>Ga0114967_10005489_pt1 | contig 10073 bp, 9 predicted proteins | sample M_130628_MF_Meta_FD_92639 | JGI IMG/M metagenome (GOLD analysis project Ga0114967, IMG submission 92639) | Freshwater microbial communities from Lake Montjoie, Canada to study carbon cycling - M_130628_MF_MetaG | ecosystem: Environmental > Aquatic > Freshwater > Lake | place: Lake Montjoie... | reverse complement strand
GCCCCCCTGCTGCGAGAGGCACTTTCGCGTTTCGGTCTGATCGCTGCCGCGGAAAGGTTCGAGCAGAATCCCCAACACCCGCTCCAGTTCGGCCCGCTGATCGGCAGAGAGTTCTGCGATGGGAATGCCTGAGGGCCCCTTGGGCTTGGGCCCCGAGCCCCCCTGAAACGCGATCGCATTCTCGGGGGGAAGCCGGGCGACGAGTGCCAGATCGCGTTGCCGGCCATCGAGAATTGTATAGATCCCATTGGCTGCCACCGCCTGCGACCAGAAGACATTGCCGGAGTGGCCGGCATCCTCGTTGAAGGCGCCGGTGTCGTGGCCATAGAAGATCGGCCCGCCGAAGGCGAGATGCTCGGCTGAGTCGCCGTCGCAGCGGAGCGTCATGTGGCGGCCGGTGAGGAGAAACTGGAATTTGCCAGTCCCCGGCTCCCCCAACAGCGCCACCGACTGGCTGTGGCCAAACCCGCCGGCATCATCCTCGAGCTGCTTGTCGAACCGGGCATGCCAGTCGGGCCGGATCAGGCTCTCGAAGATGTCCCGGATCAGCCGCTGCTGGTCGGGAGTGTAAAAGGTGCCGGCCACCGTGGGCTTGGTGGCGTTCCAATTGTTGGCTACGCGAGTGCGCAGCAGGCCAAACTTGGGGTGGACGTAGTCCCACGGGAAGCAGATCGCCTCCCGCTGTGCGGGCGTGAGCGAGGCGTGAAAAATTCCTGCCAGCGATTCCGCTGTGGCTGCTGTGGCTGGCTCATCGGCCAGAAGGCCCGGCAGGCCTGCCAGCCCGTGGGCTGCGGCCACCGCTCCGGCGCCAAACTTCAAAAGTTGGCGCCGCGACAGCCCGCCATCACGATTTGGGATTTTCATGCTTCATCTCCCCTGTCTCTATGTGCTCTGTGTGCCGCTCGCAGGCGATCTGCCGCCAGCATTTCAGCCTACGGTCTTCCGGCCGGGGGCACCATCGCCGGACCGTTCCTTCCGCCTGCGGCCCGGCTGCCGCGGCTGGCATGCTGGGCAATAAAATGTAGCCCGCTGGGCCTGCACGATCCGCACGATCTCGCCGCCGCAGGCTCCGCAGGGGCTCCCTTCCCGCCCATAGACCTGATGAAGAGATTGAAACCGGCCCGGCCGATTGTCGGCGGTGCGATAGGTTTCGTCGCCGATCGTGGAGCCCTCCATCTCCACCGCCGTGGCAAGCAGATCGCGCGATGTCGTGGCGATCGCCTCCCAACTTGCCCCTTTCAGCCGATCGCACGGGGTGCGGGGATCGATCCCGACCCGAAACAGAATCTCGGCGGCGTAGATATTGCCGATCCCAGCCACCGCCTGCTGGTCGAGCAGTGCCACTTTGATCGCCCGCCGCGATCTGCCCAGTCGGGCCCGGAGATCATCCGCCCCGATCACGAGCCCGTCAGGCCCCAGCCGGCGGGGGCCGCAGGCGGCGTCGAGGCCGGCGGCGTCGAGCAGGCGCAGCGTGCCGAGGCCGCGGCGGTCCCAGAAGATAAGTGGGGGGGAAATGGGATTGGAAAAGGCAATCTCCAGCCGCACATGCTCCTGCGTGGGGGGCGGGGCGACCAACAGAAGCCCGGTCATGCGGGGCTCGATCACGAGATACATCCGCTCTGCCGCCGTGGGAGCAGCCAGTTCGAGAGCCACCCGTTTGCCGAAGCGATGGACGGCGGAAAACGCCCCTCCCTTCATTCCCTCGATCACTGCCGCAGTCGAGGGCTGCACCGAAATCGGCCGGCAGCGGCCGCGGGGAAACGCCACTGAGTCAATGCGCAGCCCGAGAACGGAGGCGATTCCGCGGCGCATCGTTTCCACTTCGGGAAGTTCTGGCATGGCTGGTTCAGGTGGGGTGGCCGGGTCGATTGTCGCCTGCGATGGTAGCACCACCGCCGCAGGCTACAATTCAACCAGTTCCGGCCCCTGCCACGTGTGTCGCGTTTGTTTTGGAGGATCGTATGCCGCTGCACCCTGCCCCCCTGCCCCGCGTTCGCCCTGCCGCCATGCCGCCGGCCGCCGGCAGCCTCCTCTCGCAGGTGCCCGACAACTTCGGCCGGTTTGGCGCCTTTGGCGGCCGCTATGTGCCCGAAACGCTCTCCGCGGCGCTCGATCAACTGCAGGCGGCCTATGACGAGGCGCGGGCCGATCCCGCCTTCGCCGCCGAGCTCAACGATCTGCTCTACGCCTTCGTCGGGCGGCCGACGCCGCTCCTCTTCGCCAAGCGGCTCACCGCCTATGCCGGCGGCGCACAGATCTATTTGAAGCGCGAGGATCTCAGCCACACCGGCGCCCACAAGATCAACAACACGCTCGGCCAGGGGCTGCTCGCCCTGCGCATGGGAAAGCGGCGGATCATCGCCGAAACCGGCGCCGGCCAGCATGGCGTCGCCACGGCCACAGCCTGTGCCCGGTTTGGCCTCGACTGCGTGGTCTACATGGGCTCGGAGGATGTGCGGCGGCAGGCGCCGAATGTGCGGAGCATGAAGCTGATGGGGGCCGAGGTGCGGCCGGTGGAGAGCGGCTCCAAAACGCTCCGCGATGCGATCAATGAGGCGATGCGCGACTGGATGGGCTCCGTGGAAACGACCCACTACATCATCGGCTCGGTGGTGGGGCCGCATCCCTTCCCGCGGATCACGCGCGATTTTCAAGCGGTGATCGGTCAGGAAACGCTTGCCGCCTGCCACCGGCAACTCGGCCGCAGCCCCGATATCGTTGTCGCCTGCGTGGGAGGCGGGAGCAATGCCGCAGGGATGTTCTACCCGCTGGTCGATGAGCCGGGGGTGCGGCTGGTGGGCGTTGAGGCGGGAGGCCGCTCGACCAAAGCGGGCGACCATGCCGCCAGCTTGAGCTACGGTCAGCCGGGCATTCTCCATGGCAGTCTGAGCTATGTGCTCCAGGATCTCGACGGGCAGACGGCCGATGTCCATTCGGTGTCGGCCGGGCTCGATTATCCCGGCGTGGGACCGGAACATGCCTACTGGCACGACACCGGGAGAGTGGAATATACGAGCGTCACCGATGCCGAGGCCTTGGCCGCGTTCGACCTCGTGGCCCGCCGGGAAGGGATTCTGCCAGCGCTGGAAACTTCGCATGCCCTCGCTTGGGCGGTGCAGGAGGCGGCCCGCCGGCCTGCCAGCGAGATTCTGGTGGTGTGCCTCTCCGGCCGGGGCGACAAGGATGCCGCCGAGATCGCCCGGCTGCGCGGCATGGGCCTCCCCGACGCCGTCTGACCGCCGGCAGAGTGGAACTGGCAGAACGTTTTTTTACCGAGCACAAAGATCGCGAATCGAAGGAACAGAGACTGCGCATGAAGACTGAAGAAGGGCCACTGGAAGGGCCACTGGCCAAGCTGTTTGCCAACCTCAAGCGGGATGGGCGCAAGGCCCTCGCGCCGTTTGTCACGGCGGGTGATCCCAACTGCGAGACGACGCTTGCGGTAATTGAGGCACTCGACAGGGCCGGGGCATCGCTGTGCGAACTCGGCGTGCCTTACAGCGATCCGATTGCCGATGGAGCCGTGATCCAGTCGTCTTACACCCGGGCCTTGGCGGCCGGATTTACGCTCGAAAAACTCTTCGCTCTGGTGCGCCTCGCCTCCGCTCGCGTGAAGATGCCGATTCTGGCGATGGTGAGCTATTCGATCATCTACCGGCAGGGCGTCGAACGCTTTGTGGCCGATGCGAAGGCCTGCGGCATGGCGGGGCTGGTGGTGCCCGATCTGCCGCTGGAAGAATCAGACCAGCTCGATCAGGCCTGCCGCTCTGCCGGACTGGCGCTGGTGCGATTGGTGACGCCGACCACGCCCCCGGCCCGGGCGGAGGAGATTGCCCGCCGGGCGACCGGCTTTCTCTACTGCGTTTCGGTGGCAGGCGTGACCGGCGCCCGCACCGATCTTCCGGCCGGCTTGCTCGAGCGGATCGAGTGGCTCCGCACGAAGACCGAGGTGCCGATCCTGGTGGGATTCGGCATCAGCACGCCGGAACAGGTGCAGGCGGTGGCGGCGGTGGCCGATGGGGCGATCGTCGGCTCGGCGCTGGTGCGGCATCTGGAGGGGTTTTCGGATCCCCAGCATGCGGCCCCTGCCGCGCAAGCCACGCTGCTAAAAAATCTGGAAGAGACAGTCAGCCGGCTCGCCGCGGCAACGGGCTGACCGCATCCGGCTTACGTGTAGAACTCGGCTTACGCGTAGAACCCGGCTTCGGGGGGCGGCAAAAGTTTCGTCGCATGCGCTCCTCAAGCGTTCGCCGACCCCACTTCGCCTACGTCACCCTGTATTTGCTAAGGCGTCCCTTCTTAATCCAGATGCGTGGCAGTTAGGTCGTCACCCTGCTCGCTCCTCCGGTCGCTTTGGTGAGTCATTCTCATGTGTCACTTCTGGGAAAGCAGCAACTGCGCCGTCCAGGCGGGGTGGAAGCCGGCCGCTGAGACGGGAAACCCGGCGGCGACGAGGGTTTGCACGAGCGTTGCTGGCGACATGCCGTCCCTGAAAAGTCGGCAGTCGAGGGAGTTTTCATCGCTGGCATGAACGTCGTTCACGCTGCCCTGCAGGAATGAGGCGGCGGCCTCGGCGCGTCCCCGGCAGATGATCCGGTAGTTCCAGCCAGTGGCGGGCCAGAATCGCTCCGGCTGGGCGGGGGCGCGGGCCATGAGCCGGCCGCTGGAGAGCACCGCCAGATCGGTGAAGCAGTCGGGCACGAGGCCATCGTCGATCGCGGCGACGACACATCTCCCCATGAGCGCCGCATCGCTGATGAGCCGTTCCAGATCGGCCCGCCCGCGCGGATCGAGACCGCGGAAGGGATCGTCGAGCACGAGCACCTGCGGATCGTGGAGCAGGCTGCGGGCCACGAGCAAGCGCTTCGCCTGCCCCGCGGAGAGCCTGTCGACACGCTCCTGCCCGCGCTGCTCGAGTCCGGCAAGCGCCAGCGATTTGCCGATCGCCGTGGCCAACGGCTTGCCGGAGAGCCCGGCGGCAGTGGCGAAGAGTTCGAGAAATTCATCGGCCCGCAGAGCCGGCCACCCTGGCAGATTCGCCGGCACATAGCCGGTCAGCAGGCGGGTTTCGGCCCCTTCCCGGCTGACATTGTCCTGAAGCACCTCGATCTCGCCGCCGGCCAAGGGCACAGCTCCCGCCAGCGCCGCCAGCAGCAGGCTCTTGCCGCTCGAGTTTGAGCCAATGATCGCGAGGGTTTCTCCCGCCGCGACAGTAAGCGAGACATCCTGCACGGCGAGGCCGACCCGGCCGCGGATCGAAACCCGCTCGCAGCGGATCATCGTCGGGGGGGCGTGGCGCGGGCCGTTTTTTTGGCCCCACCACGGCCCAGCCGCTCGGTTGTCATCTCGATTGAGACAAGCAACCCCTTGGCCTTGTTGAGCGTTTCCTGGAACTCGCTCTCCGGAACGCTATCGGCCACAATCCCCGCGCCCGATTGCACATAGGCCTTGCCACCGGTCACCACGATCGTGCGCAGGGCGATGCAGGTGTCCATTGAGCCGCCAAAATCGATGTAGCCGACGGCACCGGCATAGGGGCCGCGGCGGCGGGGCTCAAGCTCGTCGATGATCTGCATGGCTCGGATTTTGGGGGCACCTGAAACGGTGCCCGCCGGCAGGCAGGCCCGCAGGGCGTCGAAGGCGCTTGAGCCGGGGGCGAGCGTGCCGGTGACGTTGCTGGTGAGATGCATGACATGGCTGTAACGCTCGATCGTCATCACATCGCTGAGCTTCACCGAGCCGATCGTCGCCACCCGCCCGACGTCGTTGCGTCCCAGATCGATCAGCATCACATGCTCAGCGCGTTCTTTGGGATCGGCCAGGAGCCCCTCGGCCAGCAGCCGATCCTCCTCGGCAGAGGCGCCGCGGGGGCGGGTGCCAGCCAGCGGGCGGACGGTGACGGTGCCATCCACCACCCGCACCATGATCTCGGGCGAACTGCCGACGAGCGTGGCCTCGGGGGTGCGCAGAAAAAACATGAAGGGGCTCGGATTGACGACGCGCAGCGTGCGATAGAGCTCGATCGCCGGCTGGTCAAAAGGCACCTCCAACCGCCGGCTGAGCACCACCTGAAAGATGTCGCCGGCGCGGATGTAATCCATTGCCCGGTTCACCGCCGCCAGAAACGCGGCTGGAGTGAACGTGGAGGGAACCGTGCCCAGATCGAGACTCTGGAGCGTGGCGTGCCGATCGATGTCGGCCGGCGGCGGCCAGGAGGAAGGCGTGAAGAGCCGCTCGATTGTGGCATCGATCCGGCGGCAGGCTTCGGCATGGGCCGCGGCCACTCCCTCAGGCGATGGATCAAGAATGTGGGCCAGCACCACGACATCGAGCGACTTGGTGGCGTTGTCAAACACCACCAGCCGGTCGTAGAAGGCGTAGCTCAGGTCGGGCAGGCTGAGGTCGTCTGGCGGGCAGTTGGGGAGGTGCTCGACATACCGCACCGCATCGTAGGAGGCGTAGCCCACCGCGCCGCTGGTGAAGGGGGGCAGTTCGGGGAGATGCGCGGGGCGAAACGGCGCCATGCGCCGCTCCAGTTCACCGAGCGGATCGGGGCAGGTGAAGGTTTCGCTGACGCCGTCGCGGGTGATGCGAATCTCGTTGCCGTAGGCATCGAACCGCATGAATGGATCGGCGCCCAGAAAACTGTAGCGACCCACCTTCTCTCCCCCCACCACGCTCTCAAACAGGCAGCCGCATTCCCCGGCATCGAGCCGGGCAAAGGCCGACAGCGGGGTGAGGTCGTCGGCGAATAGCCGGCGATAGACCGGCACGAGGCGATGCTCTGCGGCCAAGCGGGCAAAACGCTCCAGTTCGGGGAGATGTGGCATGGAGAGGATCAATCCCGGCGTTCCACCCGCCGGCCACCAAACGGGGCGGACAGGGCTGTGTCGTGTTGAGACTAGCTGGCCAGAGCGGGGGCAACAAGCAGGCGTGGGGCTAAGGCCGGGAGCGGCGCAGGGGGCCGCCGGTGAACCGAGGGCGACCTCGCGGGGCAAACCCGCTATGATCAAGGGGGCTTATGAACGCGAGGCTTTGGCGGACGGGTGATCCATGAAGTGCCAGCAATGTGACAAACAGGCGGTGTTCCACATCACCGAACTCGAGGCGGGGGCTGTCCGCGAACTCCATCTGTGCGAGGACCATGCCCGGACCTACCTCAATCAGTCGGAGGGCGGCGGCGGTGCCTCGGACGACGAGGGAAAGCCGAAAGCCGGCGGACTGACCGGGGCGCTCGATGTCGGCCAGACTGCCGACGAATTGGCGATCCTCGACCAGCGGGCCTGCGATCATTGCGGCATCACCTTCTTCGAGTTTCGCAATCAGGGCCGGCTCGGCTGCCCGCACGACTACGTCCAGTTCGAGAAGGAACTCGAGCCTCTCATCGCCAACATCCATGGCATGATCGAACACACTGGCCGGCGTCCCTCGCGGGGAGCAACTGCCGGCAGTGCCAACGCCGAGGGGGCCGCCGCTGCGGCCGCCCTGCCGGAGGGGACCGACGAACTGACTGGAGTCATCTGCCTGCGCCGGGAGATGAAGGAAGCGATCTCCCGGGAAGACTACGAAAAGGCCAGCGAGCACAGGGATTCCATCAAGGCGATCGAGGAGCGGTGGATTCCGCCCCTGCACCAAGATGGGTGACGGGCACCGGTTCCCTCTCGAAGCACTCCTGCCGGCGGAGCCCACAGTCCGTCATGGCCTCCTCAAGACAGGCTCACGAAAGATGAAAGACATATGAAAATCGACACGCTGACCCATTCGATCGGTGAGTGGCTGCGCGGCACGGGGCCTGAATCCGACATCGTGATGAGCAGCCGGGTGCGGCTGGCCCGCAATGTGGCCAACTATCCGTTTGTGAGCCGCGCCTCGGAGCAGGATCGTCTGGAAGTGGAGAAGATGCTCCGCGACCGGATCGCCACAGTTCCCGTCGGCAGGGCGCTTGAGTACATCGACGTGGGGCACCTGCAGGAGGTCGACCGCCAACTCCTGGTGGAGCGGCAACTCATCAGCCGCGAGCATGCCGAGGCGCAGGGCGCCCGCGGCGTTGCGATCGATGTGATGGAGCAGGTCAGCTTGATGATCAACGAGGAAGATCACCTGCGCATCCAGTGCATGCACAGCGGGCTCGATCTGCTCGGGGCCTGGGAGCAGATCAAGGTGGTGGACGACCAGATCGAAAAAATCGTTCCCTACGCCTTCCACCCCCGCTTTGGCTACCTGACGGCCTGCCCGACCAACGTCGGCACTGGCATTCGGGTGAGCGTCATGCTCCATCTGCCGGGCTTGGTGATCACAAGGCAGATCGACATGGTGTTTCGCAGCCTGCACAAGATCTCGCTGGCTGTGCGTGGCCTGTATGGCGAGGGCTCGCAGGCGATGGGCGATTTCTACCAGATCTCCAACCAGACCACCCTTGGCCGGACCGAGGAGGAGCTGGTGCAGCAGGTGGGGGATGTGGTGCCTGTGATCATCGATTACGAACGTCGGGCGCGGGAGTTTCTGGTGCGGGAAACCCAGCAGAATGTCCATGATCAGGTGAGCCGCGCTTACGGGATCCTGCGGACGGCGCAGACGATCAGTGCCGAAGAGACGATGCAGCTCCTCTCGCGGGTGCGCATGGGGGTGCTTTTGGGATTTATCGGTGATGTGAAGATCGCCGATATCAACGCGCTGCTGGTTCGCACGCAGCCCGCCCACCTGCAGAAATTGCGGGGCGTGGAGCTCGACACCAACGATCGCAACATCGAACGGGCCCGCTACCTGCGGCAGTATTTCGAGGAAGGGGATGCTGGCAACCGTTCCAGCGTCAACTGACTGCTGTCGCCGCTTTAATGCGCGGCGCCATCGGCTGCCGGACGGTCGGCCATTTTTTGGCGCAGGGCCTTGACCACCGGCAGGGGCACAAACTGTCGCAGGGCCTCGTCGGCTGCCAGTGGCGTGATCTGCTTGAGCAGCGACGATGAGATGTGGGAATACTGCGAGTCGGCCATCAGGAACACCGTCTCGACCGTGGAATCGAGTTTGCGGTTGGCCAGCGTCATGGTGAACTCGGCATCGATGTCGGTCAGCGACCGCACACCACGCAGCAGAACTCTGGCCCCCTGCTGCCGGACGAACGCCACCGACAGCCCGCTGAAGAGTTCCACACGCACGTTGGCCAGATGAGACACGGAGGCCCGCACGAGCCCGACCCGTTCCTCCAGCGTGAACAGAACCTGCTTGTCGGGATTGATTCCAACCCCCACCACGACCGCCTCAAAGATGCGGCTGGCCCGGTCGATCACATCGAGATGACCCAGCGTGATGGGGTCGAAGGAGCCTGTATAGACAGCGGTTTTGGTCGTCGGGGTGGGCAAGGGGGCAGTCCCTCAATGGCTCTCTCGCTCTCTGGCGGGGCGCCCGGGAGCAGACACAGTCTGGATTTGGCGGCTAGAATCGGCTACCGATGGTGCTTCCAGCCGGGTGGATTATGGTATTGAATTGTCTGGTTGGCCAATCGGGGTCCGCGCAGGGAGATTGAGTCCGGTGTCGAAACTGCTGCCACTTGTCGGAATGATCGTCGCCGGGATCGTCGGTGTTTTGTTTCTGGCCGATCTGGCGGTCGGGTTTCCCTTTCGCAGAGTCAGCGTCATGCTCGACGTTGGCTTCATCGTGACGAGTGCGATTTTGGCTTATCTGAGCTGGTCGATTGTGGAAAAATCGAGCGCCTGACAGAGCCACCGCCGGCCTTCTGGCCTGTTAGGCGGCTTTCAGCACCGATTGAGTGGCCCCCTGCTGAGCCCCTCCGAGCAGGCTGGGAATAGTGGCCAACGACGCACCCTGCATTCCATCTGGCTTACCCTGGCGCCGGTGCCAGGCGAGCAGGCATTCCAGATGGGCCGACCCGGCGTCGGCGGTGGCATCGGCATACACCACCGCCAGGCCGCCGGCCGGCACACAGGCCCGGCTGCGCCAGGGAAGGAGTCGCTCCGGGAGGCTGGCTGGAGTGGCGGCCGACGCCCTCACCTCCCATAGCCCCCACACAACACTGCGGCAGGGCCAGCCGGCGGGAGCCGGTCGACGCGAGCCTT
>Ga0114967_10005488_pt1 | contig 10073 bp, 7 predicted proteins | sample M_130628_MF_Meta_FD_92639 | JGI IMG/M metagenome (GOLD analysis project Ga0114967, IMG submission 92639) | Freshwater microbial communities from Lake Montjoie, Canada to study carbon cycling - M_130628_MF_MetaG | ecosystem: Environmental > Aquatic > Freshwater > Lake | place: Lake Montjoie... | reverse complement strand
TCCTGCAAAAATCAATCCCCTGTCTGCCGTCGAACTGGTGATCGATCACTCTGTCATGGTGGATTATTATGGTGATCGGGACGCTTTTGCAAAAAACGTTTCCATGGAATTTCAACGCAATGAAGAGCGCTATGCTTTTCTACGCTGGGGTCAAAAAGCCTTCAAAAATTTTCGCGTTGTACCACCCGGTACCGGCATTGTGCATCAAGTCAATCTGGAATATTTAGGACGCCTTGTCTGCACCAAGCCCTTGGAAGGTGATAGCCTACTCGCCTATCCAGATACCTTAGTAGGAACGGATTCTCACACTACCATGATTAATGGCTTAGGCATTCTCGGATGGGGTGTGGGTGGCATCGAGGCCGAGGCCGCGATGCTGGGACAACCGATTACACTACTTGTTCCCAAAGTTCTAGGCTTTCAATTAACGGGGCAATTACCTGAAGGGGCCACTGCAACCGATTTAGTACTACGCGTTACCGAAATGCTACGCAAGAAAAATGTGGTCGGTCAATTTGTTGAGTTTTATGGTGAAGGTTTAAAGCATTTACCCGTCGCCGATCGTGCCACCATTGCTAATATGGCCCCTGAATATGGCGCGACCTGTGGATTATTTCCGATTGATGCAGAAACCCTCGCCTATTTACGCCTTTCAGGACGTGACGAGGCACAGGTACAATTAATAGAAGCCTATGCCAAAGCCCAAGGCTTTTTTCATGATGACACATTCTTTGAAGCCCTCTACAACGACACTTTAACCCTCGATCTCGGCAGCGTTGAACCTTGTATTGCAGGACCCAGGCGCCCCCAGGATCGGATCCCACTGCGCAGCAGCAAAGTTTCTTTTCAAAAATATTTAAGTGATGAATCGCTAAGTCTGAATACCCAAGACACCATCACCCATGGCGCTGTGGTGATTGCAGCGATTACCAGTTGCACCAACACCTCGAATCCCCATGTCATGATTGCGGCCGGCTTATTAGCCAAAAAAGCCCTGGAAAAAGGCTTGAGGCCCAAAGCTTGGGTAAAAACTAGCTTAGCACCCGGATCGCAAGTGGTGACGGATTATTTAAAAGAGGCCAATCTCCTAGAACCCCTTGCAAACTTAGGCTTTCATTTGGTGGGTTATGGTTGTACCACCTGTATTGGAAACTCAGGAGCTCTGGCGGGGGACATTAGTCAAACCATTCGAGAAAAGCAATTATCGGTCGCCGCCGTACTCTCCGGCAATCGTAATTTTGAAGGTCGTATACAACCCGATGTGCGCCTCGCTTATTTAGCCTCGCCACCCTTGGTGGTTGCCTATGCGCTTGCGGGTACAATGAATATAGATTTTTATCAAGAGCCGATTGGCTATGGAGCAGAAAAAAAAGCCGTTTACCTACGCGATATTTGGCCCAGTAACCATGAAATCCATACGGCCGTTCAAGCGTCCGTCAAGAGCAGCATGTTTAAAACCCGTTACCAATCGGTTTTTCAGGGAGATGAACATTGGGAACGCTTAAACATTCCAGACAGTGAGCAATTCGATTGGAAAGAAGATTCCACCTATGTTCGCAGACCTCCTTATTTTGAAGGGATGACGCTAAAGCCTGCCGCTTCTTTAGCCACTATTCAGGAGGCACGCGTCTTAGTCCTCTTAGGCGATTCAGTCACCACGGATCATATTTCACCCGCAGGTAGCATCGCCCCCCATAGTCCTGCGGCACGGTATTTAGAACAACACGGGGTGGCAGCTAAAGACTTTAATTCCTACGGTTCACGACGGGGTAATCACGAAGTCATGATCCGTGGTACTTTTGCCAATCCACGCCTTAGAAATGGTCTACTGCCTCATACTGAAGGGAGTCAGACACTCCATATCCCTTCATTAGAAGTCCTATCTATTTACGATGCAGCGCTGCGTTATCAGCAAGACAAGACTGCACTCATTGTCATTGCAGGCAAAGATTATGGTTCTGGATCGTCTAGAGATTGGGCCGCGAAAGGACCGCGTTTGCTGGGTGTATCGGCCGTGATTGCCCAAAGCTTTGAGCGGATCCATCGTTCTAATCTGATTGGCATGGGTATTGTACCCCTCGAATTTCTCGCTACGCAAACACCCCAAACTTTGGGTTTAGATGGACGTGAATATTATACGATTGAGCTACAGGGCTTAAAACCCCAAGCCTTGCTATCGGTGCAGGCGCGTGCGGAATCGGGCAAGCGTCTCACTTTTCAAGTGCGTGTGCGAATCGACACCCCCAAGGAAATGGACTATATCCAACATGGGGGCATTTTACAGTATGTGCTAAGAGGTTTATTAGCGTGAAATATCGCATAGAACATGATAGCCTTGGAGAGGTTCAGATCCCTACCTCAGCCTTTTATGGTGCACAAACACAACGTGCTCTCGATAATTTTCAGATTAGCAGCTTAGTCATGCCACGCCCTTTTATCCAGGCACTGGGTTTAATCAAAGCAGCCTGCGCGACTGTCAATCTTGCTTTGGGCCAACTCGATCCAAAAGCTGCAGCCGCTATTATTGAAGCAGCTGAAGGCCTAGCTGTTGGCAAATACGATGAGCATTTTCCCCTTGATGTTTTCCAAACGGGTTCCGGCACCAGCAGCAATATGAATGCGAATGAAGTGATTGCACATGTAGCCAGTATTAAACTTGGAAGGCCTGTGCACCCGAACGACCAGGTTAATCGCAGTCAAAGCTCTAACGATGTGATACCCACAGCTATCCATCTAAGCTGTAGCCTTGAAACACAATATCGCTTAGTACCCGCCTTAGAACATCTTTTTAAGGGTATTCAACATAAAAGCCAATTATGCATGATGATTGTCAAAACAGGTCGCACCCATCTTATGGATGCCATGCCACTTACCTTAGGACAAGAATTAGGCGGATGGGCTAGCCAAATTGAACAACATATTAGGGGTATCAAACACAGTGCAAAGTCCTTAGAGGCTCTGGCCATAGGCGGCACAGCGGTTGGTACAGGCATTAATGCGCCCCCTGCTTTTGGTACAGAGGTTGCAAAAGTGCTGAGTGCCCGAACAAAGCTCCCTTTTCATACAAACCCTAATTATTTTAGTGCCCTAAGCTTTGTAGAACCGATTGTAGGACTTTCAGGACAATTACGTTCTATTGCCACAACTTTGATCAAAATTGCCAATGATCTACGTCTGATGAATAGCGGTCCTTTAGCAGGTTTTGCAGATATTAGCTTAGCTACGCTACAACCAGGTAGTAGCATCATGCCCGGAAAGGTGAATCCTGTCATCCCTGAAGCTGTGATGATGGCAGCCACCCAAGTGATAGGTCTAGATGCAGCTATTGGAATAGCAGCCTCCTTGGGTAATTTTCAGTTAAATACCATGTTACCGCTGCTTGCCTACAACAGCCTGATGAGCCTCCAATTAATCAGTCAAAGTGCTCAACATCTGTGTGATAAAGCCATTCGAACCTTTACCGTGAATGAGGCGCATATCGCCTCACAATTGTCTAATAACCCCATGCTTATGACAGCCCTGAACCCTCTGATTGGTTATGAAAAAGCTGCTAGTATTGTTAAACGCGCCTATCAAGAAAAACGCCCTATCAAAGAAGTCGCAAAAGAAATGCTTGATCTATCAGCTGAAGAACTCGATCGTCTCTTAGATCCCCGCACCCTCACTAGAAATCAATAAAGATCATCGATGTTGCTTGACTGAATACAGCATTGACAACCATACCTATAAGATGACATCACACTATTTACGGTTATTCTATCGTCTCTGTTGTTTTGGACTGTGTATCACACTATACAGCAATAAACTTTACGCAAATTATATTCAAGAAAGCCAGCCTATTGCTATCGATGCACATCGCAAGATGCCAAGCCGCAGTTACCGTGAAGAATGGGTCTCTAATTTAGGTCGCGATGTAGCACAAGACTTTAAGCATTATATAGAAGCTGATCGACTCTGGCTCTTAGGCAGTGCTTTTGGAACGAGCGCTATTTTAGGCAATACAAACCTTGATAAAAGTGTGAGTACGCATTGGCAATCAAAGGTACGCAGTAAAAGTACTGATAAATTTTTTAAAGTGCCTCAAGCCATCGGTGGATTTTCTTATTACTATGCCCCTATTTATATACTCAGTGTAAGCCTAGGGCACCTTACAGACAAAACGCTTTTTGGCAACGTGGCCTATCATTGGGGTTACCGCAGCCTTAGAACCTTTATTGTAGGAGGACCGCAACAAGCGTTCTTTACCTATCTTATTGGCAGTGGTAGACCCAACCATCAAGCCAGCTCCAAATGGCAGCCCTTCAGACATAATACAGGCGTGAGTGGACATGCTTTCTATGGCGCAATTCCTTTTTTAAACGCTGCAATGATGACCGATCCGCCTATACTACGTTATACGATCTATGCACTCTCGACCCTACCCGGTTTATCCCGGATCAATTCGGATTATCACTATTTATCGCAAGTCATACTCGGCTGGAGTATGGCCTATCTTGCGGCCGCCAGTGTTTATGATACCGATGCAGGACGGACACCCAAATTTCAACTGTCCGCACAACCCCGATCGGATGGCATGATGCTGTATGCAAGCATGCCTTTTTGATCCCCAGGCACACAAGCGCTTAGCGCTGCATGAATGTGCCTTGCAATAACCCCCACAATGTGCACAATAGGCTAAACACTTCTAAGAAGGACCTATAGGATGCGACACCTGATAACAGCCATCACAATGCTGTGCTTCTGTACTCCCACTGTATGGGCAACTGAGCTAGCGGCACCAACTGAGGATAAAACTATGCACGCACTTGAACGAGGACAGCAATTTTTAGAGGAAAACGCCAAAAAACCAGGCGTTGTTCGCTTAGACAGCGGTCTGGAATACAAAATTCTAGAAGCTGGCAGTGGCACATTGCCTGGTCCTACCGATTTTGTGACGGTCCATTACAAAGGTACTTTAATCGATGGCACAGAATTTGATAGTTCCTATGCCCGCAATACACCGGCAACTTTTGCAGTGAATGCGGTAATCCCCGGATGGACCGAAGCCTTACAGCTTATGAGCCCCGGTGCCAAATGGATGGTCTACATACCAAGTTCACTGGCTTATGGCGCGAACGGGGCAGGCGGGGTGATCCCACCCAATAGTACCTTGATTTTTGAAATTGAACTACTTGCTGTGAAAGCCAATATGGATGATGAGCATCATTATGATGACATGAGTGGCACCGAGGAAGACGGCTAGTCCATGACCGAGGGGACCCTAGAAGCCGCAGAGCGAGATCTGCTTCAAGCACTGCGGCTTGACCCACGAGATGCACAAACCTATAACAAGCTCGGTAGCTTATACTATCGACAAGGCCGCATCCCAGAGGCCTTATCTTACTTCAGAAAAACCCTACGCTTAGATCCAACAGCCTGGGAAGCGCACTACAATACGGCCAACTGCTATGCCCAGCAAAACAATATGGAAGAAGCAGCAAAGCATTATGCAGCCGTCGTTGCCAGGCATCCTCATCAGACGCATGCACAGTTTAATTTGGGGCTTTGTTATGTCGCGCTAGAGGATTTTATACAAGCCGAGCAAGCTCTGTTGATTGCATTCAAACAGGATCCTTCTTTAGTAGAAGCGGCCAGACAACTGGGTCATGTATCGATTGCTTTGGGTAAAACCGAACAAGCGATTGCAATGTTCCAGCAAGTCTTAAAACAGCCAGAGCACAACAATCAAGCAGAAGCCCATCATAATTTGGCGGTGCTTTATTTAGGATCTAAGCATTTAGAAGCCGCCTTAAACCATTTTGAAGCGACCCTAAAACGGGATCCGCATAATCAAACAGCCCAACATTTTTGTGCAGCACTCAAGGGTCATGCAGCACCTTGTGCTGCACCGCTGATCTATGTAGAACAGCTTTTTGATCAATACGCACCCTATTACAACGAACATCTTAAACAGACACTGGCCTATACCCTACCCTCACAGTTACGTAACGCTATTGCACGCTGCTTAACAGGCAACCTTAAAGCAGGCCGTGTTTTGGATTTGGGCTGTGGCACGGGTCTATGTGGGATTGTGTTTAGGGATCTTGCACTCGAATTAGTTGGTATCGATCTATCCGCTAAAATGATCGCACAAGCCACACGCTTAGATACTTATGAGAAACTCATACAGGGTGATTATCAGGCCTACCTAGAAAATCCAGACCTACAGCCTTTTGATATCATCGTTGCATCTGATGTATTGGTTTATCGAGGTGATTTGCAGAATCTTTTTGAATCCCTGCCAAAAGCCCTGCTACCTGGCGGATTGTTTATTTTTAGCCTAGAAACAACGACAGCCGTAGACAGCTATGAACTAAAACCCAGCGGTCGCTTTGCCCATGCAGCAGCTTATCTTGAAAAGCTTGCCTACACCCATAACCTCTCCATCCTGCTGCAGGAAGAGGCTATTTTACGCAGCGATCAGCAGCAGTCTATAACAGGTAGCATCATCGTTTTAAAAAAAGTACGATAACCCTATCCTAAAACAGACATTGTCTTCCATAAATGTAAGCTTTTGCTTACGATAATAATAGCGAATAACTTATAAAAATCGCTTGTTCAAGGGGTATGATAAACGCTACCAACAAATGTAAGTATTGTTCGTAGCATGTAAGCAGGCTTGGATAGTCGTCAACCAGCTACAGGAGGTGTCGGATGGTGTACAAAGAACAAAAACCTTCACTCGGAGGTATTGAATTTGATGATGAAAGAGACATTATGTCCCAAATTTTCAATCGTCAGGGATCGGATAATCGTTCTGACGAAGTAGACTACTTAAACCCCTCACTCACTCAAAACTGTCATGTGCTAAGTATTATGCCCGAAGTTTGTCGGGTTGCTCGCGTCTTATTGAGACAAGGGCAAATATAAAGCAGGCATGACATTCGAAATTAAACTAGACTAAATCCATCTTATTTTGGATAATGATGGTATTTAGGGTTTGGAACGTGCTTCGAATATCAAAGCTAACTGACTACGGTATTGTGATGATGGCCTTTATGGCTGAGGATCCTCTGCGCCTTTTCTAAGCCACAGACATTGCAACACACACGCATATTGCCCAACCAACGGTCTCGAAGATCCTTGGCAAATTGGCACAACATAAACTTGTCCATTCTTATAGAGGGATCCATGGCGGTTATAAATTAAGTCTAACACCTTCGCAAATCAGTGTGGCAGCTTTGATTAGGGCATTGGAAGGACCGATTGCCCTGACAGAATGTAATATCAGTGAGGATAGCTGCAGTATCAAGCATCACTGCAAACTCAGAACACCCTGGCAACGTATTAATCAAATGCTTTCTCAAAGCTTGGAATCCATTACTCTTTTTGATTTAGGCCAGACGGCAATAGGTAATCCATAATGTCCAATAGCACAACGACTACCGCACTCGCTCCCTGGATGAATCAAAGCTACCAAGCGGGTTTTAGTACCAGCATTGAGAGTGATGCCCTACCACCTGGGTTAAATGAGGACACCATTCGCCTGATTTCTGCTAAAAAATCGGAACCACCTTTTATGCTAGCCTGGCGCCTTAAAGCCTATAAGCACTGGTTAGGACTCCAAGAACCGCATTGGGCACGCCTACACTATCCACCGATCGATTATCAGAAAATCATCTATTATTCCGCCCCAAAAGTAAAACCTCAGCTTAAAAGTTTGGATGAGGTAGACCCCGTATTATTAGAAACATACAAGAAACTGGGTATTTCACTGAATGAACAAGAACGCTTGCACAATGTTGCCATTGATGCGGTCTTTGACAGTGTGTCTGTAGCCACAACTTTTAAGGATACACTGGCTAAACAGGGTATTATCTTTTGTGCTTTTTCAGAAGCTGTACAACAACACCCCGAACTTATTGAACGCTACTTGGGAACGGTTGTGCCCTATACCGATAATTTCTTTGCTTGTCTCAATGCGGCCGTCTTTAGTGATGGATCCTTTTGTTATATTCCCAAGGGTGTGCGCTGTCCCATGGAACTATCGACCTATTTTCGTATTAATGCAGCCTCTACAGGACAATTTGAGCGTACCCTGATTATCGCCGAAGAAGACAGCCAGGTAAGCTATTTAGAAGGTTGTACAGCACCCATGCGCGATGAAAATCAACTCCATGCCGCGGTGGTCGAGTTAATTGCCTTAGACCGTGCGCGCATTAAATACTCAACGGTACAAAATTGGTACCCAGGTGATAAGGACGGAAAAGGTGGCATTTATAATTTTGTGACTAAACGTGGTCTTTGCCAAGGTGTTGCTTCTCAGATTTCTTGGACACAAGTAGAAACGGGATCGTCCATTACCTGGAAATACCCCAGTGTGATCTTAAAAGGTGAGCATAGCGTAGGTGCCTTTTACTCCGTCGCCCTGAGTAATCATCACCAACAAGCCGATACAGGTACCAAAATGATCCATATCGGATCGCACACCCGCAGTACCATTCTATCTAAAGGTATTTCAGCCGGTTACGGACAAAACACCTATCGCGGCCTTGTACAGGTTAAAGCAAAAGCCCAGCATGCACGAAACTATACACAATGCGACTCGCTCATGTTAGGCGATCACTGCGCAGCCCATACCATACCTTGTATTACCGTACAAAACCCCAGCGCCAAAATAGAACACGAGGCCAGCACCGGAAAAATTAGTGATGAACAATTATTTTATTGCCAACAACGTGGGATCGCGAAAGAAGAAGCCCTTGCCATGATTGTCAATGGTTTTTGTAAGGCGGTTTTTAAAGAATTACCCATGGAATTTGCCGTTGAGGCACAAAAATTATTAAATCTAAGCCTAGAAGGCAGTATTGGCTAGCATAAGAGGACGGTATGGAATCAAAGCTATTAGACATTCAAGACCTGCATGTAAGTGTGCAGACAGAAAACTTAAGCAATCCTGTTTTGCGTGGCCTAAACTTGTGTGTAGGCCCTGGAGAAATACATGCGATCATGGGACCCAATGGTTCGGGTAAAAGTACGCTTGCACATCTTTTAGCTAGAAAACCTGGGGTTACCGTCACACAAGGATCGATACACTTTTTAGGGGAAGATCTGCTCGCGCTATCACCAGAAGCCTGCGCCTGCAAAGGACTCTTTTTAGGCTTTCAATATCCTGTCGCCATTCCAGGTCTTAGCAATGTGCAATTCTTAAAAGCTTCCCTCAATGCTTTAAGGACTTCACAGGGTAAGCCACTGATTGATGCGGTCGACTGTTTGAGCCTTATCCGTGAAAAAATGGCTTTACTAGAAATACCCGATTCTTTTATAAGCCGTTCCTTAAACGAAGGCTTCTCGGGTGGTGAAAAGAAACGTAACGAAATTTTACAAATGCTGATCTTGGAACCCACCTTGGTTATTCTGGATGAGATCGATTCAGGGCTCGATATCGATGCCCTCAAAACAGTTTCGAAAGGGATCAATGTCCTTCGTGCACAAAACCGCTCAATGATATTGATCACGCACTATCAGCGACTCCTGGATACCGTTGAACCTGATTTTGTGCACGTCTTATCCGCAGGAAAAGTTGTACAATCTGGCAACAAGGATCTTGCCAATGCCCTTGAGCGAAGCGGTTATGTTGGTATTGAAGGAGCATCCCGTGTTAGCTGAAACAAAGCTTCAGTCGGATCTGGAACGCTTCTTAGACTCTTTACCCCCTGATAAGCGCGTGCCTTGCTATTTGTTCTATAATGGTCAACTTCTAACACCTAAGTCCACACAGGAACCCTTAGATTTTAAGACAGATAAAAATAACCATCGTTTTATTTATATCGCTAAACAACGCCAAGCAACCATCATAGAATGCTTTAGCTCACAAGGCGATTCATCTCTCATAGAATATCAAACAACCATCACACTGGATAAAGATGCAACACTGAACCATTGCATGCTTCAACAATCGATGTCTGAGGGAACACTACGGTCGCAAACACAGATCCACCAAAAAAACAACAGCGCATACCATGGAACAACCCTCTTAATCGGTGGACTTTTGAATCGATGTGTTCTCAACCTTCATTTGGAAGAAGCACATG
>Ga0114967_10005487_pt1 | contig 10075 bp, 4 predicted proteins | sample M_130628_MF_Meta_FD_92639 | JGI IMG/M metagenome (GOLD analysis project Ga0114967, IMG submission 92639) | Freshwater microbial communities from Lake Montjoie, Canada to study carbon cycling - M_130628_MF_MetaG | ecosystem: Environmental > Aquatic > Freshwater > Lake | place: Lake Montjoie... | reverse complement strand
TGAAGACCTCAGTCGTGTGGCAGCCAAGCTGGGTCTGCCGCGAGAAAAACTGTTCACACACGTCGGCGGCTGGAAAGAGGGCGAACTGCTCTACTCCGCCGCAACAAATCAATTCAGTTGTCCCGGCTGGAGTTTTTACCGGCACGCGAACGATCCGCGCGCAGATACTGGCGTTCAATCTGTTCTTGCTGCCAGTGACGCGCCAGGTTGGGCCGCCGTTGAGTGGCTCTATCGCGGAAAGAACGACGTGGAAGGTTGGACGCAAGCCTTGGAGAACGCATTCGCCGATTCACGCTGCCGCTTCGTTTGCATCTATAACTGGGAACATGTTCGGGAAAACAAGATTGCCATGGAAGCAATCAGGCAAGTCACGCTTCGCTCGCAATCTGAGACGAAATAGCTTTCGGCGCATTTGCAGAATTGAAGTGAGTTAGCGCTTTCTGTCATTCTCACCCAATGAAAATTAAATGTAGCTACCTGTTAGTCTCATTTGCGACCGTTTTGTTCTGCGGTGCCATTTCGGCACAGGCCGATGCTGCCGGTGATATTGTCTTTCGGGAAGGGTTGTCTGTCCGCTCTGTTGCTCGCTCGGGCCGAAACGCTTTTCGTACAGACCCGATTGAGGCGCAAATAGTCAGCGGCCAGTGGAGGCCGCCTTCGTCGGGCGATGCGGTCGTTGCGAGCGGAGGGTCGAATCGCATCTGGCAAGCTGCCTACACAGATGTTGATGGCAATTTCACGAATGCACCGTCTCCAGCTTCAACCAACCGAATGCGCGCCGGAGGGGGGTATCTGTATGTTCCATTCGTTGCTGAGACAACCGGCGTAAAAATTCTCGAAGCCGCCGGGCAGGATGCGATGTACGTGAACAGCGAGCCACGGGTAGGGGATCCTTACGGCGATGGAATCCTCCAACTGCCCGTTCAACTTCACTCAGGACGAAATGATTTTCTCTTTCAGTTTTCCCGTGGGAAAGTCCGCGCAAAGCTCATAACTCCCAGATCGCCGGTCATGCTCAATATGCGAGACATGACTTTGCCTGACGTGATTCGAGGCGATAAATCTGAAACGTGGGGCGCAGTGGTTGTCGTCAACGCCACGACCAATTTCCTAGATGATCTTTCACTCGGGGCTTCTTGCGGGGACGGAAAAACACTTCAGACAGATCTGCCCCAAATACCTCCCCTGACTTCGCGTAAAGTTCCGTTCCGGATTCAGCCACAAGAAATAGACAACACCAATGCTGTTCCGCTCAGACTCGAATTGGCACATCGCAGATCCATCAAGGGCAGAAAACTCGATTCCCAGATGGCGTCGATGCGTCTGCGAAAGCCCAATGAACACTACAAACAAACTTTCCGCAGCGACATTGATGACAGCATCCAGTACTACGGAATTGCCCCAGCGCTCCCGCTCTCGAAAGACAAGCCCGCCCGCGCGCTGTTTCTCGCAACTCACGGTGCTGCGGTTCAAGCCATGGGAATGGCTGGTTCGTACGCCCCGAAAACCTGGGGTACTGTCGTCGCCCCGACAAATCGCCGGCCTTACGGTTTCGATTGGGAGGATTGGGGACGACACGACGCGATGGAAGTTCTCGCAATCGCCCAAGCGCGTTTCAAAACAGATCCGCATCAAACCTATCTCACAGGTCACTCGATGGGTGGACACGGCGCGTGGCAGCTCGGTGTCACTTTCCCGGATCGCTTCGCCGCGATTGCGCCGAGTGCCGGATGGATCAGTTTCTGGTCGTATGCTGGCTCAGATAGCCGCAAAACTTCCGACGCTTTACAACAACTCATCCAACGCGCTTCCACTCCCGGCGACACGCTTGCGCTCTCAAGCAACTATCTCCACCAAGGCATCTACATCCTTCACGGCGACGCAGATGACAACGTGCCCGTGACAGAGGCCCGAACAATGCGTGAGCATTTGACTCCGTTTCATCGTGACTTCACCTATCACGAACAACCGGGTGCGGGACACTGGTGGGGCAGGCCCTGCGTGGATTGGCCGCCCATCTTCGACATGTTTTCGCGCCACAAAATTCCCGATAATGAAAGTGTTGCCGACATAAACTTCTCAACAGCGAACCCGGGGATCTCTTCTTCATCCCACTGGGTATCGATTGAAGCTCAACAGCATGCCCTCGCGAAAAGCGTCGTGGTCATTCATTTCGATGCAGACCGTCGGCAATTTTCCGGCTCAACCGAAAACGTCGCTCGACTTGGATTAAAACTGAGCCATGTCAAACCCGGCGGAATCATCTCTGTCGAACTCGACGGTCAGAACTTTGAAAATCTCGATCGACCTGACAAAGAGCAAAAAGTTTGGTTCGAGCGCGCTGCGAATAAATGGTTATTGAGCGCCCCTGCATCTTTATCTCAGAAAGGCCCCCACCGCTATGGACCATTCAAGGAAGCTTTTGGCAATCGGATGCAGTTTGTTTATGCGACCCAAGGCAGTGCAGAGGAAAACGCATGGGCTTACGCCAAGGCGCGTTTCGACGCTGAGACCTGGTGGTATCGCGGCAATGGAGCATTGGATGTCATTCCTGACGTGCAGTTCAATGCAGCCAAGGAAAAAGATCGCGGCGTAGTTCTTTACGGCAATGCTGACAATAACGCTGCTTGGCCATTGCTGCTTGGGCAAAGCCCTGTTCAAGTGCGGCGGGGTGCTGTGCGAATCGGAGACCGCGAGCAACGCGGCGAAAACCTAGCCTGCCTATTCTGTCGTCCGCGTCCCGGCAGCGACATTGCATCGGTCGCAGTCATCAGCGGTTCCGGCATTATCGGACTAAAACTGACTGACCGAGTGCCATATTTCATGGCAGGTGTGGCGTATCCTGACTGCACCGTGTTCGGGCCAGAGACCTTGAGTAACGGCTACGAAGGCGTGCGCGTCGCTGGATACTTCGGCAACGATTGGAGTGTAGAGAAAGGCGAGTTCGCGTGGCGCGAATAAAACCTTAAGTTATTTCGGGTTGAACTGAATCCAATCCAAATTTAAGAAATTTGTCTGGCTAGAATTCTTGAAAACCACCACAAGGTCGCACCGTTGATTAATTGGTTTGAGCGGCGCTGCGACTTCCTCCCACGACTTGGTATCGCCTGTCGGCTTGACGTCAACGCTTGCGAGGATATCGCCAGCTGGAGACCCGTTATGTAGCTCGATAGTGCCACCCGCCTTCGCAGAAGAAACTCGGAATGCCACAGTTCCGACGTCAGCCAGATTTAGCGATACGAAACGCGCGGAATTTCCGTCTACGTGGGCGCGCAGATATTTTTTACCACTGGCATGGCCCGCTCCTTGTTCTGTCGTGCCGATTAAGTCCCTGCTCTCTTCGGCTTCAATTCTGCGACCACGTAATTTCACGGTGCTCTTACCTACCAACGGTCCAGCCGGTGCGCGGCCTGCATCGGTATAACTCGCTTCGAGAACACCAATACGATTAGCCTTTTCTTCAGGTGCTGTAAGCTTACCAACAATGCCGCGCGTCATGTCCATTCCAGCTTTGCCGGGTTCTAAAGCAAAAATCCATCTCACCATCATCTGAACTTGATCGGCTGTAAGTTGCTCGTGCGCCAGCATCGGCGCGTCACTCCAAACACGACTCGACCCTTTGATGACGCGCTGAACACTGACGTCAACCGCACCGGGTTGATCACGATATTTATTCGCGATGTCAATCAATGCAGGTCCGACAATTTTCTGATTCACGGCGTGGCAGTTGAAACAATCGCTTTGCCGCATCATGGCAAGCGCTGGCGCGATGGTTTCTTCATTCTCGTCTTCTTGCGCCCAGTTTGCGCTGACGAACGCTCGGGCTTCCATCAGCTCTTCGTAATTCACAGAACTGCCATCCTCGACATCCTCGACGATAAGCTTGTAGGCAACAGATCTACCCGGCGTGAAGAAATCGCCATCCTGTGGCGAGAGAAATCTAACCGTCGGCGGCGTATTGCCGACAAGTAACGGAAGCGTGGCTTTTGAAACGCCTCCCCGCCCGTCGTTCACGATCAACTCGACAGTGTAGTTTCCAGGTTGGTCCAGGGTGAGCTGAGGGTTTGCATTGGTGGAAATAATCTTGTTTGCTGGATGCAATCGCCATTCGTAACTCAAGGCATCACCCTCGTAATCCTTCGAGCCATGACTTGAGAACGAAACGGTCAAGGGTTCACGGCCTGCACCCGGAGTAACGCTCGCAACTGCGACCGGTGCGATATTTCCACGCTGATAAGAGATCTTAAGTAATTTTGAATCTGGATTCGCACCCCACGTCTCGCCGTAATCAATCATGTAGAGACAACCATCAGGTCCAAAGTGACTGTCCTCCGGTCGACGGATGACAAATGCACCAGATTTTTGCGCTTCCACGATTTTGATCTTTTCATTCACCACTGCGACGGCAGAACTGAAGGGTTCGATGCGGACGAGTTTGGAGTGCTTATCCAGTCTCGCCCATTTCATGAAGGGACGCTGCCAATCATAAAACAATAGGCAGTTGTCGTATTGTTCAGGAAACCCGCCGGTCTTGGCGAACTCTGGACGATAATGAAAAACCGGCCCAGCGCACGCGGTGCGACCACCTTCGCCAAGTTCAGGCCATTGAGGTGATTTTCCGTAGGGCCAATAAATGAAAGCCGGTTGAGCCGGTGGCAACACTTTCGAGCCAGTATTGTTTGGGCTGTGGTTGAAGGGACGGCTCGGATCAAACATCTCGCCCAGCTCCTTGGTGGCGAAGTTGAACTTGGCATAAGGATAATTGCTCCCCACAAAATAAGGCCAACCAAAGTTTCCGGCTTGGCGGGCTTGATTGATCTCATCATAGCCTCGAGATCCTCGCTGCGAATCTCCGCCAGCATCGGGCCCGACGTCGCCCCAATAAACAAAACCGGATTTCTGATCTACGCTTATGCGCCAGGGATTGCGACAGCCCATCACAAATATTTCCGGGCGACCTTTTGATCCATTGCGAGGAAAAAGATTTCCCTTGGGCACAGTGTAACCGCCTTCCTTCGTGGGCCGGATACGGAGAATTTTCCCACGCAAATCGTGCGTGTTTGACGAACTCTTTTGAGCATCCCACGGATTGCGGTCGGGGCGCTCATCCATCGGCCCTCTCGAATCGGAATCGCCAAAAGGATGCGTATTGTCGCCAGTAGAGATGAACATATTCCCGTCCGGCCCGAAATCAACTGAACCTGCGTGGTGGCAGCATTCGCGCCGTTGCTCGCCAAATTCAAGCATCACTTTTTCACTGGCAAATTCGAGCACGTCGCCCCTCATCACGAAGCGGCTGAGACGCTGACCTGTGTGATTGGTAGGCGAGTAAAAGAGATAAATCCAATTATTCTTCGCAAAATCCGGATCTAATGCGAATCCAAGAAAGCCATTTTCCTGCTCTGAAAACGTTGGTATGACAGCCGCCTCGACGACAGATTTTGTGTCCGGCTTCCAGATTTTTAACGGACCTTTCAATTCGTTATAGAATATGCGGCCATCCGGCGCGAGTTTGAGTTGGAGCGGCTGGGCCATCCCGACGGCTAGCACCTCTACTTTGAATCGAAAATCTTGAACCAGTTCAACGGCTGCAAGCTGACTTGTGGTCGCGAAAAGGACTGCGTAGATAAAACTCCGCACGCTGATAAATTTCATTGGGATAATCCTAGGAAAGCTCGCCGAAATATCACGCCTGAATTTCAAAACCTTTGCGCCGAGGACGGCTCAAGAGACCGTTCGCCTGAGTGTCTCCGATGAAAACCTCCTGCTTCGGATCCCAACGCAACTTTCGCTTTAGCAGCATGGCAATGTTTGACAGGTGACATGACGTGAGATGCCGATGGTGACTAAATACATCAGACACCGGTTCTTTACGCGCCTTGACGCAAGAAAAAAAGTTTTCCATGTGTCCGCGTATTGGCATCCCCTTGTAAAGCTTTGTGCGCTCCTCTTTCAGCCATTGGTAATCGCTGTCAGTCAAAGCCTCAATCATCGTACCAGTCAGCTTGCCACGATTTACAAATATCTCGCCTTTATCGCCCTTGAAAGTGATCCCATTGCCAGGACCTTCACGCACGGTGATCGTCGCTCCTCCCTCAAACGCAAGCTTGGTGCTAAATTTGGTGGCGGCGTTGTATCCATTGACAAGTTTTTGCTTGCCGGCAAAAAATGCGATGGGATCAAAGTCCGCGGGGATGTTCGGAAACTTACCCGAGCCTTCAATTTCGATTGGACCGGTCTGTTCCAATCCAAGCCCCCATTGCGCGATGTCTACGTGATGAGCGCCCCAATCAGTGAGTTTGCCGCCAGAGTACTCCAGCCACCAACGGAACTGTCCATGGCAACGCTTCTCCGTATAGTCGATCTTCGGCGCTTGACCGAGCCACATGTCCCAATCCAAAGCGCTTGGCGGAGTCATCGGCTCAAAAGGTCCGCCACTTGGCGCGCCGCCGATTGAACATGTCGCGGAAAGATTTTTACCCAAGCGCCCACTGCGTACTAATGCAACAGCGTTGAGGAATTTATTATCACTGCGCTGTTGCGTGCCGACTTGAAACACGCGGCCCGTTTTCTTGACTGCTTTGCAGATCAACTTCCCTTCGTCAATCGTCAACGTCAGCGGCTTTTCACAATAAACGTCGCGCCCAGTTTGCATCGCCGCAATGGCGATGGCCGCATGCCAGTGATCCGGGGTGCCGATGATGACGGCATCAATATCCTTTCGCTCGAGAAGCTTTCGGTAATCGGAGTATATCGTGCAACGCCCCTCATACTTGGCCGCAAATCTCTCCGCGTGTCCTCTGTCAACATCACAGCAAGCCACCATATTGCCGATAGCGCCAGCGGCGTGGCCAATCCCAGAGCCGCGCGCGCCCACTCCGATACAAGCAATGTTTAACTTGTCATTCTTAGCCTCTTCACCGCGCGCTGAAGCTCCAGTCCAAATGAACGGGGCGGCAACCGCCGCAGTTGACAGCAAAGTGGCGGACCTCAAAAAATCTCGGCGGCTTTGGGCAGTGGTCTGGCTGATCATAAAATGAGCTTCGGCTCAATATTTCCCGTTTTGTGGATAATTTTAGAAATTTGTTCGAACCATTATCGCATTCAAAAATTGTCTGGCCTGCTTGGGTGTCCAACTAGTAAATGCGGCCCTCAATCAAAGCCTTAGGCAATTGAAATCGACTCACTCAAGTTGCCGTAAAATTGGACCGTTTGGCTATACCCCGAACGTGGTATGCCAATTCGTTTTGAACTCGTTGACTTAAATTCTTGGTCATATTTAATGAGAGTATGAATCTTGGAACCGCTTTAATGTTATTCGCATTCCGTACGGCTGCCATAGTGGCGTTGTTTATCGCTCTGAATATATTTCCAGTTAACTCCCTTGCCAAAACCCCAAAGCCGACAGAACCAACACAACCCAATTTTGTCATCATATTTGCCGACGACCTAGGCTATGGCGACATCGGGCCATTTAGCTGTAAAAGTAATCGCACTCCGAATTTGGATCGCATGGCGCGGGAGGGAATGAAGCTTACAAGCTTTTATGCTGCGCCCGTCTGCACGCCTTCGCGGGCACAGGTTCTCACCGGGTGTTATGCCAAACGCGTCTCGCTTCCGGGCGTTTTAGGCCCAATGAGCAGCACTGGTATCAGCTCTAAGGAACACACGATTGGCGAGCTGCTGAAGCAACAGGGTTACGCCACCATGGTCATTGGCAAATGGCATGTAGGCGATCACCCGGATTTTCTCCCCACACGCCACGGATTTGATCACTACTTCGGGCTTCCTTACTCAAACGATATGGGGCCAGAAGATGGACAACTCGGACGAGGAAATCGCCCACCCCTGCCCTTGGTGCGCGACGAAACTGTCATCGAAACAATTAACCCTAAGAAACAAGACAAGCTTACCCAACGTTACACGGAGGAGGCGGTCAAGTTCATCCGCACACACAAGCACGATCCTTTTTTCCTCTACCTACCGCACACCGCGGTCCATACACCGATTCATCCCGGAGACAAATTTCGCAAAGAAAATCCCAATCCGTTCAGTGCCTGGGTCACGGAGCTTGACTGGAGCGTGGGTCGCGTTCTTGACACCTTGCGCGAACTCAAGCTGGATAAAAACACCCTCGTGTTTTTTAGCAGCGACAACGGGCCGTGGCTGCCTAAGGGCACTAATGCCGGCACAGCGTTTCCCTTGCGTGGTGGGAAAGGCAGCACATGGGAAGGCGGCGTGCGCGAGCCAACGCTTGCATGGTGGCCGGGAAAAATCCCCGCTGGTAGCGCGTGCGATGCGGTTGCAGCGAACTTTGATTTTCTTCCAACATGCGTCGAACTTGCTGGCGGCTCAATACCTACTGATCACAAAATTGATGGAAAAAACATCTCACCGATATTGTTCGGAGAGACGAAAACTTCGCCGCATGAGGCGTATTTCTATTACAGCGGTAACAAACTTCAAGCGATCCGTTCGGGCCCGTGGAAATTGAAATTCGCAGGACTCGGAAATGGCAAACCAAACGAGGAAACGATTCCCCCACAGATGCTCTTCAATCTCGACGCAGAGATTGGCGAACAGACAGACGTGTCCGCAAAACATCCTGAAGTGGTGGGGCGACTTCAAAAACTCATCGCAGAGATGGATCTCGACCTTGGCGTCACCAATGTCGGCCCCGGCATCAGACCAGCAGGACGTATTGAAAACCCCACTGGCCTTTGGCTTCCGGGAAAAACGCCGAAAACTGCTCCTAAACAGTGATAACGGCTCTAGTCACTCAACTTATTTCACATGAAAAAAACAAACTCATCACGCCGTGATTTCCTGAAATCCTCTGCGCTTGTCGGATTGGGCGCATCGCTCGCGGCAACCAACGGGTGTGCTACGACCCACGAGAACGGCAGCGCCCTATCCAAGAACCTGATTGCTCCACCAAGGCCGCTAGGGCAAAAGTCAGTTCACGACCTGACTACCAAACCGTTGGAAAAGATCCGCGTTGCCGTCATAGGCCTCAGCCGCGGCATGGCGCATGTCAACGCTGCTCTTAACATCGACTTCGCCGAAGTCGTGGCAGTTTGCGACAAGCGGGATGACCGCTCAACGCGCGCAGCAAATGAGGTCGAAAAGAAAACCGGCAAGCGTCCCGCTGTTTACAGCGGTAACGAAACCATCTGGGAGAAAATGGTCGAGCGCGACGACATTGACGTCGTCTACGTTGCCACGCCGTGGGAATGGCACGTGCCGATGTGCCTGCGTTCGATGGAACATGGCAAACACGCCTTTGTGGAAGTATCTGCGGCCGTCACGCTGGAAGAATGTTGGAATCTTGTGAACACTAGCGAACGCACCCAGCGTCATTGTGTGATGCTTGAGAATTGCTGCTACGGCGAGAATGAACTGTTCGTGCTCAACATGGCGCGTGAAGGTGTGTTCGGTGAGCTGACCCATGCCGAGTGCGCGTACCTCCACGAGTTGCGAGGGGTTTTGTTCAGCCTAGGTTCAGAGGGCGATTGGCGACGCGAATACCACAAAACTCATAACGGCAATCTATATCCCACGCACGGATTGGGTCCGGTCGCGCAATACCTTGGCATCGGTCGGGGCGATCAGTTCAAAATTTTGGTTTCAATGAGTTCACCCGAGAAGTCTCTGACCAAGGTGCTCAATGAGAAAAAGCCGAACGGTGGCCGTCATACAGGTGAGAAATACGTCTGCGGCGATATGAACACCTCCATCATCAAGACCGAACTGGGTCGCACCATTATGATCCAGCATGATGTCGTCACTCCACGCCCCTACAGTCGTATCAACGGATTGAACGGCACGGATGGGAGTTTCTTTGATTATCCAGCACGGCTTGCTACTGCGTATCCCAAAAGGTATGGCCTGAGCGCTGGTAATTCGCACGACTGGCTAAATGAAAAAGACATGGCGATCATGCGCGAAAAATTCACGCATCCACTCTGGAAGAAACTCGAGACCCAAGCTGCGGGCTCAGGCCATGGCGGAATGGATTTCATCGTGAATTGGCGTCACCTCGATTGCATCCGCCAAGGCATTACGCCGGACAGCG
>Ga0114967_10005486_pt1 | contig 10075 bp, 8 predicted proteins | sample M_130628_MF_Meta_FD_92639 | JGI IMG/M metagenome (GOLD analysis project Ga0114967, IMG submission 92639) | Freshwater microbial communities from Lake Montjoie, Canada to study carbon cycling - M_130628_MF_MetaG | ecosystem: Environmental > Aquatic > Freshwater > Lake | place: Lake Montjoie... | reverse complement strand
GGCATCATAAATTTTTTTGACTCGATCAGCATCTAAAACTGGCTCAACAAGGTATCTTCCATGCGCATTTCCAATAGCTGGCGCAAAGACATCAACCTGACTCTCTGCTATGAAATTTAGAGCCACTTCGAGTGGTTGAATTCGATCAACTTCATCTGATCCGATGCCATCTTCCACTCCGGTTATAGATTCAATCTCTCCCTCTACATGTGCGCCATATTCTCTGGCTTCTGCGACGACAAGTTTGGTCTGTCGTAAATTTTCCTCTACCGGTAGCTTCGAGGCATCAAAGAGAACTGAATTCCAACCCAGCTTAAGACACTCGGAAATCACTTCTCGCTCTGGACAATGATCTAGGTGAAGGACCACTGGTACAGAAATCTCTTCTGTCATGCTTAGCCACATTGACCATAGAACTTTGGAACCAATTGCACGGACAGTTTTAACCGAAGTTTGAACAATGATTGGCGATTTTTCTGCTTCAGCAGCGCTTAGTACTGCCGCCATGCTTAAATCATTGACAATATTTATGGCTGGTACTCCGTACCCGCCGGCTAGTGCCGGGGCAAGAACCGCATCAAGCGTAGATCGGACCATCAAATTCACCCCTTCTAGTAGGAAACCGTCAATGTACAGCAAAAAGCAGTTCTTTGCATAATCAAGTGCCATTAAGATTGAAAGTCAAGAGCCGGTGCGAGGCCCTCTTGAAATCACGTACTCCTGAATTTGGCCAGCAAGGAAACTGCTTCTTGATACGTTTTGAGAAATGCTTTGTATTGGGCATTTCTAGTTTCGTGTGGAGCGTAAACCTCGGTTGGGTTCAAGTGAGCGCGAATGGTGTTTTGGACTTCATCTATCTCCCCCACCGCTAATGCTCCCAGCAAGGCGGTCGCCAAATTTGCTGGAGAAATGTCCCCGAGACTTTCATAAACCCTGCCCGTCACATCGGCTTTGATCTGCAAGGCAGTATGGCTACCCGTACCTCCACCAAAGACAATCACAGGAGAGTTTTGTTCTTGTGGAAGTGACATCGCATCAATTGCAATGGCCGATTCAAAAGCTAACGCCTCCAAAACTGCACGAGCAAGATTTCCACGACCGTGGCTCCATTCAAGTCCCAACCAGGAACCTCTAATGGAAGTTCGAATTGGACCATTTTGTCCACCTAAGTGTGGAACAAAAAATAGACCGTCAGAGCCTGGTTCGATGGTGTCGACTAAAGCGTCAAAATCTTTTTTAAGGGAGTTTGAATTAAAAATTAAGAGGTTCTCAGCCCAATTGCGAGTATGTCCACCACCAATTATCACGGATTGTTGTTGCCAATTCTTTTCCAAAACAGAGGGCACAACATCAAATCTTCCAGCGATATCTGGCTCAAATTTATCCGTATAGTGGCTCAAAACTAAATATGTTCCTGCGCTCTCACCAAAATCTCCGGACGATGATAAACCCGCACCTAAGAAACCTGCCGCCTGATCACCCAAGCCTGCCACAATTGGAATCCCTGAAATTAAGCCAGTCTTTTGGGCAACTAGTGAACTTAAGCCGCCAACGATTGTTGAACTCGAAACAATCTTTGGTAGATATTCTTCCGATACTTCTAGTTTTTGAAGCAACTCCGGGCTCCACTTGCTGTTCTTGGTATCACTTAGACCAAAAGCCCATAGAACTGTGGGGTCCACAAAGGCCTCATCTGCCTTTAAACCGGCTAAATGGGCGCCAACAAGTCCCCCGGCTGTTACAAATTTGCTTGTATTTGATTTCAATTTTGGATCATGTTCCAGGTGCCACCTGATCTTGGCTGCTATTACCGGTGATCCGCTTCCAACTAACTCCCTGATGCGCGCTTCAGATGATTGAATCATCGCATCCATATATTTTGAAAATCTAGTATCTAAGGTTGTTGTGTATGGGGTTGTAGGTGCTCCATCAGCATTTATACCTACGGTTCCGCTAATCATCGCATCAACTGTGATAGCAACGATGTCTTTTGGTGAAATAGCTGCCCGAGTGACGGCAATTTTTAGTGATTGATCGACTGCATCCAAGATTTCAAAAGCGTCATATTCAGCTACGCCTGGATGGGGCTCTATTGGTTGGTAGCTGGCCTTTCCCTCGCCAACAATATTTCCTTGTAAATCATAGATAGCTGATTTAGTCGAGCTTCCACCTACATCGATTCCAATCGTATATTTTTTATTCATAGTGGCGCCAAACGACCGATTTTGGGATGCCAGTAATCAAGTTTCACCAACTCTGCCAAAAATTCTTGGTACCTGCTATCTCTTTGCTTAATCATTCTTTCACTTGGCTCGAAAGCAGGATGATATTGCACAACCATTTTTGCGGTTGCAGAAATTTTAGTGGGGTCTCCAGCCAAAGCAATAATTGCAGCACCAAGAGCAGAGCTTGTCTCAAATGGCTTCACTGTTGGTCGACCAAGAGTTTCTGCTCGAATTTGCAACCAAAAAGGATTCGAGGCACCGCCACCCATTGAAACTTGCGGTCCAACAACAGTAGCAAAATCTTGAATTGTTTCCATTGCAAGTCTTTCGATAAATGCAATGCCCTCCAAATACCCAAGAAAGGCGTCAATTGGATTACTGGAATTTCCCTTTTCAAATCCGACTGCTGTTGGGTTTGAAAAAGGGAAATACTCCCCTTTGGTGGCAAGTGGTAAAACTAAAATACTACTTTGCCCAATTTCTTCTGCTGCAGCGCTATATTCTTCAAAATCAATGTGTGGGAATCTTTGGTTGATCGAATCCCCACCACAATGGGAAGTCGCAGATACCGACCAATCACCGTTCCAGGCTCGATGACTGTATAAACCAGAAGAAAAATCCTGCAACCTCTCCGCGGTATTGCCCTTAATGCTTAATCCCGTACCAATAGTTGTTACCCATTGACCTGTCTCAACAACTCCAGCTGCAATTTGTGCACCCATTGCATCTGTTACTCCTGCTAAAACTACACACGTCTTTGGTAGTTGCGTCTGCATCGAAACAGTCTTGCTTACCGTGCCAAGAGCGGTGCCTGGTGCCACTATGGAAGGCAATAGCTCTTCATTCATGCCCAAAAGTGAAAGCGTTGCAGGCCAAGATTTCGTTACCATATCTGCACCTGTTTTTAGGGCATTTGTAAAATCTGTTTTAGGGCTTTCTCCGGTTAACTTTGAAATTAACCAATCTCCAGCACTGACGACAAATTTGGTTTGAGCCCAAATTTCGGGCTTGTGGTGTTTCATCCACATAGCTTTGGCTAATGTGAAAGTTGGTCTAATTTCTAAATTTAAATTAGGGCCATGTTTAGCAAAAATTTCATTCGCTTGTTTTGCTTCCTTAACCGCTCTTTTGTCATTCCACATCATGGCTGGATAGAGTGGCTCGAGATTTTCGTCCAAAAGCAATAAAGTCCCTGAAGTCGCCACAACACTGATTCGCAATACTGTTGAAAAGGATGTCTTGCTCGAGAGCTCTTTAAGGCATTCGCAAATGCACGTCCACCAATAACTTGAATCCTGCTCGTGTTCGCCATTTCCTAGATTCTTAATTGCCCATTTTCGCTCAGCAGTTGAAACTATTTTACCAATCTCATCTATCGCTACAACTCTTACCCCTTGGCTCCCAACATCAATACCAATGAAGTGCTTCATCAAAATTAACCTGTCTCTCGTTTCTTAAGTTTTGAGGTTAGATTTAGGAAGTTTTGTTTACCATATCTGAGAAAATTTTCGCCCCAGCTTTCGCTGTTGCCCCTTCGTGGACTACAGCGGAAAGTCCAGCCAGAACAGCAGCAGGTGAGATGGATGAGTAAATTCTGCGGCCAAACATCACGCCGGCACCACCTGCTTGAACAGCCATGTGTGCAAGCTCCATAGTCTCAAGAATGCGATCATCACTTGCTGATCCTCCTGCTAAAACTAACGGAACAGTAGTTTCGCTTGCTATTTTTTCATAAGCCTTAATATCTCCAGGCCAAATACACTTCACAACATCCGCACCGATTTCTGCAGCCATTCGACAATACCAAGCTAGAAGTTTTGCGTTTTCAACTTGACTCTTGTCAACATAATCATCCACCGCACGTGGCTCTATGATCAGAATAATTCCATATTTGCTACATTCAGCTGCTAATCGGGCATTACGTTGGATCTCTTCTTTCTCTAATTTATTATCTTTATGCCCAACGTATAAATATGTCATGATTGCATCTGCCCCGGATGAAACAGCGTTTTCAACTGTTGTCAGTTCAGAAATATTACCTTCTGATATTCCCTCGGTGCCTGGGGTAAAAATGGGCCGTCCGAAAGATTTCCAATCCATATGAATAACTAAACTTGGCTTTTCTCTGCCAATGAAAATTTCTTCAATCTTTTCAACAGATCCGGGAGCTAGCATGATCCCGTTAGCGCCGGCAAGTTGCCCTAGGCGCTTTTTCATCTCTGAATTATTTTTTAAGCCCGATGGTGCACCTGTAAGTACTGCGTGTGATGCAGCCACAATGATAGTTCGCCCAGAAACAGGGTTGAGAATTCTCCCTAACCTTATTTTTTTACCTGTGCGAGCATCCATGCTTAACACCAACTCTCATAAATCTTCTTGGCCTGCCTGCGACTAAAATTTTGATACGCGGGCGAAAAAAGAATAGTCCGATAACTGCATATTATACAGTATTGTTAGCGTGCATGTAGTAATGTTTGGATCGAAATTCTGAGTCACATCCGCTCAAGGTGTCTATCAGAGCTCTAACTCTTTTTGGTCTTCTTGGCCCCTGAATATTTAGGAGATACCGTGCCCCATCGCTGGTTACCTCTCAAGGCCACCTCTTTTCAAAAAGCGTTGACTGCGGTCTCCCTAGATATTTTGCAGGCTGGGATTGGTGGCAGATTAACTCCCTCTATTCAGATTCAAGAAAAACTTGAAGTTGGGTCAGGCACGGTTCAAAAAGCATTGCAAGAATTGAGCGAAAATGGTGGTGTTGTTTTACGTGTAAAGGGCCATCAAGGAACTCTGGTGATTGATTATAATCCGGCAATATTATGGAGATCTGCTCAACTTGCACCCCTTAGAATTTCTTTAACTCCTCCAGGCGCGCTGGAATTAGGTGCTCTCTCTTTGAATCTTAGAAATCAATTTCGAAAATTTGGCCTTGGAATGGAATTTGATTACATTCAGGGCGCTCAAAATAGATTAGATACCCTTTCAAAGGATTTGCATTCCACTGCCCTGATTTCTATAGGTGCGGCTAAATCCCGTAATCTATTGAACAATAAGAATTACTCAATTTTAGATTTTGGGCCTGAAAGTTACTATCAACGAGATTCGCTGCTTGTGCTAACTTCGCCAAAAATCTCAAATCCAAAAAAACTACGAGTGGCTTTGGATAAGACTTCATATGATCATGAAACTCTCACTTTAGATGAATTCGAAAACAAAGCGGGGGTGGAATACGTCAATTGTCCTTTCCCTGAAGTGCCTTCAGCAATTCTTGCCGGAAAAGCTGACATTGGTATCTGGCATCGCGTGCAAGCCGTTATCCCCCCAGAGCAAGCAGGGCTGAAGGTTTCTCAATTAGGGTCAAGCTCCCTGAGCCACAAGAAATCATCGATTTCCAATGCGGTTCTCATTTGGCCCTCTTCTCTCAAGGAGATAACTGCCTTGCTGGGAATGATCGACATAAAGGAAGTAAGAAAAGAACTCCAAGCAACAGCTAAGGTGAAAGTCTCAAGCAAGGGTCGATAGAAACAGGGTGGGTTTCTCCCACCTCCAATTTTGTGCTCAACTCTCCCTTTATAACAATTGTGTAACGAATCATAAGCAATAATCCGATTTATGCATGTTCGACTATACTTCCAAAAAAGCAACACATTGAAAATCGGCAACGTTTTGCGCTTCGCAAAATGGGCCCATTAACTGGAGGGTTTATGCAATGAAAAAAGGAAAATTACTCGGCCTTGTTGGCGTAGCGGTCTTTGCCTTAGTTTTGAGTGGCTGTTCATCAGGTGGCGACAAAGCTGCAGATTCAGCAAAGGAAATTAAATCAATTGGAATTACTGTTGGAGATATAAGCAATCCTTTCTGGCTCGCAATGACAAACGGAGCTAAGGAATCTGCAGCAGAAATAGGCGCTTCAATTAGCGTTCAAGACGCAGCGCAGGATTTAGCAGTTCAAACTGCACAGATTGATACGTTCATCACACAGAAAATGGATCTAATCATTGTCGGTGCGGTAGATAGTGTTGGAATTGCACCTGCAGTTGAAAGAGCGCAAGCCGAAGGAATTTTAGTCGTTGCTGTAGGAGATAAAGCTCAAGGAGCTTCAACTTACGCAGCAGTTGATAACAAAAGTGCTGGTGTAGTTGCCTGTGAATATATGGCTAATGAAATCGGCGGTAAAGGTGAAGTTGCAATCATCGATGGAACTGCAGTTTCTGCTGTAATTGAACGTGTAGTTGGTTGCGAAGAAGCACTTGCAAAGTTTCCTGATATTAAGGTTGTTGCAAAAGTAGCTGGTGATAATGCAATTGGTAAAGGACAAACAATCGCAACAGATATTCTTACTGCACATCCTAAGTTGAAGGGTATTTTTGGAATCAACGATCCAACAGCATTAGGAGCACTACTTGCAGCTCAAGATGCAAAGTTTAAGACCCTGATTATTGTTGGGGTAGACGGTGCTCCATCAGCTGTCGCAGAACTATCAAAGCCTTCTTCAATGTTTAAGGGATCTGCTTCTCAAGATCCACGAGCAATGATCAAGGCTGTGTTAGCAGCAGCCCAGGTGGTAATCGGTGGCGGAGATTGGCCGGCAGATGGCATCTTGTTGCCATCTGAATTCATTACTAAGGCCAACCTCAGCACTTATAAGGGATGGTCTTAAATAGGACGGATGAGTCCTAAGTAGGCCAGGTGGATTGGTAACTAGCATGTATTTGTTGGTTACCAATCCTGCCCCCTAGATTGGGTTACAAATCCTGCCCCCTAGATTGAACGGAGAAGGTCTTTTCTATGTCCAAGGATGAGCAACTTCTTGTACAAATGCAGAACGTTTCAAAAAACTTTTCTGTGACGAGAGCTCTCGATAATGTAAATTTTGAACTTAAAGCTGGCGAGGTGCATGCCTTAATGGGTGAAAATGGTGCCGGCAAGTCCACTTTGATGAAAATACTTGCAGGAGTACACATTGCAGATGAGGGAAAAATATTTATTCGTGGAAAAGAAGTTAAGGTAGAAGATCCCAGCGCAGCAAAAAAATTAGGTATCGCATTTATACATCAGGAATTAAGTATCGTTCCAAATATGACCGTTGCTGAGAATCTTGCTTTGGGTAATGAACCCCAGACAAAATGGAGATTCTTAGATAGAAAGAAAATCTACGACGAAGCAATCGAGAAAATAGCGCGTGTACGAGCTCCTATTGACCCTTCAGAACTAATGGGCAATTTATCTCTAGGTACACAACAGATTCTTGAGATAGCGCGGGCCATATCAATGAATGCCCAGATTCTCATTTTGGATGAACCCACAGCTGCACTTTCTTCATTTGAATCTAACCTCCTTTTTGAGCTTATCGAGGAGATAAGAAAATCTGGCGCTGGTCTAATTTATATTTCACACCGAATGGAAGAAGTTTGGAATTTGGCGGATCGGGTTACAGTATTTCGAGATGGTCAGCTTGTTGCTACAACAAACAAAAATCAGTTAACTCCAGACCAAGTAATTAAACAAATGATAGGCCGAGATGTAAAGGACCTTTATGTCCGTAACAACAGAATCCTAGGAGATGTTGTTTTGAAGGTAGAAAATCTTGGTAACGGACTCAAGATTGGCCCCATAAATCTGGAAATAAGAGCTGGAGAGGTTTTAGGTCTTTATGGCCTCATAGGTGCTGGGCGCACAGAAATAACTCGGCTTATATATGGTGCGGACAAGATTGCTACAGGATCAATGCGTATTTCAGGTAACTTGGTTAAATTTAAATCACCAAGGGATGCAATTGACGAGGGAATAGCGTTTGTGCCAGAGGATAGAAAAATTCAGGGTCTTTTTGCACTCATGACTCTATCTGACAACATAATCATCGCAAGCCTAGCTAGATTCGTACAGTTGGGATTTTTGGCACTTCGGAATATCGCGAAAGCCGTTGATACACAATTCAAAAATCTTTCCATTCGTGCAAGTTCGGTTGAACAGATCGTCGGTGAACTTTCCGGTGGGAACCAACAAAAGGTTCTACTGGCGCGTGGGTTACAGACTAATCCAAAAGTTCTAATTCTTGATGAGCCAACTCGAGGTGTGGATATCGGATCCAAAAATGAGATATATAAAATCATAGATTCACTTACTAAAGAGGGAACAGCAGTGTTAATGGTTTCCTCAGATTTGCCTGAAGTACTAGGAATGAGTGACCGGATACTGGTGATTAGAGATGGCGTTGTAGTAAAAGAACTCTTGGCAGGGGAAGCAAATGAAGAAAACGTTATACTTTTCTCTAGCGGTTTGGCCTCTGTATGAAATTTACTCAAAAAGTCTTTATACTCAAACCAACCATGGTGATTGGAAACCTTGAATGATGAGTAAAGAAACGGTTTCCACAAAGTCTTTAACAAAGCGTCAAATAGTTGATGAAATTTTTGTCAAATGGGGAATCTATATTGCCCTTTTGTTACTTGTAATTTTGATGGCTCTCATAGCACCTAATTTCTTTTCCATAAAAAATGGTCTAAATATCGCTCAAGCTGTTTCAATAAATGCTGTTGTTGCCTCTGGTATGACGGTTGTTATTTTGACTGCAGGAATTGATCTCTCTGTTGGTTCAATCGTTGCAGCATCTGGTGTTGCTACCGTGTTGTTACTAAATGGTGGGGTTCCGACTGCCATCGCGGCTCTGGTTGCAATCCTGGTGGGCGCATTAATTGGCTTAATCAACGGAGCGATAATTGCATACTTGGCACTCCCCGCATTTATTGTCACCCTCGGTGCACTCACCTATACGCGCGGTATAGCTTATTCAATGCATGGTGGGCCTGTGCAAATTGCTGGTGAATCTGGAATTGAATCAATAGGAAATGGGTCTATCGGCGGAATCCCTATGCCTGTATTCATCATGATTTTTGTTTATTGGTTTTTCTGGTTTCTTTTGGAAAGAACAAAATTTGGTAGACATGTGTATGCCGTGGGAGGTAATCCGCAAGCAGCGAGACTGTCAGGAATTGATGTCAAAAAAGTCTTAATGTCTGTCTACGTAATCTCCGGTGTAACTGCAGGTCTGGCTGGATTGATGTTTGCTTCCCGAGTGCGTTCTGGTCAGGTTACCGCCGGAGTGGGTTATGAATTGGATGCTATTACTGCGGTTATTCTGGGCGGAACAAGTTTATTTGGTGGACGTGGCCGCATATTCGGCACTCTAATTGGGGCACTCTTAATTGGTGTCTTAAGCAATGGGTTAGTGCTCTTGGGAGTTCCAATCTACACACAACTTATGATCAAAGGTGGTGTCATTATTTTAGCCGTGGCAATTGACACACTCAGATCCAAGAGATGATTTTGCTGAATTACTGATACCCACTTTTATTACGGTTGGTTTGTCCTATGAATAAATAGGTGAAAAGGCTATTTTCTTAGCTAATAGCTCCGAGGAAGAAGCTGAAGTATTAGTACCTATGCCGCTCTTTATTGGTGGATCTGTTCGCTAACTCTTAATATCTTCGTCTCTAAAACTTATGTAGCTGCCCCATTTATGCAGCTCATTCTTTATCTCTTTGCTGTTAAGCGCGTTAATGAGATCTCCGCCCCTGCCCGAGTCTGAAATCTCTTGGACTATAGAGAGTATGTCTTGCATCGGATTTAGGCCGAACAAAGTTGCGATAAATTCAAACTCTGCCGGCGCTACAGTTTGAATGATTTCGTAATCACCTTCACCCTCTTCGTGAGCGTAGAACTCAAACTCAAACTTAAGGTTCTCATGCTCAAGGTAGGCGTAACGAATCGGTTTCCCATCTTCATCTACGATTCGAATCTGCTTCACTGACTTACCTCCTCATCGAGCGTGGTTAGGCGCTGTTGCCCCTTGG
>Ga0114967_10005485_pt1 | contig 10077 bp, 1 predicted proteins | sample M_130628_MF_Meta_FD_92639 | JGI IMG/M metagenome (GOLD analysis project Ga0114967, IMG submission 92639) | Freshwater microbial communities from Lake Montjoie, Canada to study carbon cycling - M_130628_MF_MetaG | ecosystem: Environmental > Aquatic > Freshwater > Lake | place: Lake Montjoie... | reverse complement strand
GCACTAAGACACGAAGTTTTTGTTTCACGCAAGGGTGAAGGAGCGAAGGTGTGGAGGTTTTTGAAACACGAAGGCGCGAAGGCACGAGGTTTTTGTAAATAAGAATTGTATTTATTAAAAATACGCCCAACCTCTTGAACCCATTGAACAAATTGAACCTCTGAAACCTCTTTTACTTGAGCGATAAACAGAATGAGAATGAAGAAAAAAAGTCAGAACTCAACAACCGCTTTCGCAATCATTTTCATTCTGACTTTTTAGTACCTCTTGAACTTTTTTTACGCTCCAAAACTCTGTAACGGTTGAAAATATTCAACCGCTACTGTATCACCACTTTCCCTGTTTCCAGAATCTCTCCATTAACATCTGAAAGTGCCAATGCGTAAACACCAGAACTCAGGTGAGAAGCATCAACATCCATGATTTGATATGATGATGTAACTACAAATGATTGTTTGTATACTCTTGCTCCTTTTGCATCGTAAATTGTAATAATTCTTGGTAGTGCATTATATGGAACACCCTCAAATCTTACTTTAAACTTACCATTGTTAGGGTTAGGGAAAATAAATGTGTACGTTAAGATAGTATCTCTTACATTGATGCTTTCCGAACTGTTAACACATCCATTTAAATCAACTACTGACACACTATAGTTACCTACAGATGCTGAGGTAACATTGATTGTACTTCCGTTTTGTCCTGTTACTAAGCTTCCATTGTTGTACCAGCTATATGTATTTACACTAGAATTAGCACCAGCTGTCAAACTTATACTTTGACCAGGGAAAATAACAGTTGAAGGCGAAGCAGATATAGAAATCAACGGCAATTGATTTACCGTTAATGTTGCAACATTTGAATTAATACTGTTACAAACATTTGATACCACAACACGATATTTATTATTGTTCATCGAAGATGTAACATTGTTTAAAACAACACTACTATTGGTTTCACCTGAAACGTTATTAAACACTGTGCCGCCATCTGTACTTACTTGCCATTGATAGGTAACGCCTGCGTCAGTTGATGATGCTGTAATAGTCACATTTTTTCCTACACAAACTGCAGTGCTTGTTGGTTGTGCACTTATCGAAGGCCCATTATTTATAGCTAATACCGCGTTATTTGAAGTTGTTGCACTTGGACAAGTCGTGCTATTTACAATTACATGATATTGATAATTGTTCATAGCAGTTGTAACATTATTTATTGTAACGGTTGCATTTGTTGCTCCTAAAATATCAGTAAAACTAACACCTCCATCCGTACTCATTTGCCATTGATAAGTTAAGTTCGTTCCAGAAGCACTTACATTTAAACTTGCATTATTACCCAAGCAAACTGTAGCATTAGATGGCTGCGAAACTATTGCAGCTGTTGGGTTTACCGTTAAACTAACATTTGAAGAAACAACAGGCGTTGTACCACATCCCAATACATTTAGGTGATACAATTGATTGTTCATTGATGATGTAACATTGGTTAAATTTAACGTTGCTCCATTTGCACCTTGAATATTTGTAAAAGTTGTTCCACCATCAGCACTTACTTGCCATTGGTAGCTTTGCACCGTTCCAGCAGTTTGTGCATTAAATACAGCATTACCTCCTGCACAAATAGTTTGTGAAACTGGCTCTGAAACTATAGTTGCCGGAGTTGTTACCGTTAATGTTGCCGCTAATGATGTTGCAGTTGATGGACAATCATTGGTTACGATAACCCTGTATTTATTACCATTTATACCTAATCCAACATTATTGATTGTATAAGTTGCACTTGTAGCTCCAGTAATATTGGTAAATGTTAAACCGCCATCATTACTCACTTGCCATTGATATGCAGGATTTGTACCAGTAACTGCTGGACTAAATGTTGCGTTTCCGCCAACACATGCTGTTACATCTGATGGAGGAGTGGCAACTGCTGCTGCAACACAAGTATTTTGAGGATTGATGATGGTAAATGTATCGGTAATGCCTACACGAATTCCGTTACTTCCAAACAAATTACTTTGGATTTCTACTACTGCTTGACTTTTAAATGCAATATCATCCACATACCAGCCTTCCAAATTTGTACCTACATCTGTAGTAAATCTGAACCTGATTTTTATATTCTGATTGGCATATGGCGCTAGATTTACTTTTGTTTTAATAAATTTATTGTCACTACTTCCAGACCATGCTCTTCTTCCGTTCAAAAGTGTCGTTGCATCCATAGTAGCAATATATCCGCCTTTTAAGAAATTTGGTTGCATATCATTCCAAGTTGCACCTCCATCGGTACTTGCTTCAAGTACACCTCCGTCATACGTGCTTTCACAATTAAACCAATGGCGGAATGTTAATGGTGGCGGTGTTGCCCCAAGTGCAATTGCATTTGTCAATACCAATGATTGATCTGATTGAACATCCAGGTTAGATGAAAAATATGATTTAGTTGGACTAAAGCTTCTTGCACTTGAAACACTCCAATTGCCAGTTGTTGTAGAAGTTGTTGTCCAATAAGGCGAAGTGCCCGGACCATTTGCTGAATCTTCAAATAAGTTAACCGTAGGGAAATAACTTCCTGGGTTAGTTCTTACGGTAAATGAATATTGTTGTGTTTGTCCCGCTGCTTGTGTTACGGTAAAACTCACCACCCTATTCCCTGCATTATACGTTCCGCCACTTACATACGTAACATTTGTTGGCAAAGTATCTGTAAGTAAGAAATTGGTAATGCCTCCGCAATTGTCTGTGGTTATTGAATTGGTGTACGTAACATTATCTCCTTCCAAAACTTGTTGAACACTTTGAGTCAATCTTAATGTTGCTGTTCCAACAGTAAAATCCGCTACTTGATCAGTTACGCTTCCTGACGAACCTTGAGAAGCGAATGCACCCATCCCCCTTCTTCTGAATGCCTCCCAAATCGCGCACAAATGTGCTCCACCGTATAAAATTTGATCCGCTTGTAAAATCGCGTTTCTTGCATCTATAAATCCTGGACTACATGGTTGAAGCTTCATTCCTTCTGTTACCAAGCGCAATGCAATGCTGTTTCCCCCTTGATTTGTGGTATCAAATAAATTAGGATTAATGAATCCTACTTGATTAATGATGTTCCATGTCATATCCCAAAGCGCAGCACACCAAATCTCCCCTCTATCATGAACAGCAGTAGGAATTGTAGCAGCGTATACTTTATTATTTACATTAAAATTGGTGCAATAACGCTGAGAACGAATACCAACAGACGAAGCAGATTGTCCAGATGCATAAGTTCCTACTGATCTTGGTGTACTAAAGCCTGTATTTAAAGTTGAGGTTGCCCAATTTTGGGTGTACATCAAACCATAATAGTCACTCCAACCCTCACCCATTTGTTCTGTATTTTGCAAACAACCCGCTTGTGCAGGTCCGCCAGTTAGTCGATTTGAAATACCATGTGCAAATTCGTGACTGATGATGCCGTTATCAACATCGCCATCTTTTTGAATGGCACCACTCCAAAGATACATTTGCATTCTTCCACTTCCACCATCAGCAGGCGTAGCAAAATTGGCATTATTTGTTCCAGATCCATCTTGCGCATCTGCTAGTACATAATCATTTTCTGCACCACCACGGCCAAGGTTAGACGCTTGGAAATTCCCAGACACTTCATCAAATCCATATTGATAAGTTAAATCGTGAATGATGTTATTCCAATAAAATAAATTGGTGATGTTAAATTGCTGATTGGGTACTGGTGTGGTTTGTGTTGGTGTAACGGTATAACTTGGTGTAAATTCAAAACTTAAAGGATCTGAGGGCGTAGTTGAATTAGCAGGAATTCCAGTTCCATTGTTACCGTTTCTATCTTCCTGAGCCCAAACATTATTTCCTCTGGTATAATTAAAATCCAATGTGCCGTTGTTATGCCATTTTAGAGTGGTTGCATTTCCAGCAGTTAATGTCCAAGGGTTTGTTACCACTGCATGAGCACCACCAGTGTGCTGTGGACTTTCTGCAGGATAAGGAATAACACGGTATGTAGCGGTATTTACAATGCTTGGACTGTTTTGAAGAAGATTTGTATTTGAGGATGCAATATTTTCAAGAGAAAAAATGTTGTTTTTGGGGTGTTCATTTAAATGAAAAATATCGATTTCAGGTTCACCCCAATTACAAGTAACGGTATAATTATCTACACCAATAATCGAATTGTCATTTGCATTTACGCGCACCATCCAATAATCAGAAGCATCTGTTGGTATTAAATATACTTGCCAACAAAGCACTATTTTTTTCCCATCTTCAATTGGCACCCAAATCAATTCAGCCGTTATATTTTCTCTTGACACATTCATTTTGTCAAAGAAAACTTTATGTCCATTTTTTTCAACCTTAATGATGTCAAGAATTCTTGAAGTTGATAATTTACGATCAGACATAGCAGATAATACAGCAGATGTTGCATCAATTGTAGGGATTCCATTAAGACCAAGTATTCTTTTTTCTACTCCTGAAATTCTACTCCCAGCTTTAGAAACCAATTTTCCTGATTTAAATGCCAACGTTTGTATTTGATTGTAAATCGGCAAATCCAAATAAGACTGCTGGACATAAATCATTTGCAGATTTGAATAATTGTTATTGTAAGCATCGCTAATGATTGAATTGCTCATATCGGTTGAATTTAATCCGATTTCAAAACTATTTTGCTGAAGCAATTTAAATGCATCCGCCTGAGTAATGTTTTGAGCAAAAATCGTGTTGATAGTTAAAACAGAAAAAATAACGAGTAGAATTTTTTTCATATAAATATTCGATTTTGATTTGTAAAATCGCGACGTAAAATACATCATTTTTATGAGGAACTCCACCCTGTTTAATAAAAAAAGGGTCTCGATATAGAGACCCTTAACAATCTTATGAGTACACTGTTTACTGTTTAACCAATTTTCCAGAATTAATTTTGTTGCCTTTGCTATCTGTAATCATTATCAAATAAGTTCCAGCGGCCAACTTTTTAGCAATCACTTCGACTTTTTCATATGCTGAAGTTAAGTTGAATGATTGCGAAATTACTCTTGAACCTTTTGAATCAAACATGGTTATTTTTCCTGATTGACTTTGATGTTTTCCAAAAAACTGAATATAAAACTGTCCATTATTTGGATTTGGATAAATAAACATATTGCTCGTAGCAGAATCTCCAATTACTAATGTATTTGAAATATTGGTACACTCAGATAATGCCTTTGCTGTATAGCTTCCCCTACCATCAAAATCAACTGTCAATGAATTTCCGGTTACTCCAGAAATTAAATTTCCATTTTTAAACCAATTAAATGAAGTACTTGCTGGGATTGAGCTTGCTGTTAATGTTGTAGAAAGCCCAGGGAATAGATTTTTATACGGCGACGATTGAATGGTTACGATTGGTGATGCAGAAATGTTTAATGTAGCTGTTGTACTAACGTTTCCGCAAGGATTAGCAGATACAATTGCTCTGTAAATGTTATTGTTCATACTTGTGGTAATTCCAGACAACATTAGCGTATTATTTGTAGCGCCACTAATGTTCGTATAGCTAGCACCGTTGTCTATACTTACTTGCCATTGATATTGTACGTTTATTCCTTCTGCCGAAATGCTAAATGATGCATCTGATCCAGCGCATCCTGAAAAATCAGAAGGATTGCTCAAAATATTTGCTTGAGGCAAAACTGTTAAAACTGCGGCATTTGTTGATATTGAAGTCACCGAACAACTTGTGTTTAATTTCACACGATATTGGTTGTTGTTCATTGATGCTAAAACATTTGTAACATTTAAACTAGAGGTTGTAGCGCCAGAAATATCTGTAAATGTTACCCCGTTATCCGTACTGATTTGCCATTGGTAACTTAAATCAGGGCCCGTAGCTTCTGCACTAAAAGAAACGGCATTTCCAGGACAAGTAGATTGGTTAGTTGGATTTGAAACAATTGAAGCTTGAGCATTAACCGTTAATGTTGCAGCAGGTGATAAAACTGAAGCAGAACAAGTATTTGACAATAAAACCCTAATTAAATAATTGTTCATACTTATTCCTACATTATTGATTGTTATACTCGCTGCAGTAGCGCCTGAAATATCATTGAATGTTATCCCTCCATCAGTACTCATTTGCCATTGATATTGTACGTTATCTCCTGTTGCTTCTATGCCAAATACGGCAGCATTTCCTACACAAGCTGTTGTATTTGATGGTGCAGTTAATATCGAAGGCAAACTGGTAACATTTAACAATGCAGTAGCTGAATTTAATCCAACCGCACTGCAACTAAATATCACCGCTCTATATAAATTATTGTTTAAAGAAGGTGAAACGCTGTTTAATTGGTATGATGCATTTGTTGCTCCTGTAATATTTGTAAAGCTAATGCCGCCATCTGTGCTTACTTGCCATTGATAGCTAACATTATTTCCTGCTGTTGTTACGGCTAAATTTATGTTTGTGCCTTCGCAAATGGTTTGACTTATTGGCTGACTGGTTATTGTTGCAGGTTCGCTTACCAATAATGTAGCTGATGTTGAAGTTACATTTGACGCACAGTTATTGCTGATTTTTACTCGGTATTTATGGTTATTAAACACATTGGTTATCCCACTTATCAATAAACTATTTGATGTTGCACCAGATATATCATTGTATGTAATACCACCATCAGTGCTAACTTCCCATTGATATAACAGTTCACTTCCCGAAGCTACAACCGAAATGGTAGCATTCCCGCCATTGCATGCATTTACATTGTTTGGTTGTATAGCAATGGTTGCCAAATTACTTACAGTTAATGTTGCGGGATTTGAAATAACTGGTAGAGCACTACAACTTGAAATAACCACACGATACTTATTCCCAGTTTGAGCAGCAGTAGCATTAATTAGCGTGTATGTATTACCGGTAGCTCCTGTAATGTCCGTGAAATTTACGCCACCATCTGTACTCACTTGCCATTGATACGTATTTGGATTCCCATTTGCTAAAACACTAAAATTTGCATTTGTTCCTAAACACGCAGTAACACCTGATGGTTGATTTACAATTTCTGCTGGTAAACCAACATGTAAAATTGCTGTTGTAGATGTAGCTGTTGATGGACAAGCGTTACTGATTTGTACACGATATCTGTAATTTTCCATGCTACTTGTAACTGCGTTTAATACAAGCGATGAAGTTGTGGCTCCTGAAATATCTGTAAAATTGATTCCTCCATCAGTACTTATTTGCCATTGATAAACAGGAGATGTGCCATTTGCTACTACACTAAAATTAACTAGAGAACCTACACAAGCTGTAATGTTGTTTGGCTGTGCATTTACAGCTACGTTAGTACAGGTAACTGTTTGTACAATTTTCGTGACTGTATCCGCATAATTTATACGAGTACTGCTTCCATCAAATAAACTAGATCGAATATTGACAACTGGTTCTTGTTTCAACAATACATCATCTACAAACCAACCGGTTCCTCCTATTGTTGAGTTAGACCCAAATCTGAATCTTAATTTTACAGATTGACTAGCATAACTGCTAAGGTTAATCGAACTTTTAATAAAACCGCCCGAATTTCCAGACCAAGCATTTCTATTTGCCAAAGGATTTGCGCCAGTAGTACCAAGTACGCTATTATAATATCCGCTTGTTATTTTGTTGGTTAGATCAAGCCAAGTAGTGCCATTGTTTGTTGATATTTCTACTAAGCCGCCATCAGTTTTTGATTGCGTATTAAATGAATGATTAAAGCTGAAAGATGACGTTCCTGTTCCTAATGCAATGGCATTTGTTGTTTCTAATTTTTGATCGGAGGTAGTTGCTGCGTTATTGGTAAACAATGCATTTGGAGCACTCTGACTTTGAACGTTAGAAACTGTCCAAGTGTTTGCCGTTGTTGAACTTGCTGTTAAAGTTGCAGGTATTGAAGTGCCCGTTATTTGTTCATCTAATAAAGTAACTGGCGTGAAATAACTACCCGCGTTTACAGAAACAACATATGAAAATGATTGAGTTTGTGCTGTAGCAAAACCAACAGGGAAACTAACAACCCTACTCGCTGCATCATAAGTTCCACCAGAAACATAAGTTACATTTGTTGGAAGCGTATCCCTTAAAACGTAACCTGTTAAAGGACTACAGCTGCTAACAACACTTGTATAGGTTATGCTTTGCCCTTCAAGTGCTTCGCTGATACTTTGCGTTTTAGATAGTTTAATGAAAGGCGTATAATCTGCCACTTGATCTGTAACACTTCCTGAAGAACCTTGTGTTGCTTTTTCACCCATACCTCTTCTTCTAAATGCTTCCTTAATTGGACAAGTATGAATACCACCATATAAAAGCGAATCCGCTTTTAAAATGGCATTTCTTCCATCAATAAAACCTGGACTACAAGGTTGAATTTTCATGCCTTCTGTAACAAGCTTCATCGCAATGTTATTTCCACCAGTTGAATTTGCATCATATATATTTGGATTAATAACTCCTGTTTGATTTATAATATTCCAAGTCATATCCCAAATTGTAGCACACCAAATTTCACCAAGATCATGCACTTCAGTAGGTATCGTAGATGCGTAAACTTTGTTGTTGATGTCAAACTCTGTACAATATTGTTGTGACCTAATGCCACTTTGGCTTGGTGTTTGCCCTACAACATAATTGCCAATTCCTCTTGGAAAAGAACCCGTATTCAAATTAGCAGTTGCCCAATCTTGTGTAAGCATCAATCCATAATAATCGCTCCACCCCTCGCCCATTTGCTCTGCATTATTTAAGCAAGAAGAATTTCCAGGACCACCTGTTAAACGTATGCTCAAACCATGAGCGTGTTCATGACAAACTACACCATTATCAACATCCCCATCAATACTAGGACCAACAGCCAATGTAACATTTAGATTATTGGCCAATTGATTTTTAAATGTAAGTCCATCGTTTAGTGTAACCATTACCGCAGGAATCGTGATTGTATTGTCCGTACCACCCATTGTAATTGGTGCCCCTTGTACGTTATTAACCATTATTACCCCAATAGCACCAGCATCTTGCGCATTTTTTACTTTAATGGTGAAATTGCAATTTCCTCTGTCAATTAAAGCAATTTTACCAGTTACTGTATTTGCTGGAAGACCCAAACAACCTTCATGCGTTGTGCCTGCAGCATTGTCATTGTAATAAACCACTTGTCCTGTTCGCGGACCAACATTGATTAATTTATTTGCCGTACTGAAATTGCTTTCAATCGCTTGATATTGACCAGCAATTGTAGCAGGTGTATTTACCCTTAATGATGGAATAGAATTCCACAAATACATTTGCATTCTACCACTCGAGCCATCTGCAGGTGCAGAAAAATTGGCGTTATTTGTACCACTTCCATCTTGCGCATCAGCTAATACATAATCGTTTCCTGCACCACCACGTCCTTGATTATTGGATTGATAATTACCCGATACCTCATCAAAACCATACTGATAAAGCACATCGTGGAAAACGTTGTTCCAATAAAATAAATTGGTGATGTTGAAGGACTGGTTGGGTACGCTGATATTTGTTGAAGGCGATAAAGTAAAGTCTGGTGTAAAATCAAAACTCAATGGATCTGATGAAGTAGTTGATGTTGCTGGATTTCCTGCTGTATTGCTACCGCCATTATCTTCCCTTGCCCAAACATTATTTCCGCGGGTGTAATTATAATCTGCAGTTCCGGTACTATGCCAGTTTAAACTTGTTGCATTTCCTGGAGCTGCAGTCCATGGATTTGTTACCAATTGAGGCGCTCCTCCAGGGTGAATTGGACTTTCGGCGGGAAGTTTAATAACACGGTAAGTTGCACTGTTTACTAATGCTGGACTTGAATTCGTTGGATATAAAAATTCATTTAAACCAAAAACGGATCCATCAAATTGGGTTGATGTATTTGCTTTATTCGCTAATACAAAATTATTGTGATCCCTATTTTTATGTTGACTTGCTTTATTCGATTCCCAATCGCAGTAAACCGTTAGATTGTTTTTATCGATGATTTTGTTTTCATGTGCGTCAACTCTAATCATC
>Ga0114967_10005483_pt1 | contig 10079 bp, 8 predicted proteins | sample M_130628_MF_Meta_FD_92639 | JGI IMG/M metagenome (GOLD analysis project Ga0114967, IMG submission 92639) | Freshwater microbial communities from Lake Montjoie, Canada to study carbon cycling - M_130628_MF_MetaG | ecosystem: Environmental > Aquatic > Freshwater > Lake | place: Lake Montjoie... | reverse complement strand
GCCAGTTATGGTAAAAAAGTAATTGGTAAAATTAGTAGACGACTGAGAACCATCTGCATTTAAGAAAGGATTAGCACCCCACCAAGCACCTTCATGGTGTAAGTGTGTCCACTCCCAAGCCTGACAGCTTAAAAACGCAATACCCCCAATTATTGTCCATACTAAATTAGTAACAACTTTTTGCTTGTTATTTTCATGACCTGCTTTTACAGCCAATACCATTGTTACTGAACTGATGATTAGGATGAAAGTCATTAAACTTACAAACATCAAAGGCAATCCGCTTCCTAAAAATGGGAATGATTGAAATACTACGTTGGGGTCGGGCCATCCATTTGTACTAAAACGAATTGTGCCATAAGAAATAAGGAATGCACCAAATGTAAATGCATCGCTCATTAAAAAATACCACATCATTAATTTTCCGTATTCTACATTAAAGGGGCTTTTGCCACCATTCCACCATTTGGGATTTGCTGTTGTTGCAGTTTGCATATTGACTAATGAAATTTCGTTTACAAAAGTATTGTGTAATGGGTAAAAAAGGTGAATAAACTTCAACTTTTTTTAGATGATTAGATAATAATTATTTTTTTAGCGAATCCATATAAAAAAAACAAGTAAGTACAACCATAAAACATCTACAAAATGCCAATAAATACTCACTACTTCAATAGGAATACTGCTATAGTTTTTTGTAGTGCTAAAATAGGCTTTCAAAAACATCACCAATAATGACACTACGCCACCAAGTACATGTAGTGCATGTAACCCTACAATAATTAATATGAAAGATGCAGATGCATTGCTTTTTGGCCCGGTTAAATGAATTCCATGACTTTCTAAATTCATGAAACCCATTGTTTGTAGAGCTGCAAAGCCAACACCAAGGATTGCGGTTATTGTAATTAAAATACGATACCGACTCATTTCCCGAGCCTTAAAACTCTTCACTGCCAATTGTATAGAAAGGCTGCTAGCCAATATGACTAATGTGCTGTACCAAAAAACCAATGGCAAACTAAATTCCAAAAAATTGCTTTGATTTCTTTTTACAATGTATGCACTAGTCAACCCCGCAAACATCATACAAATACTTCCCATAGCTACCCATAATAAAAATTTATGGGGGTGAATTCTTTTTCCTTTTTCATTCAATGTTGAAGTGCTCATATATTTTGTATTTGAAAAATAAATTTTTACTGTTAAATAACTAAATACTAATGGCTTAATTAAGTTTATCTGCTAACAAAGCCAAAAAAACAATTGGTAAATAAATATAACTGCTAAACATCACTCTTCTTGCTGCCTTAACATCCATTTCAAAATATAATCGAACACATTGAATAACCATAAAAAGATTACAAGCTATCAAAACCCACATACTAATTGTACCAGTTAATCCAATAAAATGTGGTAAAATACCAATTGGCAACATCAATACGCTATACATAATCGCTTGAACAGCAGTAAACTTTGTGGGTCCTTCATTACTTGGCAATAATTTAAAACCGGCTGTTGTATAATCTTTGTGAGAAACCCAGGCAATTGCCCAAAAATGTGGAAATTGCCAAATGAATTGAATGCCAAATAATATCCATCCGCCTGCACTAAAGTCATCCTGACCAGCCACCCAGCCAATTAAGCAAGGCAATGCACCAGGAATTCCACCAACTAAAACGGCAATTGAATTTATTTTTTTTAATGGTGTGTAAATAAAAGAATACAGAAACAAACTGAATGCACTTACTAACGCTGAGGATAAATTAAAAAAATACCACATCATCAATACACCAATGATACCAGCAATAGCCGCAAAAGTGAAGGCTTCTTTTTGACTCATTCTTCCACTTGCAACTGGTCGGTTGGCGGTACGTTTCATCAGTGCATCTGAATTTTTTTCTACAGATTGATTGATAGCATTTGCACTTCCGGTAATTAACATGCCTGCTAAAAATAACAATCCAATCATCTTCCAATTATAACTGATAACATTGGGCGCTAATAAATAACAAATAACACAAGTAAATACCACCGTAAAACTTAGTGTAAACTTGGTGAGCTCTTTATAATCTTTGAGCTTGGATGCGATTGATGCGTTGTTTTTATTCATTATATATTAGAAAAATAATGCTCCCGAATATTCGGGAGCATTGCAAAGTATTGTTCAACTGCATAAGGATTTACACAGTACATTAATGATGATTAATGATGACTTTCATCTGCTCCTACCGGTGTAGTTTGAGAAGTATATTCTTTCCCGTCTTTACCATAATCGTAAGGCCAGCGATGAACTTCAGGGATTTCTCCAACCCAGTTACCATGACCAGGATTAATTGGTGTAGTCCACTCTAATGTATTTGATCCATATGGATTTAAAGTAGTTACTTTTCTTCCTTTCCAAATGCTATAGAAGAAGTTAGCAATAAATAATATCTGTGCAGCAAATACAATCATAGCAACGGTACTGATGAATCTGTTTAATTCACCGAAGTTTTTGAAACTTTCCCAGATACTGTAATCATAATATCTACGAGGCATACCTGCTAAACCTTCGTAATGCATAGGCCAGAAAATTAAATATGCACCAATCATAGTAATCCAAAAGTGAATATAACCCAACGAAGTATTCAAGTATCTGCCATACATTTTAGGATACCAGTGGTAAACGCCAGCAAACATTCCAAACATACTTGCAACACCCATTACAATATGGAAGTGTGCAATTACAAAATAAGTATCGTGTAAGTGAATATCTAATGCTGAGTTACCCAACCAAATACCTGTTAAACCACCAGAAATAAATAAACTTACAAATCCAATTGCAAACATCATTGCAGGTGTAAAACGAATATTACCTCTCCACAAAGTTGTAAGCCAGTTAAATACTTTAATAGCACTTGGTACTGCAATTAACAATGTAAGTAATACGAAAATGCTTCCTAAGAAAGGATTTAATCCCGTTACAAACATATGATGCGCCCATACTAAGAATGCAAGAATTGCAATTGCAAACAAGCTACCAATCATTGCCATATAACCAAAGATTGGCTTACGGGAATTGACAGATAATATTTCACTTACCATACCCATTGCTGGTAATAAGATGATATATACTTCCGGATGACCTAAGAACCAAAATAAATGTTGGAATAAAATTGCACTTCCACCTTCATTAGGTAAAGCTGTATTTGTTGTAGTTAAGAAAATATCAGACAAGTAAAAACTTGTTCCAAAATTTCTATCGAAAATTAAAAGGATGAAACCTGAAAGCAATACAGGGAAAGAAAGTACCCCTAATACTGCAGTGAAAAATAATGCCCAAATAGTTAATGGCAATCTAGTCATGCTCATTCCTTTGGTACGCATATTTAATACTGTAGCGATATAATTTAAACCACCCAATAAAGATGATACAACAAACAATGCCATAGCAACTAACCACAAATCCATACCAGTTTTACTACCTGGAGAAGCATCTCCTAGTGCAGATAAAGGAGGATAAGCTGTCCAGCCACCACTGAATGGTCCTGTTTCCACAAAAATTGATGAAACCATTACTATGCTTGCAGCAAAGAAAAACCAATAGCTCAACATATTCATAAAAGGTGATGCCATATCTCTTGCACCAACTTGTAATGGAATTAAGAAATTTGCGAAAGTTCCGCTCAAACCGGCAGTTAAAACAAAGAATACCAACACAGTTCCGTGCGTTGTTACCAATGCATAATAACCCTGTGCTGTGATATGTCCTTTTTCAGCCCAAAACTTACCCAACAAATCCTCCAACCAAGGAAATGAAGTATCGGGATAACCCAATTGCAAGCGGAAAAGTACACTCATTAACCCACCAATTACCGCCCAAACCATTCCGGTAATTAAAAATTGTTTAGCAATCATTTTATGATCCATACTAAACACATATTTACTTATGAAAGTTTCTTGATGGTGATGGTCATGATGTTCACCATGAGCTTCGTGGTGTGTAGCTATCGCTGACTCTGCCTGAAGTACTGCTTCGTTACTCATATCAATATTGTATTAATATTATTTTCTTCTATTTTTTTATAACAACTATTTGGTAAAACAGTTGCGTTTTTCTTAATTTTTTACTACAGATTTTACTGCGGTTGCTATTACAGCGCTGGCAGGTTTTGTTGAATCTGCTTTCGGATTTTTTTCAGGATGAGCTGAAACATATGCCGCTGGTTTTGAAGCCATCCATTTATCAAATTCTGCTTGTGTTACAACTTCAATGTTTCCTTTCATAGAATAATGTCCATTACCACACATCTGATCGCAACTAATTTCATATGCGAAGTTTGGATTGTTGGTAATTTTCTTCATTTCTGTTGTTGTATACTTTGGAGTGAACCACATAGTAGTTGGTATTCCTGGTACAGCATCCATTTTCATGCGGAAGTGAGATAAACCAACATCATGAATTACATCACGACTACCAATAATTAATTTTACAGGACGGTCTTTTACAATGTACATTGTTTGGGTTAAAACAATATCATCATGAGATTTTTCATCATCCTTCAAATTTAATTCAGCATTATCATTCCATATTAAACCTAATGGATTATCTACATCATTAATTAATTTGTAATACTTTTTTCCAAACTTTTTATCAGCTCCTTCATATCTGAAAACCCATCCAAATTGTTTTCCTACCACTTCAACTTGCAAAGCATTATCTGGAGCTTCACCGGTAAATGAAAACCAATTTTTAAGACCAATAATTACCAATACAGCTAAAACGATTGCCGGAACTACAGTCCATAAAGCTTCTAATTTATTGCTATGCGGAAAAAAGAAAACTTTGCGTTTATCGCTCTCTTGATATTTGAATGCAAACCAAAATAATAGAATTTGAGTGGCAACAAAAACACTACCAGTAACCCAAATTGTCAGCCAAAGCATCTCATCTACTTTTTCACCATGATTACTAGCTGCAGGGTAAGCCAACAATGTTTTTTTGAACAACAATTCGTTGCAATACCAAACACCAATCAAACCAAGTATCATAAAAGCAAGCATTAAAAATCCATTGATTTTATTATTTTGTTTTCTGGCATTTTCTTCGCCTTTAATTACAGATACATAATCACTCACTTTTGCAATCTGAAAAACGACTACAAAAAATAAAACGATTACTGCTATGATTAAAAAAGTTGTCATGGTCTATAAACTATTTTCTTTTCTTCAATTAAAAATCCTTTCGATTTTGTATTTAAAACTATCTCTGATTTTCAGAATTTAATTTTAAAATTTATTAAGTATGATGAACAATACTTTCTTTTAAGAACGGATGATATTTAGGTATCAAAGGTTTACTTGCCAATGCTTTGCTTACTCCAAAAATCATCATACCTACAAATAAGCTTAGAATTCCAAAATCTAACCAACCCATTGTTACATGTTCTTTGCTGATGCTTCCCATGATTTGTTGGTAATAATCAATCCAATGACCAAAAATAATCAATACTGCCATGAATGTAACAAGTGTGTAATTTCTCTTCGCAGAACGCTTCATTAATATCAACAAAGGACAAATAAAGTTGATTATTAGGTTTAGGAAGAATATTCCTTTGTATGGTCCTTGAACTCTGTGTTTGAAATAAATTGTTTCTTCGGGTTGGTTGCTATACCAAATAAGCATGTATTGTGAAAACCATAAGTAAGTCCAGAATACAGAAAATGCAAACATGAATTTACCTACATCATGCAGATGTTCTTGGTTAGTATATTCTAAATACCCTTTATTTTTTAAGTAAATAACCCATAATGCAACAAGGCTCATACCTGCAACGAATGTGCTTGCAAAGTTGTACCAGCTGTACATGGTGCTATACCAATGTGCATCGATACTCATCATCCACAACCAAGGTACTGTGCTACCAACTGTTAATCCAAACCAAACTAAAAAAGTTGCTGCACGAACAGTGTTGCTTAAAATAAATTTTGCTCCTGTTTCACCATCCATTGCTGCTTCATCTGCTTGCGCACTTAATTTTCTCATTCTCCAACCTAAGAAACTCCAAAGCACAATTGCTAGGACTGTCCAAATAGTAAAGAATTTAATATTTAAAAACCCGGATTTCCCTTTCAGAATCGGATCATTTGCTACAGCAACAGTATCTGTCCAATGATAAATATGACTTCCAGAAAATGCTACATACAAAAGCACTACTAAAGTAATAGCACCAAAAATTGGCACCATAGTAGAGATTGCTTCAGGAATTCTTCTGAATGATTGTTGCCAACCACCCCAAGCCATAGTAGTAACACATAAAAAGAACATACTGGCATTACAAACTAATGTCCAGAATATCGTATTATACATTAATGTTCCTAAAAAAATGTCTTGTTCATGGTGATCCTTACTCATTCCTTTAGTAACAAACCCTGCAATTAATGCAACGATGCCAATGCCCATTAAAGCAAATGACCATGTTTTCATTTTACCGGGAATCTCAAAACTTTGTCTAATAGATGCCATTGTAAATTATTTTTTCTTGTCAGCCTGAGTTGTAACACTCATTAAATCTATTTCTAATTAATGTGTACCCTTTTTTATTTTGTTGCCATTGCATCTGCAGCGGGTGCAGCAGTTGCTTTCGCAGCTTTTTGTTTTGCTTTAATATAAGCAATCACTTGCCAGCGTTGCTTTTTACTCAATTGAGAAGCATAACTACCCATTGTGTTTTTACCATAGGTTAATGAATAAAACATTTGACCGGCAGGCATTGCCTCGTATTTTGAATCACCTACTAATGTAGCAGGTTTTGCAGGATAAGGACCTTCACCACCTTTATACAAAGGACCATTTCCATCCAATGCTTTTCCATGACAAATACCACAATTGATTAAGTATATTCTTTCTGCTTCAGTTGTTTCAGCTTTAGTTAATGAATCAATTGGATTTACAATTGACTTTGATGCTACGTAATTTGCAGTATCACCACTTGCATCCATTTCTAACGGGAAAGGCATTTCTTCCCCACGTGCAATTGTTCCTTTTACAGGTCGGTTGTTGTAAAAAATTCCTTTATCTGCAAGATTGCTGTGATCTGCATACGTTTCATAAGCTCTGCTATATGCCATATCGGGCATATAAATACTATTCGGTTTACGCTTAATGTCGCTGCAACTAACTATTGCAATTACTGTAATTAAAAATGCTATGATAGATATTTTTTTCATCTTCAAATTAGTTATAAAAAATATACTGTTTTATGCTGTTGCTCCTTCAAATAATACTTCTTCTTTATCGTATCTTCCTATCCACCAACCTTCTTCTGCCATTTGTACATCAGTTTCAATTGCGCCATTATTGGTAAGGAATGCTTTTAAATCTTCGGTATTCGTATTCTCTGTACATTCTATTACCATTACAAATAAATCATCAGTAGCTCTTAAATGAAAATGATGCTTTTTTACAAAAGGAGCTAATTGACATAAGTAACAAAATGTAAGAACCATTCCAACTGCTGCAAATAATACAGTCAACTCAAACATAATTGGTATCCAAGCTGGTAAAGCGAAATGTGGTTTACCACCAATATCCAAAGGCCAGTCTTTTGTAAAAATCCAACTGATACAACTCAATGCTGTTGTCGTTCCGGTAATACCATAAATAAAACCGGCTGTGTGTAAACTTGTTTCTCTCATTCCCAATGCATGGTCCAAACCATGTACTGCAAATGGTGTGTACACATCTTTAATTTTATATCCGGTAGTTCGTACTTTTTTAACTGCAGGAAATAATACATCCTCGTTATCGAAACAGCCAACTACAAATTTCTTTTTTGCCATATTGTTTATTATTCAAAAGTCAAATGTTATCAGTTCAAATTCATATGTTCAACGACATAAGTTCTCACGGTTTAATGTGCGTACTCATGTGCAAATTCATCTGCTTGTTTTTGCTCAATAGTCGCCATGTTATCCTTATAGCTTTCTCCAGTTGTTTTCAATACATACTTAATCTCTGCAATTGCAATAGTTGGGAAATATTTTGCAAACAAGAAGAAGCAAGTAAAGAACAATCCGAATGTACCTAAGTAAAAACCTATCTCCCAGATAGAAGGACTATAATACACAGACCAGCTACTTGGTAAATAATCACGATAAATTGAAGTTACAATGATTACAAAACGCTCAAACCACATACCAATATTTACCAACACACTCATGAAGAATGTTACGAATAAATTTCTTCTCATTTTTCTGAACCAGAAAATTTGTGGGCTCAATACGTTACAAGCCATCATTCCCCAATAGCTCCAGCCATAAGGACTGAATAAGTTTGCACGGCTATACCAGAAGGTGTATCCCTCATATTTATTTTGAGAATACCAACCCATGAATAATTCAGTTAAATAGGCAATACCTACAATTGACCCTGTTAATACAATTACTTTATTCATTGCCTCAATATGACCCATTGTGATATAATCTGTCAATCCAAATACTTTTCTTACCACAACCATTAACGATTGTACCATTGCAAAGCCCGAGAATATCGCACCCGCTACGAAATAAGGAGGGAAAATAGTGGTATGCCAACCCGGAATTACTGAGGTTGCAAAGTCAAAAGATACGATTGTATGTACCGATAATACCAACGGAGTACTTAAACCCGCCAACACCAATGATAAACTCTCATGACGTTGCCAATGCTTAGTACTACCAGTCCAGCCAAATGCTGCAACACCATATAAATGTTTGCGTAATTTAGTTTTTGCTCTATCACGAACAGTTGCAAAATCCGGAATTAATCCCGAATACCAGAATAAAAGTGATACTGTAAAATAAGTTGAAATCGCAAACACGTCCCACAACAATGGACTATTAAAGTTTACCCATAATGGACCACGACTATTAGGATAAGGTAATACAAAGAATGCCATCCAAACACGACCCATGTGAAATATCGGGAACTGACCCGCACACATTACCGCAAAAATGGTCATCGCCTCAGCAGCACGGTTTACTCCTGTTCTCCAACCTTGTCTAAACAACAATAAAATCGCAGAAATCAATGTTCCCGCATGACCAATACCTACCCACCATACGAAGTTGGTAATATCCCAACCCCAACCAATTGTTTTGTTCAGGTTCCACTGCCCAATACCATAAGTCACCTCACGGTAAACGCTGTAAACACCAAACAATAATAAACATACAGAGATATAAAAACCAATATACCAAAGTTTACTGGGTTTTGCTTCAATAGGGCGTACAATGTCTTCTGTAACATCATGGTAAGTTTTATTACCATAAACCAATGGTTCCCTTAATTGTGATTCGTACTTTACACTCATATTAAATCAACTTTTTTTCTCATCACCAACCCAATTTTTCTAGTTGGAGATTCTGAATTTTTTATGTTTATGAACCGAGCTCGTGAACTACTATGTTCCTTTTGTTGCGTCGCACACTTCAACACTTTATTCTTCATTCAACTTTTACATTAAATACAAAATTTTACCCTTCGTGTACTTCGCTTTCAATATTTCTAACTTTAGCCATATAGCTAACATTAGGCAATACATGCAATTGTTCTAATGAATAGAATAAACGATTGTTGTTTGTTCCTCTATGCATAGAAACCGCACTATTCTTATCATTCACATTACCAAATACAATCGCTTCTGCAGGGCAAGATTGTTGACAAGCAACTTTCAAATCCCACTCATTATTTTCACCGGTTTTCAATGGACGACTTTCTTTCTTCGCTTTCAATTTACCTTCTTGTAAACGTTGAACACAGAAAGAACATTTTTCAATTACACCACGAGAACGAACAGTAACATCAGGGTTCAACACCATTCTTGTTAAATCTTCATTCATGTAATGAATTGTATCATTCAACTCGCCTTGGTTATTTGCAAAGCTATCAGCCCCTGTGTAATCAGCCCAGTTAAAACGACGTACTTTATACGGACAGTTATTAGCGCAATATCTTGTACCAATACAACGGTTGTAAGTCATTTGATTCAACCCTTCGCTGCTATGATTGGTTGCTGCAACCGGACAAACGTTTTCGCAAGGTGCATTGTCACAAT
>Ga0114967_10005480_pt1 | contig 10081 bp, 13 predicted proteins | sample M_130628_MF_Meta_FD_92639 | JGI IMG/M metagenome (GOLD analysis project Ga0114967, IMG submission 92639) | Freshwater microbial communities from Lake Montjoie, Canada to study carbon cycling - M_130628_MF_MetaG | ecosystem: Environmental > Aquatic > Freshwater > Lake | place: Lake Montjoie... | reverse complement strand
GTTTGTAAGTGATCCGTCTGATGTCGAAATCGACATCGCTGAAGAAGTTGAGGTCCCCCAGTGAGTAACCGTCCAGGAAAGTCAAAGTCCGCATCACAGCGTGTTCGCGCTGCATCGAATGCCGGAAAAGGAAAGTCCACCGCTTGGATCTGGATCGCCATCGTGGCGGTCGTGGTCGTCGTTGGTGTTGTCGCAGTTGTCGCAGGAAGGGGCAGCAGTGCAAAGGGTGGAAGTGCTTCGCCGAGCGGCGGCACGATTGTGCCAAACGGCAAACTCGACTACGGCCAGGTGTCTGTCAGCGGCACAAATCTGACGCCGATGCCCGATAGCGGTGCTGATCCGATGGTCGGAACACTGGTTCCGTCGGTGACCGGCCAGCAGTTCGATGGCAAGCAGCTCACCATTGCTGCCGACGGCAAGCCGCACATCATCATGGTCGTTGCGCATTGGTGCTCACATTGCCAAGCTGAGGTTCCACGAATTCAGGGTTGGCTCAATGCATCGGGAATGCCTACCGATGTCGAACTCGTCACTGTTGCAACCTCAAATGATCCGGCAAAGGGCAATTTCCCCGCCGCTGACTGGTTGCGTGCGCAGAAGTGGAGCGTCCCGACGATCGTTGATGACAAGCAGAGCCAAGCCGGAGCTGCCCTCGGTGTCTCGGGATTCCCCTACTTCATCGTGACCGATGCGCAGGGCAAGGTCGTCTACCGCACAAGCGGTGAAAAGACTGAAGCCGAATGGAATGCGCTGCTCGCAGCGGCTCGTACCGGTAAGGCTCCGGTCTGATCGCTCGTTACCAACGTTCGGGAATGATGAAGCGCCCACCTTGCGGTGGGCGCTTCATTCGTTTTCTCGTGCCTCCGGTGGGGGTCGAACCCACGATCGTCGGATTAAAAGTCCGCTGCCTTAACCAACTTGGCCACAGAGGCGTGGAGGGACACGTTACCGGTCTCCCCGGACCTCGCCGACGCCACAGGTAGCGTCTCGTCGTGACTTTTGCCCGAACGTCGAGTGACGCATACGCCGAAGATGCGCCTGAGTGTGGCGTTCTTGGCTTCGCTCCGTGGGTTGATGCGATTGCGGTTTGGGTAGGTGTCTTTGTTGCTCTCTTTGTTGCCGTTTGGCTCGGGGCTCGGGGGCCGTTTGCAACCTACGGAGGCGTTGACTCGGCGTCCTACCCGGGTTCGGGCCTCTTCGGCGGTTGGTTCCGTTTCGATGGGAATTGGTACGCGCAGATTTCAACTACCGGCTATTGGTTTGCCGGACCTGACAAACAATCTGCGGTCGCGTATTTCCCGGCGTACCCCGGAGTGATGTGGGGGCTTCATTCAGTCACAACGTTGTCGGTCAAGTTGCTCGGGTCGTTGCTAACGATCAGTTTCGGTCTCGGAGCAGTGTTGGCAATTTTCAATTGGTTTCGTCACCACGTCACCGATCGCGTTGCACGAATCGCGCTCATCACGTTTCTCGTCTACCCGTATGTCTTCTATCTCTTCGGTGCGGTGTACGGCGATGCACTGTTCTTATTTGCTGCAGTTGGAGCGTTTCTTCTTCTCGAACGCGATCACACGGTCCTTGCAGGTCTCGCTGGCGCAGTCGCAACCGCAACCCGACCAGTGGGCATTGCGCTCATCATCGGACTCGTTGCCGTTGCTCTCTGGCGCCGGAATGTGATCGAAGCGGGCGAATCCCGCTGGCGACCGCGCGTGTTGTGGCGCCGACTTCGTCCTGCTGACGCTGGCGTGCTGCTTTCGCTCGGTGGCCTTGTCGGTTACATGACCTATCTCGGCATTCGTTTTGGTCATCCCCTGGCGTTCGATGAAGTACAACGCGCTCCCGGTTGGGATCAAGGTTCTGGCCCAAGGACTTGGCTGAAGATCACATGGTTCCAACAGATGAAAAATTTGCCGCGCTGGACATGGGACTGGCTTCAGAGCGGCGACACCGTCACGTTTGAAAAGGTGCAGTACGCGGTGACGGTGATCCTGCAAGGCCTCTTCGTCCTTGGATTTCTGTTTCTGGCCTGGCAGGTCTGGAAGAAGTTCGGCTGGGGCTATGGCCTTTACTGCTTCTCAATGCTTGCGATTGCCCTCGTGGGCACTAAGGACTTTCAGGGGACAGGCCGATACCTCCTGTCGACGTTCCCATGCTTCTTGGTCCTCGGCGGGATTTTCGCAACCCGCCCAAGGCTGCGCTGGGCATGGTGGTCAGTGAGCGGAATTGTCTTACTGGTATGGGCCTTCGCCTTCGGGCGTGGTTACTACGTAGCCTGAGGCCATGGCGCATTTCGAGAGCCTCACGATCTTCTACCCAATGTGGAACGAGGAAGAAACGATCCATCGCGCCGTCGCGGCAGCATTCGAAGCAGGCGATGCGTTGATCGAAGCGGGAGAGATTGCTCGCTGCGACGTTCTCATCATCAACGACGCGTCGACTGACGCAACCGGCAAGATCGCCGACGAGATGGCCGCAGCCGACGAGCGGATCTCAGTTGTTCATCACGAAGTCAATCGAAAGCTCGGGGGCACGCTCAAAACGGGCTTCGAAAACGCCAAGGGCGAAATCGTGCTCTATACCGATGCCGACCTCCCGTTCGATATGGCCGAAGTGTCGAAGGCAGTTCGACTTCTTCGGATTTATGAAGCCGACATTGTGAGTGCGTATCGATTTGATCGCACTGGTGAAGGCGCTCGTCGTCTCGTTTACAGCTACGTCTACAACCACCTGATTCAAACGGTGTTCGGATTACGCCTTCGTGACATGAATTTTGCTTTCAAGCTCATGCGGCGCACACTGCTCGACAACGTGGAACTCCAGAGTGAGGGTTCGTTCATCGACGTTGAGTTGCTTGCTCGCGCTCAGAAGCTCGGATTCAGCATCGTGCAATTCGGAGTCGATTACTTTCCTCGTACACGCGGAATTTCCACGCTGTCTTCGAACTCGGTGATCTTCAAAATCCTTCGCGAGATGTACGAACTTCGCAGCGAACTCCAATCTCTCGAACCATTACCGATCGAGGTGCGCCAGCCTTGGAACTCAGGGGGCGGCGCGGCCTCGTGAAGTCGGCAAACGACGAAGTACCCATTCTGATTGTTTCTGCCGATGACTTCGGCCTCACGGAACGAGTCTCTCAAGGGATCATTGAGGCCCATGAGCGGGGAGTCGTGACGTCAACGTCAGTCATCGCTGTAGCGCCAGCGTTCGGTTCTTCGGCAAAGCAATTACGCGATGTCTCAAGTCTTGGAGTGGGCGCCCATTTCACCGCAGTCGGTGAGGATCCTCCGCTGCTATCGGCGCGCGAAGTTCCTTCACTAGTCGACAAACAAGGAAATTTCTGGCCAACCTGGAAAGCATTCTTGCCCCGGGCTGCTGCTCATCGCATCGATCCCGATGATCTTCGTCGAGAGTTTGCTGCTCAACTCGAAGCCATCACCGCTCAGGGGCTCGTTGTCGATCATTTTGATACGCATCAACATATTCATCTCTGGCCATCTGTGAGCCGAGTGCTACTTGATCTCGGCGATGCGAATGGCGTTCATGCCATGCGCGTGACACGGTCGAGTGCGCGCGGTCCGGTGGGGGTTGTGGTCCGACGTCTCGCGCGTCAGCTCGAGGCGGAGTTGCGGAAACGTCACTGGGCCTGGACGGGAGCGGCGACAGGTCTTGATGAAGCTGGATCGCTCGGCACCACGGAAATAGTTCAAGCGATTGGTCTTTTGGCCGCTTCAGGTGCGCCAAGCGCAGAAATTGGTAGTCATCCCGGATTGCCCGATGACCCCGAACGCGATCGCTACCGATGGAATTACAACTGGGATCTCGAGTTCGCTGCGTTGTGTTCGGACACCGTGCGCTCGGCTATTGAAGACTCGGGCTTTCGACTCGGGACTTTTGCTGACCTTCCGAGGTGGGGAATGTGAAGCCACCGCGTTCGGTGGCAGCGAAACGAACGCTTGCATTGTGGCGAGACTTACCCCGGTCGGCGCGCGTTCATACGAACATTCGATGGTGGACAGCTCCTTTCGAGGCACTTGAAGTTCAGGTGCCTCGTTCAGGAAACATTCTTGAAGTCGGTTGTGGTCACGGAGTCTTCACGACGTTCCTCGCTGTTTCCTCTCCAGACCGCAGCGTCGTAGGTATTGACATTGACGAAGAAAAGATCGCACTCGCCAAGCAGTCGGTTCTTGGCCTTCGCAATGGTGAAGCAAGCCTCATATTTGAACACCGAGCATCTGGCGATGTGCCGCTCATCAATGGCGGTTGGGATGCGATTGTTTTCGCCGATGTGCTTTACCTTCTTCCAGTCGACGCCCGAATAGCACTGCTCACTGAATGCGTTGAAGCGCTCTCGCCTGATGGACTTTTGGTTGTGAAGGAAGTCGACACTTCGCCAAAGTTCAAGGCACAGATGGCGCAGTTCCAAGAGTTCCTCGCGACAAAAGTTCTGCGAATTACCCACGGCGATGCATTGAACTTTCCTTCTGCTGCTGAGCTTGAAGTACTAATGACATCTGACGGACTTGAAACGCATGTATTGCGTATCGATAAGGGCTACGTCCATCCGCATTGTGTAGTCGTAGGCCGAAAAAGACAGTCCTGAGCTCTAAAACAGCGTGAGAGGCGAATCGGTTTCGTCTTCTGGTTCCGGAGCTTCTCCGTCGAGATCTTGCGCAATTCCGGTTTCGCCGAAAGAGATGGCCATGAGAAAGCCGCGCGCCCGTTCTGCGAGTGGGTACTTAGCAACGAGTGCGTTGAACGCGGGAGAGTGGTTTGCTTCAACGAGATGAGCGAGTTCGTGGACGATTACATAATCCAGGACCCATGGCGGGTACGCCGCCAGCCGATTAGAGATTCGAATTTCACCATTCGTCGTCGTGCACGAACCCCACTGACTTCGCTGGTCGGCCCACTCGACTGATGTGGCTTTGGGAAGCGAGAATCGTTTGGACAGACGCAGCGCGCGTGATTCGAGATCGACAGTCTCGGATCGAAAGCGGCGTTCGAGTCGAGCAACGAGGTATTGAACGTGCTCATCGAGTTCGCGATTGGACATCGAAGCAGGCGCTTGAACGCGAATGACACCATCGACGATGGTGGCCTGCACCGTCTTTCGTCGACGCCGTGACCTAACGATCTCTACTGGCAGCGAGGAACGTTGTGGCTCGGTCATCGGATCATTCAAATTTGATCGGGAATGGTGATTTCGTCGTCCTCAACGAGAACCACGCGTTCGCCGATTTCGAGGCGATCACCATGGTGGACAAACACGCGTCCGCCGAGGTTGGGCATGCGTTGCCATTGTTCAGAATGTTGGACCTCAAGCGTGCCGATCACGCCACCGTGCGTGAGTACGAGGACATCGGCGCCCTCGTACTCAGCGTGGATGCGGTCAAGTGCTGCGCGGGTGCGAACAAGTAATTCATCGTGCAGTTCGTAGCCGGGAGGCCATTTGTCGTGGCCGAGGTATCCCGGCCACTCGGTTTCGATCTCGGCACGGGTCAGGCCTTCCCATTCGCCGGCATCGCGTTCCATGAGATCGGGATCAATCACGATCGGCCCGACGCCAATTTGAGAACTGATGATTTGTGCCGTTTCAAATGCGCGAACGAGCGGGGAGGCAACGATGACGTCGACTGAGCCGATTCGCTGGGCGGCATGGAATGCCTGCTGTCGGCCGAAGTCGGTGAGTTCGGGGTCGGCCTTTCCCTGCCAACGGCCAACGGCGTTCCATTCGGACTGTCCGTGGCGTACAAGTAGGAGACGGGTCACGGGGTGACGGTACCCGACCCGCGAGACCGAGGTGAGTCGGTGACCACGTAACCTTCGTGCGTGGCTTCTCTTCGTCTGTTCGCTTCGGCCCGAGAAGCAGCCGGTACAAGCCGAGATGAGATTCCGGGCGCAACTGTCGACGAAGTTCTTGGCGAGGCGGTCCGACGTTACGGACCTGCGTTTGCCGAGGTCGTGGCAACGAGTCGCGTGTGGTGCAACGGCGAGCCCGTCACCGGTAACGCAGTCGTCACAGATTCTGATGAAATTGCAGTGCTACCGCCTGTTTCTGGCGGATACTCGTGAGTGGCACAAAAGCCAAACCAACGATTGTTGGTCGACTCGCTTATCTCCCGAAGCCAGACGGTCCACACGCGCGTTTAGGTCTGTTGTGGTTCATCGCTGCATGTACGGCTTGCGCGTTGGGAACGATTGCGGTGGCCGTGCTCTTTTCCGTTCTTGCAGCAGTTGCGGCAATGCAAACTGTTCGCGCATGGTCTGACGTCGGGCGAAAATTCAATCCAACGGTCAGCGGTGTTGCTGCCGCAGTCGTTCCGATTGCCGCACTTGCTGGGCCCATTGGATTTGGAACCGGTCTCATCGTTGCGACAACTGTTGTTCTTGTCAGTGGCGTTCTTCGAAGCAATGTTCTTGTTGGGCTCAGGTCGACGATTCTTCCTGCGCTTGCTGCTGGCTCGGTCGTACTCACCGGACGTACCGATATGGGTGCGCTTGTCGTTCTGCTGATCCTTGTCAGTGCCTATGAAACGGGCGACTACCTAATGGGTTCGGAAGCGGAAAGCATTTTCGAAGGTCCATTATCGGGAATTGCCGCGGTGATGGTCGTGACTTTTGCTGAATCGGTGTTCCAGATTGGGCCGTTTGAGACTCGTGCCGGTTGGGTATTCGGCGCTCTCGTTGCCGTTCTTGCTCCACTCGGTGCGTTGTTGGCTTCGTTAGCGGCGCCGACCTCAGAGTCCGCCGGTCCGGTGCTTCGGCGACTTGATGCGTGGTTGGTCGTTGCTCCGGTGTGGTGTTGGATGCTGACTAACTATCTCTCCCGTATTGGCTGACGCCACCGGGCAGATGCGAGGTATGCCGCCCGAGTTCGAAGTTTTGGCAAGGTTGGTGGCTCAGAAGGTGTCTCTGGGAGTCTTCTCGCCGTATCGTGGAGGGGTCATGCAATCTCTAGCGGTACTTTCGCTTCACACCTCCCCCCTTGCGCAGCCTGGCAGTGGCGATTCGGGCGGGATGAATGTGTACGTGCGCGAACTCGTTGGCGCGCTCGCACAAGCTGGCGTTCGAACTGAGGTCTACACGAGGCGTTCGGCTGAGGATCAACCCGAGTTCGTCGATGTTGAGCCGGGCTTCCGAGTCGTGCATATCGATGCTGGCCCGCTTGACCTTGCCAAGGAAGACCTTCCTGAGGTTCTTGACGAGTTCGGCGATGGGGTCGCTCGCTACTTGCGCCGGGCCGATGGACCCGATGCGATTCATGCCAACTATTGGTTGTCAGGTGTGGTCGGTCATCGCCTCAAGCACGAGCTGTCGTTGCCGTTGGTCTCGACGTTTCACACCCTTGCCCGCGTCAAAGCGGAAACTGGCGATGCAGAACCAGAGCGTCGAATTCACGCCGAGACCGAAGTCATTGCGTGTTCCGATGCGATCCTCGCCAACTGTGCGGCGGAAGCGACGCAACTCGTTGAGTTGTACGGAGCCGATCCAACACGAATCGAAGTAGTTCCCCCTGGCGTTGATCATGCGTTCTTCTCTGCTGGCGATCGTCGCGGCGCGCGCTTTGCACTGGGCATTGGCGACCATCCGGTGTTGTTGTTTGCTGGGCGCATTCAGCCACTCAAGGGTCTGACAATCGCGATCGCGGCATTGGCTGAGTTGTCCGAGTCGCATCCCGATGCGTTGTTGTTAGTCGTGGGCGGTGCGAGCGGCGCCGAAGGCCGCGCTGAACTCGACGCCGCAACGTCGTTGGTCGATGCGCTCGGTCTGACTGGGCGTGTCCGGTTTGTTCCGCCGCAGCCTCATCATCTTCTTTCCACCTACTACCGCGCTGCCGATGTGTGCATTGTTCCCAGTCGTTCTGAATCCTTTGGGCTCGTTGCCCTTGAAGCTGCCGCTTGTGGAACTCCGGTAGTCGCCGCTGCTGTAGGTGGTTTGTTGACGCTGGTCGATGACGGAGTCACTGGCTTCCTGATCGATAACCGTGACCCTCGCGAGTATGCCGAGGCGATCGGAACCATTCTCGATACACCGTCGTTCGCACAATCGATGGCTGCAGCCGCCGCCGAAAGTGCGTCGCACTACACATGGTCGACAACGGCGGCCCGTCTGCGTCGTTTATATGCTGATCTCACCTCTCGCGCACTAGTGGAATGTCGATAAACAATGGCCGATGACATCGCTGACGAGCAGCAACTCGATTTGATGGAGATCCAAATAACCGACTGGTTGGCAAACGAACTTGCGACCAATCCAATTGTTGCTGCTGTTGAACGCGGTGAACCTACGGAACGTCGTTGGTATATCCGAGTTCTTGGTGAGAGCAAAGACATCTTCACGATTTGGTTCACGCTGCGTCAGAGGACCTTGCACTACGAGACCTATGTGATTCCAGCTCCCGACGAGAACCACGCGCAGTTCTTCGAACATCTTCTGCGGCGAAATCGAAAAATCAACGGGATGGCATTCTGTATTGGCGAAGAAGACGCTGTCTTCCTTGCCGGCTCGCTTCCGGTTCATGCAATTGACAATGGGGAACTCGACCGAATCCTCGGTTCGATCTACAGCTATGTCGAACAGTTCTTCTTGCCGGCGCTGCGCATCGGATTCGCCACGCGTTTTGCCACGAACTAATTGCGCCAGCCGCGAGTGAATCGCTCGTTTGGCCCATGCGCTACTGAACTGCCGGGTCGTACGGTCATGGCCGTCCGGGTGGCGCGAACCGCTGCATTCATCGGGGAAGTGGGTGTGTCGGATCGACCACCCGGACAACGATTCGGCGGCGAGTGTGAATCGGTAGAGGCCGACTCGCGCCGATTGGGTAGCGTCTGACCATGATTCGACTTCAAATTGTTGGTGGCGGTCGCATGGGAGAAGCCCTTCTCGGGGGACTACTCAATGCTCGGTGGGCCGAACCAAGTGAACTCGCAGTTGTCGAACGCGTCGCCGATCGGCGCGCAGAACTGACTCGCCTTTTCCCCGGCGTTCTTGTGAGCGATTCGCTCGTGATAGCTGAGGGCGCGGTCATCGCCGTGAAGCCCGGCGATGTCGCCGATACCTGTCGAGCATTGGCAGAAGCGGGTGCAAAACGCGTGCTTTCGATCGCAGCGGGCGTCACGACAGCCTCTTTGCAGAAATCGCTCGGCGATGGCATCGCAGTGGTTCGAGCCATGCCGAATACTCCAGCAGTTGTTCGTGCGGGCGCTGCAGCAATTGCTGCTGGCTCATCCGCCACGGATGCCGACCTCGATTGGGCAGCATCAGTGCTCGAAGCGGTCGGAGTGGTGGTTCGAGTCCCCGAAGACAAAATCGATGCGGTCACGGGCCTTTCCGGTTCCGGTCCCGCTTACGTGTTTGTAATGGCCGAAAGCATGATCGAAGCTGGCGTTCTTGTCGGGCTTCCTCGCGATGTCGCCGAAGTGCTTGCGGTGCAGACACTTTTGGGTTCGGCCAGCCTCTTGGAATCAAGCGGTGAAGCGGCCGCAACCCTGCGGGCGCAGGTCACCTCACCTGGGGGAACCACTGCTGCTGGCCTACGTGCTCTTGAATCTGGCGGGTTCCGTTCTGCAGTGCTCGATGCCGTTGCTGCAGCAACCGAACGTTCTCGCGAACTCGGTCAGGACTGACTTCGCCTACCTGCCGGTAACGTATCGAAACCATGCCGCGCTACGACACTGTTTCATTCCTTTCCGACTACGGCCGCGTCGACGAATTCGTCGGTGTGGTGCACTCGGTCATTCGATCGATTGCTCCCGAAGTTCGAGTCATCGATATCACGCATGACATTGCGCCCTATGACGTTCGCTCAGGCGGACTCGCTCTGGTGCGGGCTGCTAACTATCTCGCACCCGGTGTTGTTGTCGCTGTGATCGATCCAACAGTTGGCACTCCGCGCCGGCCAATTGCCGTCGAGATCGGCGGTGGCTCATCAGTTCTCGTTGGTCCCGACAACGGGGTGCTCGCTGCAGTTGTGCAGCTTTGTGGCGGTGCCGATCGCGCCGTTGAAATCGTTAATCCCGAGTACCGATTCACGACTGAGCCGGGCACGTTCGACGGTCGCGATGTTTTTGCACCGGCCGCT
>Ga0114967_10005477_pt1 | contig 10084 bp, 4 predicted proteins | sample M_130628_MF_Meta_FD_92639 | JGI IMG/M metagenome (GOLD analysis project Ga0114967, IMG submission 92639) | Freshwater microbial communities from Lake Montjoie, Canada to study carbon cycling - M_130628_MF_MetaG | ecosystem: Environmental > Aquatic > Freshwater > Lake | place: Lake Montjoie... | reverse complement strand
GTTAATCCATATCAAGATTATGAAAATAACTTAACCCAATATTTAAATACATTGTCTGGCGGAAAGTATGAAGTAGCAACCAATGGCGATGTGACACCTAGCGTAATAAAAAATAGTAATACAAATTTATTATTACCAATTGAACTATTATCTGAAGGTACTTCGGGAGTGCTTGGCTTATCATTAAGATTAGCAATGGCAGATTATTATTTAGCCAACCAAAATGGATTTTTAGCTTTTGATGATCCAATGGTTCATTTTGATGAAAATAGACAAGGATTAGCTGCTCAATGTTTTCAAGGATATGCTGAAAATAAGCAAGTGTTAATATTTACATGTCACCAATCGTATGCCAACATGTTAAAAGGTAATTTAATTAATTTATAACTCATTTACCAATGCCAGTAGATCTATCAAAAATATTAGTAGTTGGAATTTCCTCTCGTTCCTTGTTTTCATTGGAGCATGAGAATGAGATATTTAATAATGAAGGGGTGGCCGCTTTTAGAAAATATCAGGAGGAAAATGAAAGTGTGCTATTGGCGCCGGGTCCTTCTTTTCAGTTAATTAAAAAGTTATTGGATTTAAACAAAATTGCAAGTCAGCAGATTGTAGAAATTGTAGTCATGTCCAGTAACAGCCCACAAACGGGTATGCGCGTAATGAATTCTATTAAGGCGCACAATTTGGATATTACCCGTATGGCATTTACAGGTGGGCAGCCCATAAGTTCTTATTTGCCTGGGTATGGAGTTGATTTGTTTTTATCTCGTGATGAAGATGATGTGCAAAATGTGATTGATTCTAAATTAGCGGCGGCAGCCATTATATTAAATGCTCCCGAAAAAATCACTAACAATCCCAATGTTGTAAAATTTGGTTTTGATGCCGATGAAGTTTTATTTACAAGTAGTGAGTATAGATATCAAACAGAAGGCTTGGATGCTTTTTTAAAGCATGAAAAAGACAATGTAAATGTACCTTTACCTGAAGGTCCTTTTGCCAAATTCCTTTTAAAGCTATCTCAAATACAGAAATATATCCCAGGCCCTGAAGAGCTGTCCCCTTTAAAATTGGCTATTATTACAGCGCGTTCCGGTGATGCTATTCAAAGAGTAGTGAATACCTTAAAGGAATGGGGTGTGTACATACATGAAATACATTTTTTAGGGGGCTTATCTAAAGATAAAATATTGGAAGCCGCAGCAGTAGATTTTTTCTGTGATGACAGTGAGGCACATTTAGTACCTGCATCTAAAAAAGTACCTACTGGTAAAGTACCCTATGCTACTGGAAGCGAAATGAAGAATTTAAAAAAATAAATTAGCGATATGCAAAAAGATATTTACAAATATTTTGGTCAAAGCTTTAAAGAGCCAAGTATAGAAAAACTAGCGGCAGCATTATTAAAGATGATGTCAGAAGGAAATATCTGTATATATTTCTCGGAATTATCAGAGGAAGAAAAAGAGAAATACAATTGTCAATTATTCCTCGATAATTTACCAAGATTAATTGAAAAAAATATTGTCTCTGAGGAAATAGAGGGAAAGGCGCCATTTATTTATATTAATGATCGTTTATACTTACAAAGATATTTTCAATATGAGAATCAAATTGTAAAAAGTATTAGAGGCTTTGTAAATGCAGGTAATAGTTTATTGGATACAAGAAAAGATGAATTAAGATCCATAAGGGACTTTATCATAGATTATTTTAGATCTGAGGATGAAAAAACAGGTAATGGGCCAGATTATCAATTAATTGCTGCATTACAGGCATATCAAAATAATTTTTCAATAATAACAGGGGGGCCTGGTGTAGGTAAAACAACTAGCATCAAAAAGTTATTGACCATATTGCTAAAGGTTAATCCTGATCTTAAAGTGGCTTTATGTGCTCCAACAGGGAAAGCGGCACAAAGAATGAAAGAGTCCTTGTATTTTAATCCAGATTTTGAAAAAACACCTCCTAATGAAATTGTTGAAAAAATAGATGCCATCAAAGAAAAAGCATCTACTATTCACTTATTATTAAAGTCATTAAAGTATAAAGACAATTCGCCTTATTTTACTTATAACAAGGAAAATCAATTAGAAATTGACGTAGTTATAGTAGATGAATCAAGTATGATTGATGTTGCTTTGTTCTCAAAATTATTAGAAGCAATACCATCTACATCAAGAGTAATATTTTTAGGAGATAAGGATCAATTAGCTTCGGTGGAAGCAGCTTCAATATTTGGTGATATATGTTCATCAGCACCTTTAAATAAATTTGAAGCCAGTAATCTTCAATTCTTAAATGAGTTCTTGGAAGGGGTTCAAAAATTAAATGAAAATCAAGTTTCAAATGAAACACATGTCCTAAATGGCAAAATCACTCAACTGACCCATTCACATCGTTTTAAGAGTCATGATGGTATTGGGATTATAACCAAAGCTATCATTAATGAAGATATTGATACTGTAAATTCATTCCTGACAAAAAATGATGAGCAAGTTACAATCGATCTGAAGCATGAAGATGCAACTTATTTTAAATTATTCGAAAACTATAAAGGCTACATTGAAAAATTAAATGACAAAACCAAAGCCTTCGATGTTCGTATTAAAGATGCAATTGAAAGTTTCAATAAATTTAGAATTTTAACTGCAATTAGGGATGGTGCTCAAGGTATTCAAGGCATTAATAAAAAGGTAGAACATAAACTTGCTAATTGGTTTCCTGGAATTTTTAGAACCGACTTAGAGTTTTATGAATACAGGCCAGTGATGGTAACTAAAAATAATTACAATGTAAATCCAACTTTATTTAATGGGGATACAGGGATTTTAGCAAAGGATGAAAATGGTGATTTGAAAGCTTGGTTTGAAAAGGATGGTAAAATTATACCGTATGCTTGTGGATTTTTAGGAAGGGTAGAGACCAATTTTGCTCAAACCATACATAAAAGCCAAGGTTCTGAATATCCTAGAGTTCTGGTTGTAATGCCTAAAAGCAAGGATATTTTAATTCTAACTAGAGAGTTACTTTATACGGGAGTTTCAAGAGGTAAAAATCATGTAACATTAATGGCAAGTGAAGAAATTATTGCCACCACCGTAGGTATAAAAGTTCAAAGAGTTTCTGGTATCATAAGTCAATTAAAAAACTAATTATGGGATTATCAATTTTTTCGTCAAATGATGTTTTGTCGCTTCAAGAAAGAATAGGCGATAAGATAAAGGAGCAGGTACTTACAATGGATCCATTTCAGCCTGTATATATTGTAACCCAAACGGAGGGGATGAATGTTTGGTTAAAGACAAAACTAGCTGAGCATTTGGGTATTACAGCAAATTTCGTATTTCTAAATCCAAATGAATTAGTTACAAGAGTAAATAAAATAATCGGAGGCCCTACATATGAAACATTTCCTAAAGAAAGTGTTTCCTGGGCAATTTATGAATTATTGGGTACCGATGATTTTTTGTCTAAATACGCTACCGAGCCGGTTACAGGATATTTTATAATTGGAGATATTCAACAAAAAAAGTTTGATGATGCAAAAAGATTTGCTTTAGCTGCACAGTTGTCTGATTTGTTTGATCAGTATCAAATTTATCGACATGTGATGATACAAAATTGGACAGATAAAAAAAATGATAATCCTTGTTTTCAAGAGTATCTATGGAAGGAATTAAAAAAGAAATTAGGAGATAAGCTTCAAGATAAAACAATAGCCAGAACAAATATTATTGATCAATTAAAGAAAGGGCATAAGGGAACATGGGGGCTTGTTAAGGATGAATTTAAGCAATTGCATTTCTTTGGCCTATCCATTTTTACTCCATTTCATTTTGATATTTTTCAAGGCTTGTCTCATTTTATGGATTTAGATTTTTACCTGCTAAACCCAAGTCCAGATGAATACTGGTACGAGGACAAATCTGAACGAATTGTGAATAATTGGAAAGTTAAAAATCCAAATAAAAATGTTACACAAGGAAATGATATTCTAACAAACTGGGGTAAGGTTATCCAAGATACGTTTTACTTATTTTTTGATAGAGATGAGAACATAAACAATTATACATGTAAAATTGAGCCAGTTTCAAATCAAAAATTACTAGGCAAGTTACAAAATGACATATTATTTAATAATATTGAAAAAACTACAATATTTACAAAAGCTGATTTATCAGACAAATCACTTCAAATACATTCATCTTATAATAAAGCGAGAGAAGTAGAAGCATTGTACAATGCAATATTAAATATCATAGAAACCGATACTACTGTAACTAGTAAGGATATAGTAGTTACCTGTGATATAGACGAATATGCTTCTTATATTAGTGCTGTGTTTGATACTGCACCAATTAAATTTAAATATACAATTGCAGATTCAATTTATTTGCAAGGGGATAGTCCATTAAAGGCATTGGAGTCGCTTTTGAATTTAAGTGAGTCTAACTTTAATGCTGAAACTTTATTACAATTATTAGACTTTACTTGCATCAAGAAAAAATTCGGGATTCAAAATACTGAACTTGTTGGTTTAATTGTAGAGAAGGCGCTTTTTCGATTTGGAATTGATGGTGATCAAGATGATGACTCTTATTTGTTTAGTTTGTCTAATAGTATCAAAAAAATTGTTTTAGGGATTTCTTTGAAAATTGATGGCACTTATAATGAACTATATCCACTCGATATTATTGAGGGTTTTGATTCTGAGGAAGCTTTAAAATTTTGTGTATTTGCCGAAGCTTTGGTTGAAATGCTAAAACATAGAGGAAATGCTCCAAAATCACTACTAGAATGGACTAATTATGTAGATGAAATGGCTCAAGACTTCCTATTTGCAGATAATGAGGAGGATGAAAGAGAGTTAAGGCATCAAGCTATGATAGTTAAACAACTTGGTAATTTTTATTTAGGAAGTGATCCAGCATATTGTGCAGAGGAAATTCCCTGGAATATTTTTGTTAATTCGTTTTTAGATCAATTAGGAAAAGATCGAAGAACAAAAAGATATGTTTCAAATGGAATTACCTTCTGTTCCCATATCCCAATGCGAAGCTTGCCTTACAAAATGGTATGTATGCTAGGGCTTGATTTCGACAAATTTCCAAGAAAAGATACAAAATTGAGTTTTTCAATAATTTCAGGAACCGAGAGAGGAGATAGAAGTGTAAGAGAAAATGATAAGCACTTATTTTTGGAAAGTTTAATGTCTGCTAAGGATTATTTTTACTTAAGTTACATAGGAAATTCATCAAAAGATAACACGAACATACCTTCTTCGGTATTAGTAGAAGAGTTGATTGCATATATTGCTGATAGAGCAGAGGGAAATGATGTCGCCAAGAAATTGATAACAAGACATCCCTTACACGCATTTAGTACAAAATATAATAAATTAGAAACTCCAAATTTAGTGAGTTATTTAATTGATAATCAATTTCAAAATATCCCAATGAAAACTTCTGACGATGATGCAGGTGTTTCTTCAGGTAAAGATAGTGATGTAATTAAATTGGAAGACCTAATCAGTTTCTTTAAAAATCCAATTAAATATTATTATAATAAAGTACTAAAGATTTACTATGAAAATCAAGATACTCAAATAAAAGTTACTGAATTATTTGAGATGGATAAACTTGACGAGTGGAAACTAAAAGACTTATTTATGAGTCTTGACGATATGGATTCACTTGATAGTCGGGATTTGATAATTAAAGGTGAGTTGCCTAGTAAAAATATGGGTATTGCATATTCAGAATATTTTAGGAATAAAATTTCGGGACTGCATTATGATTACTGGACTCTAAGAAACGCTGCACTTAATGACGAGGGAGCAGTTGAATATAAAGAATATAAGAATAATCTCAATTTAGATCCGCATACCATAATTGAAGGCTCGTTGGATAATTTGTTCAATAATCAATTATTGGGATATTCGCTTTCTTCTAATCCAAGAAGTAGAAAAAACTTAATTGAATTATATATTCAATATTTATTTTTTAAAGCCCTAGATGTAAATGCCAAAGCTACTTTTTTAAAAATTAATTCTTCAAGTAAAAAAGTGGAAAAATATCCTATTGTTAACCATCTAACTAGTCAACAAGCGTTGACATATTTAATTGAATTGGTATCAATTTTTAAGGACGGTCAAAAAAGAATAATTCCTTTTTATCCAGATCTGGTGCTTACCATTAATAATGATCTTTTAGACGAAAATCTTTTTAATCAAAAATTAGATACAAATTTAGAAAAGCTTTTAAACGACATTGAAGATTATTTTGACGATAATAAATTTGATAAGTATGCGTTGAATGAAGAAAGTAAAGGCTTTTTCGACATCGAAAAAATGAAAGAGTTTTATAATAATATACAAATACTTTTTGGAAATATAAGTAAAGTATTTAGTACAAAATCAATTTTTAATAACTAGAAATTATGCAACAGATACAATTTGAAGTATTGAGTTTTGAACTACAAGGTAAAAAAATGATTGAAGCTAGTGCTGGAACTGGTAAAACATTTTCAGTAGCTATTTTGGTTGTTAGATTATTAGTTGAGACTGAAACCGATATTAAAAGTATTTTAATGATGACTTTCACTAAAGCAGCAGCAGCTGAAATGGAAGAAAGGATTCGATTATTTATTCGTGAATCATATTCATACCTAGAAGGTGGCCATGATGTAAATGATACTTTAAAATCTCTTTTAGACGACATTGCAGATACAGATGAAAATAAGTTAAAAATAATAGGCAAACTAAAAAGAGCAATTTTAGACATGGATCAAATGTCTGTATCTACAATTCACTCTTTTTGTTCAAATATTTTAACTGAATATGCATTTGAAACTGGTCAATTATATGGAGTAGAGCCATTGGAAGATCTATCTTTACTTATAGAAGGCTATGTGAACGAATTTTGGAGAAAACAAGTAGCTACTTTAAGTCCAATGATATTGGCTGAATTGATTGAACTAAAGTATAATAGAGAATCTATTGTAAAAGTTATACAAGATGTTTTAAGTGGTAAAAGATATGTGCCATACATTGCAGGAAATAATTATGATTTAACAATTCAGGATAATATGACAGCTTCAGAGCATATTGAAGCCCATTTCGATCAAATTAAAGAGACTGTAAATGCAATGCGTGGTGGAGTTGCAAAAAATAATTTATTGTTATTAATTGAAAATAATAATTTTCAACAAATTGCAGAATTTCTAATTGAAGTAAATAAGAAAAATGGTGCCGCAAGACCAGCTTACATTGACGGTTTTTCCTATATAATGAATAACTTATTTCATATTGAATTAATACATAAAATCAATTGTAATGCTATAAATGATATTTTAGAAAAGATCAAAGATCATATGCTATCAAATAACAATATATCATTTGATGACATGATTGTAAAAATGGAGGCGGCCATCACTTCGCCAACGGGCGGAGCTATTATTTCTGCTCTAAGTAATAAATACAAGGCTGTATTTATTGATGAATTTCAGGATACCGATAAAAGCCAATATAATATTTTCAAAAATGTATTCATCATAAATAACCATGATACCTTTGTGTGCTTAATTGGTGATCCAAAGCAAATGATTTATGCATGGAGAAAGGCTGATATGGGAACCTATATTGCTGCAAAAGCTGACATGGATTTAATTAATGGTGACCAAGTTGTGTATTTTATGAAGGAAAATTTCAGATCTTCATCCAAATACATAGATGCTATGAATTTATTCTTTACTCCATTCTCGCCAAATTTTGAAATATTCAATATGCCAGGTTTAGTTGAATATCAAAATATTAGTTTTCCTCAAATTGGAGCGCGTACTTTAAAAGAAATCAAGGACACTGATACAGAATCTGATTTGCTGCCTATGAATATTGAAATGTATCAAGCAAAACCAGATATGTATAAAAGGTTTATGAGGGATATACAAGGATTGTTAAAAGGGAATACCACAATTAAAATACCTGATGCTAAAGAGACTACTACTGAGTATAGAAAAGTTCGCGCTTCAGATATTGGAGTGTTGGTTCGTACAAAAAAACAAGCTAATTCAATTAAAAAACTACTTTCTAAGTATGGGATACCTGCAGTTAAAATCGACGATGCTAATATCTTTGAAACAATAGAGGCAGAACAAATATTATATTTACTAGAGGCTTTTAATGAGAGAACCCCAAATAAAATTAAAAGAGCTTTACTCGCTACATTCATTAATATACAAAGTAATAACATTGTCAACATGGATACGGATGTAATTACTGAAAAATTCAAAAAGTATAATGATATTTTTGAAAAGAAAGGGGTTTATCATGCTTTAAAATCTTTTTTCACAGAATTCAATATCCAACATTATTTATTATTTGAATTTGGAATTGGTGGTGAACGAGTTTATGCTAATTTAATTCAAGTTGCAGAGTCTTTGCATCAAATTGAACATGAAAAAAAGTTAGCAGCTACTGATTTAAAAATATGGTTAAGGAAAATGATTGCTCAACAAGAAAATATTAAAACTTCCGAATATGAGCAGAGAATAGAAAGTGATGAAAATGCTGTAAAGATTGTAACTATTCATAAGTCAAAGGGACTTGAGTATAATATTGTTTTTGCACCTTTTCTTGATTTAAAACCATTTCCAAAAGGAAACTCTTCATTTAGAAATGAAAATGATGAATTCTGCTTCATAGAACATGATTACTTGAACAACGTACAAGAAGGACTGTTTGAATCACAAAATGAAGAGGAAAATAAAAGACTAATATACGTTGCCATAACAAGGGCAAAATACAGAAGTTATATATATGCAACAACTAATACAAGATTTATGGGGACAATCAATAGTTATATTACTAAAATAACTAATCACCAAAATGAAGATATTGATGGCTTTATTAAAATTGTACGATTAGATCCTAAATACACTGAAAATTTAAGATATCCAAGTAGACTTTTCTATAGAGAAAACGAACTACCTATTTCGCCTACACCAAAACATTTTGAAGGAGAATTACCGGTTGATAATTGGTATAAAATGAGCTATTCTCGATTAGCTTCTAAGAGTCATGAAATAAAAGAGTTTACAAAGCCCGATGATATTACCGATGAATTTGATATGTTTGTTTTTGAGCAATTTCCTAAAGGAGCAAAAGCTGGGAATATTTTACATACTATTTTAGAGAAAATTGACTTTACAACCAATGATGATGGTAATTGGGATATTGTGATTGAAAGTACATTAACCTTTTATAGAGTAAAAGGCAATTTAGAAAACTTAGATAAGTTAAAGTTTAATTTAAAAATATGGATTGGTCATATTCTTAATACTGAAATTACCATGCCTGACGGAGAAAAATTGCAATTATGCAATGTTCATCATAAAGACCGTATTAACGAACTTGAGTTTGATTTTAATATGAATGAATTTGAAGTAATGGAAGTTGCATCAAAGGTTGGTGAAACCGAAGTTCGTGTTAATACAGAGCTAGATAAATTAAAAGGTGTAATGAACGGTAAAATGGACTTATTTTTCAGGCATAATAGCAAGTATTATATCTTGGACTGGAAATCAAATTTTTTAGGCTTTACATTGGATGATTATCAAAATTCTAACGTGGAAGAAGCAATGACTGATAATAATTATCATTTACAATATTTGATTTATACAATGGCTTCTAGGTTGTATCTAAAAAACAGAATTACTGATTTTAATTATAAAGATCATTTTGGAGGCGTTGTATATTTGTTCCTACGTGGTATGAGAACAGGTTCTGATAATGGTATTTTTACAAGCAAACCAAAGGAAGATGTTTTAAATAATTTGGAGGAGCTTATACATCATAAAACTGCTTAAGGCATGACCAGTGTTTTAGTGAAAACTGCTTTTGCTATTTACTTATTTGATTACAAGAAATCCTTTTATATGTAGTTCTTTTGCACAAGCTTCTCTTAATTTCAATCCACTTTCTCTTGCCTTAATCTCATATGGATTATTCCAATATCCAACTTTTACTGTCAACTCATTATATTCTTTTTGCTGTTTTTGCGAGGGCATATCCAAGTGATGT
>Ga0114967_10005474_pt1 | contig 10086 bp, 4 predicted proteins | sample M_130628_MF_Meta_FD_92639 | JGI IMG/M metagenome (GOLD analysis project Ga0114967, IMG submission 92639) | Freshwater microbial communities from Lake Montjoie, Canada to study carbon cycling - M_130628_MF_MetaG | ecosystem: Environmental > Aquatic > Freshwater > Lake | place: Lake Montjoie... | reverse complement strand
ATATTTACAACCGATATGTTGGCGGCAGATAATGACCGCATCAAACGAGTCATTGGTTTTGACCCTTATCACCTCGAAGATTATAAATACAGAGCCAACTATCATTATCAGATGATTCAAAACTGTTTGCAACTCAATAACGGTAAGGGGTATTTTCAGGAAATTGGTAATTTGGCAGGTGTCGGAGCAACTGATTGGAGTTGGGGTGCATTGATTTTTGATTTTGAAAATGATGGAAACAATGACATTTTTGTATCAAATGGTATTTTTAAAGACATCATGGATGGCGATTTTCGGGAGTTTTCAGAGCAAGAAAAAATTCCACGTAATGCAGGAACTTCAGGTTTTGATTTCACTAAATATACTAATAAACTACCAAGTACGCCTTTGAGTAATTGGGCGTTTGTTTCGAGTGGCGATTTGAAATTTAAAGACCAGGCCAACGCTTTGGGTTTGGGAGAAAAAACTTTCTCCAATGGCTCAGTTTATGCCGATTTAGATAATGATGGTGATTTGGATTTATTGCTTAATAATGTCAATCAAAAATGTTCGATTTATAAGAATAATTCTACCAATAATTATATAAAAGTTCAGCTGAAAGGCGATTTTAATAATACTTTTGGTATTGGGGCAAAGGTAAAAATCAAAGCTAATAACAAACTTTGGGTGAAAGAAAATTACACCAATCGAGGTTTTCAGAGTAGTATCGAACCTTCGTTGGTTTTTGGTTTAGGGCAAGTAAAAAACATTGATGAACTAGAAGTAATTTGGCCTAACGGAAAAGCAGAATTTATTAAAAATATTTCAGTCAATAAAACCATCATTTTAGACCAAAAAAATGCGAATGCTACGCCAATTAAAACTGAAATAAAAAGTTCGAATCCTTTTGTAGAACTCAAATTGGAAGATATTATACCGTACGCCATTCATCACGAAAACGTTTATAACGATTTCAATCAAGAGCCATTATTGCTCGGTATGCTTTCTACCCAAGGCCCAAAAATCTTAAAAAAAGATGTAAATAAAGATGGTTTGGAAGATATTTTACTTTTGGGAGCAAGAGATGATGCCGATAAAATGTATTTTCAAACACCAAATAGCAAATTTACACCAGTAAATCAAGCCACATTTAGCAAAGACAAAGGTTTTGAAAGCACTTGTGCCGCATTTCTAGATTTTGACAAAGATGGCGACCAAGATTTAGTGATTGGCTCAGGAAGCAATGAACTTATCGACCAAATAAATTATATCATTAGGCTTTATATCAACGACGGAAAAGGCAATTTTACAGTTGACCCGAACCGTATTCCGCCCGTAATTGGCAATTTTTCTACCCTCGAAGTAGCCGATTTTAATAATGATGGCTTTGAAGATTTATTTATCGGTGCAAGGGCAGTTCCAGGAAATTATGGTCTGAAACCCAAAAGTTATTTGTTGCAAAATGACGGCGGGCATTGGCTAGATGTTACCCCTAAAAATATGACTAATATTGGTATGGTTACAGATGCCAATTGGGTAGATATTAACAAAGATGGCTGGCAAGACCTCGTAATTGTTGGTGAATGGATACCTCTACAAATCTTCAAAAATAATAATGGAATCATTGAAGAAAGTACAGCCATTGAAAATTCATCGGGTTGGTGGCAAAGAATCGAATCGGCTGACCTTGATGGCGATGGTGATTTAGATTTGGTAGTTGGGAATTGGGGCTTAAATTCTAAATTTCAGCCTTCAGTAACTTTACCGCTTACCATGCAAGTAGGTGATTTTGATAACAATGGTAAAAGCGAATTTATCATCAATTGGAAAGCACCGATGGACTCGCAAAATTTTCCGTTTGCTTCAAAAATCGAGCTTTCTACTCAAATTCCGTCTATTAGAAGCAAATCTTTGAAGTATGTTGATTTTACAAAAATGCAATTCAAAGACTTTTTTCCTGATTTTCCAAAAGAATCATTAATCGAATATGATGCTAAAGAACTACAGAGCGGCATATTTTGGAATGAAGGTCACATTTTCAAGTTTTCTCCTCTACCGATTCAAGCCCAAGTTTCACCAATTTTTGGGATTTCGATTATTGATTATGACAAAGATGGCAAAAAAGACATTATTATAGGTGGAAATATGTACGAATTAAAACCACAAATGGGTCGCCATAATGCTTCAAAAGGACTTGTTTTGAGGAATATAGGTAGTCAAAATTTCCAAACAGTTACAAATTCAGGTTTATTTATTGACGGAGAAGTGAGAGATATGATAGTGCTTGGCAATAAATTAATCGTAGCCATAAACAATCAAAGTTGTAAGATTTTCAAGTTTTAAAAAAAGCTTTGTACACAAAAAAGGAGTCAACTTACGCCTACTCCTTTTTTGTGCTAGCTTATAAAATATTATTTTCCACCATCCCACCAAACACGAGTGGTTAATTCGTTTGGCAATGTACCACCTGCGTTGAAATTAGCTCCATTTGAAGCAACTTCGCCAGTTGGCACTCTCAATTTACGAGGAATTGTACCATTAGTAATGTTATTTGGGTAATTTACAGGAACCAATTTGGGGAAACCTGTTCTTCTCCAATCTGCCCATGCTTCCCACCAGTTCATAAACTTAGCAGCCCACATTTGCTCTCCGATAGACTCTAAGCCTTTGTAAGGATTAGCCGTTACATAATTATCAGCACTGGCGTTTGAAACTGATAACGAAGCATCGAAGTTAGACCATTGTTGCAAAGCTGCTTTCACTCCTTTAGCATAATGTCCGGCAGCATCAGTTGCACCACCTATTTTTCTTTCAGCTGCTTCTGCCCACAAAAGTTCAACCTCTGAATAATTCATGAAAACGTAATCATCATCAATATCCAATAATTTTGGATTTACGATTGAAAATTCTTCCATCGGATTTGTACCTGCCTTGCCTAAAAATGTCTGAAGTGTTGTTGCATCTAAGCCATTTGGTAAACCTTTTTGATTAGCTGCCACTTTGTCTTTTCCACCAATGCCTCCTGAATAAATCATCAATCTTGGATCATTTTTAGTTTTCAACCAATTAACCAAAGTAGCTGACAATGGCGAAGGTTGTCCGCCATCTCCAGCCAAAAATGCTCTTGAAATACCATTTTGGTTTGTCCATTGGCTTGGACCAGTTGCCATTTTAATACGAGCCATATCACTAACTTGTGTCATTAAGCCCCCAGCAATTGCTTGGGTAACATACTGATTTGCTTTGGCAACATCAACATTAGAAACCCGCATGGCCATTCTTAAAAGCAAAGAGTTTCCAAATTTTTTCCATTTTGTAATATCTCCACCATAAAACAAATCTGCAGCAGCAAAGCCCTCATCTGGGGCAGAAGTACTTAAAGCAGTAGTAGCTTCTGACACTTCTTTCAACAAATCGGCGTAAATTGACGATTGCGGTGTATATTTTGGAAAAAACAAACCATCCGAAACACCTTTTATAGCTTCATCGTAAGGAATATTCCCATAATAATCTGTCAAACGTTGAAAATTATATGCTCGCAAAATACGAGCTGCCTGACGCATATTTACTCTTCTTCCTTCTTCAAATCCACCTTTTCCTGTTTGTCTGATAATTTCAGCTAAGTTTTGAAGCACATCGTTATAAAGAAATTCCCAAGGTGCTGCATTTGCTTCGAAGTTATCAATGTATTTATCGCCCGAAGCGATACCTCCTCCTGTATTTGCCAACTGTTGAATTGCATGAGCACATACACCCATATTAGTTCTCCAGTCAATAAAACGGTTATCACCTCTTGAACCACCAGACGCTGTTCCTAATTGAGCCGACGTCATCAGGAAATTCATATCTATGGTATTTGGAGCTTGCGGGTTTATATTTAGATTGTGTAGTGCATCTGTATCGCATCCTCCTGTTGTTAGAAGCAAAGCAGAAAATACACCAATAATTAATTTTTTCATATTCTTATTTTTCAAAATTATAAATTAGAAAGTTACGTTCAAGTTCAAACCAATGTTTCTGGTTGCTGGCAGAGCAAAATATTCTAAGCCTTGAGCACCTCCATTAAACGAGTAAGTAGATTCAGGGTCAATATTTGGAATCTTTTTCCAAAGTACAGCTAAGTTTCTTGCCACAATCGAAAAACCTATTGCTTGGAAAGGAGTCTTAGAAACTGTTTTTGAAGGCAAATTATAACCAAATGTCAACTGACGAATCTTAGCAAAACTAGCTGAATAAATGTAAGCTGCGGCATTTCTATCACCCAAAGCGTTCCAGTAATTACGTGCTTGATTAGGTGTTAACGTCAATTTAAGTGGTTCGCCTTTTTCATTTACACCCGAAATTGAGAGCGGTGCTTCACCATCTCTACCTTGAAGTGAGTTTTGCGAGAAGCCCCATTGGTCTAATCGTTGGTTAGTACCTGAATGAATATTTCCACCAACTTTAAAATCAATCAAGAAGCTTAGGTTAAACCCTTTATAACTAAAGTTATTATTGATACCACCTGTAAAAGAAGCTACTGAGCTACCAATAGTTTCGTAGTTATCATTACGAACTGGTAAACCTTCGGCGTTAAATACAGGTTGTCCATTAATCATTTTTTGAGTAACACCAGTTATTGTTCCATATTGGTTGCCCACAATATGCTTGATGTAGGTTGTTCGTGTTCTTGATTCTTCAAATACAAGTTCAGTTGAGCCTTCAATCAAACTAATGACTTTATTGTTATTTTTTGCAAAGTTTAACGAAACATCCCACTCGAAATCATTGGTACGAATTGGAGAACCTGATAAAAGAATTTCAACCCCTTTATTTTGCATTTTTCCTACGTTAACCGACGTACTTTGAAACCCCGAAGCCTGTGAAATAGTGGCATTAAGAATATCATCGGTAGTTGTTTGATTATAAACACCAATATCAAGACCTAATTTTCCATTAAAGAATTTCAAATCAGCACCAAATTCAATTTCTGTTGATAATGCTGGTGAAAGTAAAGGATTGGCAATCGTTCCTTTATTAGCAAAACTTGCCATATTTATACCTAGGTGTGTTGCCGAATTTAATCCATAAGGTTGAGTGGTCTGATAGGCCCCTAAATTTCCTGTAAGTCCCACTTGAGCCCACGATGCACGAAGTTTACCAAAAGTAAACCAATCTGGCATTTTTGTTCTAAAAGCATCGGTAAATACAAAACTACCTCCAATTGATGGATACAAAATGGAGTTAGATGCTGGATTCAGAATTGAGAACCAGTCTTTTCTTGCAGTTGCAGTTAAGAAGAAGTAGTTATCGTAACCAACCTCGGCCGAACCATACACTGAATTAATGCCCGATTCACTAAAACCATAGCCAAAATTTCGGTTATTAGACACGTTCAGGGCATGGAAAAATGGTACTGAAAAGCCTGAACCACTTGCCGAAATTCTCTCAAATTTTCCTCTTTGTTGGTTAGCTCCCACAAATGAACTAACTGATATTTTTCCAAAGTTATCGTGGTACCCCAACATTCCATCAATATTATTTTCAGAATTAAGCTGAAAATATTCATTAATATTTCCACCACCATTATAGCCTGTTCCTTGTGGAGTAAGGCTTTCCTGCTTGGTATAATAAGTATCGGTACTTACACGGCCAGTTGCAAACAAGAAATCGGTAATGTCATATTTCAACTGAGCCGAAGCAGTGACACGGTCTCTTTTAGATGTATTATTGTATTGATACGAAGACCAATATGCATTTGAACCCCAAAAATCTGAATAATTTGATAACAATTCATTACCAACTGCTCTTTTACCAAAAGCTAATGTAGCTGGTGAAAAACTTGCAGGAATTGCCCCAGGTTTATCAGGGTCTCCTTTTGTATCTTCAATGTTAATATTTGCTGGTAAACGCCAAACAGATTCGTTTGCATTACCTGGTGAGTCAGATACATTAGGTCTATTTTTAGCCTTTTCTTTTGAATAAAGTATCTTTCCAGTTAAAGTAAGCTTTTTTCCAAATTTTGAATCTGTTGAAACTGAAACGTTTGTTCTGTCAAAACCTGAATTTGGAAGAATACCCGACGAACGCAAATCTGCCAGTGACAAACGGAAATTTTGTTGACCATTTCCACCAGTAAAGGCTATGCTATTTGTAGCAGCCGAGCCTGTATTATAAAATCTTGTGAAGTTATTTCCAGCATCGGTATAAGGTCTTTGAACACCATCAACACCTATTACTTGGCGACCATCCATTTTAGGGCCCCAACCTTGTAAGCCCCAATCAGATGACTGTTGGATAGTAGTTGGAGCTGTAGCAACCCCATTGATGTAGTTTCCTTGACCATAAATATGTTGTGTTTCATTTTGGTCAATTATCTTTTCAGCTACATAATTTGAGGCAAACTCAATTCCCAAACCTTTTCTTTTTGTTCCTTTTTTAGTGGTGATGTTGATTACACCATTTCCACCTCTTGAACCGTATAGAGCAGCAGCATTAGCACCTTTCAGTACAGTAATCGATTCAATATCATCAGGGTTTAAACTTGAAAGACCATCACCTTGATCAGCACCACCCCATAAACCTGCTGTACCTTGTTGGCTATTATCCATAGGCACACCATCAATTACATATAGTGGCTGATTTGCACCACCTAAAGTTTTGTTACCACGAATAATTACCCTTGACGAACCACCAGGACCAGTTGATGGAGAAGTTACGTTAACTCCTGCAACTCGACCTGAAAGTGCATTACCTAGGTTATTCACACGAGCTTTAGTGAAATTTTCACCAGCTACTTCGGTAACAGCATACTGCAATGCACGCTTCTCTCTGCTTACGCCAAGAGCAGTCACAACAACTTCGTTCAATACAGCCGCGTCAGGAGAAAGCGAAACATCAATTGTTGTATTGTTCCCAACTACCACATCTTTAGGCTTAAACCCAATGTAGCTAAATGTAATTGTTACCCCTTTTTTTACAGTAATACTATACTCGCCTTTATCGTTGGTAGAAGTACCTTTAGACGAACCTTTTTGAGTTACATTAACGCCGTAAATTAGGTTTCCGTTGTCCTCGCTAACTTTACCTTTAACCAAAACATCTTGTGCAAAGGTCATTGATAACGATGCAGTAAAGAGAAGAAGTAAGGAAAGGATTTTTTGATAATTGTTTTTGTTCATAGAGTTTTAGAGAATTAAATAGTTGAAAAATATAAGGATTTATTAAATTTTGTAAAATGTGTTCAATAGTAAATTCACGTAAAAAAGTCTAATTTTTGAATACAATAAAAAAAAATTCACTTTTTTTAGTTAAAATTTATATGACAACAATAATATTGATATTGACTATATTTAAAAAATCTATTAAATATTTCGTAAAAAACTCAAATAAAATATTTAATATAAATTATAAATATAATTATATACAAATTAAAAAAAATTAATATTAAATAGCAAATAAAAAAATAAATTTAATTGAAAAAGCTTAGGAAGTTTAATACTTAGATAAATTTAAATATCATAGTAGCTTTTGGGAAACTTGGTGTGTAATAAGTGAAAAAGAAGAGTTTGAAATGTTTTACACAAAATCCATAGAAAAAAATGATCTAACTAATTTGAGAATCATTGAAAATCAGATATCCAATAGCACAAAATGAAATTCTTTATACTATATTGTCACAAATTCTAAAATCCTTTAAAAAAAATATTTACCATAAAACCTTCTATAAAATGAGAAAATTTATTTTAACGGCATTATGCTTAACAAGCAGCTTTTTTTGCTTCAGCCAAACGCAATTAGACATGAACACGCAAGCATTTAATAATTACAAAAAGGCTGACACGAAACTAAATCAAGTTTATTCACAAATTTTGAAAGAATATAAAAGTGACATAGTATTTATTACTAATTTAAAAAATTCTCAAAGGTTATGGATTCAATTTCGAGATGCTGAAATGAAAGCCAAATATCCAGATAGAGAGGAAGGATATTATGGAAGTATATTTCCATTATGTTGGAATTTATACATCAAAGAACTAACAGAAGAACGTACAAAGAAATTAGGCATTTGGCTTGTAGGAATTCCAGAAGGAGATGGGTGTAGTGGTTCTGTAAAATCAAAGGAATAAACAAACCTACTGCCATAGTGGGTAGCTGTTGCTCAAACACTTCCCCAAAAAAATATAAAATATTGACCTTTTTAAGACCTTCTTACGAAAGGTCTTTTTTTTGCATATTTTAAATAGAAATTCTTAATTGCTTGAGGTTGTAAATTAATCTCCCCAAAGCAACAACCATGTTTTAACCTAAGTCTTTGTTGCTAGTGACTCGTCCTAAAATATGTTTACAATAAAAAACTCAATCAACCACAATCTTTTTACTCCAACCAAAAACTCTTATAAAATAAACTCCAGTCGTTAAACTACTAATATTCAAATACTTAATATTCTCGCCTTGCAATAAACTTACTTTTTCTTGCAATATTTTTTTACCATTTACATTAAAAATTTCAACGGGAATTTGTTGTTCTTTTGTGCTAAAAACTTTAAATTGAATATATTCAGAAGCTGGGTTGGGCGAAACTTCAAAGTTAGTGACCAATGCTTCGTTGGCGAGTAAGGTCATATCAAATTTACACAAAAAAACTTCGTAGCCTTTTAAGGTGATATTTTGACGATAATTTTTGTAAGCCACATCAATCGTCACGACCTCATTTTCATCTTTAGCATAAGGATTATGGGCGGCAACCAATATCTCATTACCTTTGGCAACCGCTCGCCAAATTGGTTTTCTAGTATCTACATAATCGCGAGCCGTTGTTTGAATTACTAACTCATAATTGCCAATAAACATATCTTTATGTTGCGAAAGTCGGTACAAACCATTGATAAAATGTTCGTAAGTAGCATAATTTTCATTATTGCTGAAAGTGCCAGGGTCATCCCAAAGCCACAAACCTTTTGCTCCAGAAAAAAATGGGAAAATAGCAGTAGCCTCCGCCATAAAAGGGCGAATAAATTTCTTGACAAATTGAGGTGTATAACTAAAACGAAGCCAAACAAACGGAATAATTGGTTTACTCGTCCAAGCACGGTTTACTTCGATTTGGAATAACAAATAGGCTAAATAATCAGGTGCAAGAGGACTTGGAAAATCGTAATAATAATAAGCGGCTGGACTATAAAAATCTTGATTATTGAATAAAGTTCCTCCAAGTGCATTCTTAGAAAAATCATAATTGATATAATTTAACAACGAAACATCAGAAGTCCATTTTTGCCAAGAATTTCCTGCAATATTAATGTATGTATTCAAAATAGGAGCATCAGAATAGCCACTAATTTTCGTAGTAGGGCTTACATATTTCTTAGTTTCGATAAACGCTTGACCGTATAATGCTTGAATATCTTTTTTGTATTGATTAATAAAAGATTGATTATCAAGACTTCTATATGCGACTGGAGTTGTAGGATGATTTTTTAAAATCAGAATAGAATCATTCGATTTTATTTGAAGTTCAATATCAGGCACAAACAAATCTATATCAGCAATACCCGTACCTGCCGAACTTGAAAAATTATTGGCAAAACCCGATATATCATTTATCCACTTGTTTTTGTACAATTCGATATTATTTCCCCAAGGACTTTTCATTGTTTCCCAAGGCTGATTAGCCGATGGATAACCAGTGCCATACCAAACAGCAGCACGATTGTTTCTTGGTAAATCCACATCATTTGTACTGGAAGTAGCCAAATGACTAAAGCCGTGTTTTAGCGGTTGTTTTTGAGAATCATTAAACCGAGGACCTCCATAAACGATTGAAAATGGCAGGCTAAATTCGGGGAATTTCTGCCACTCAATCGAACGGTTTTGGGTGGTTGGAGTCAATAAAAACAAACTTGGTTGACAAGAATTTTGGGCAAATATTCCTAATTTGAAATAAAACATCAAAAACAGCCCTAAAACGTATTTATTGTACTTCGATTTCATTTTTTTCTTTGAGTTGGTCAATCACATATCTGATTGAACTATAAGAATTTAGTAAGGCGGTTTGCATTTCTTTTTCGGTCATCCACTCCAATTTTTCAATTCCCTCCTCGGTCTGAGGTTGCATTTTCGATTCGT
>Ga0114967_10005473_pt1 | contig 10093 bp, 10 predicted proteins | sample M_130628_MF_Meta_FD_92639 | JGI IMG/M metagenome (GOLD analysis project Ga0114967, IMG submission 92639) | Freshwater microbial communities from Lake Montjoie, Canada to study carbon cycling - M_130628_MF_MetaG | ecosystem: Environmental > Aquatic > Freshwater > Lake | place: Lake Montjoie... | reverse complement strand
TATGCAGGCCCAGTTCGCGGCTCTGGACTGCGTTGCCGACGGCGTCGGCACCATTATCGAGACGGTGTTCGAAAACCGTTTCATGCACATGCTCGAAATGCGGCGCATGGGCGCTGAAATCCGTCTCGAAGGCAATACCGCCATCATCAAGGGCGTGGCGCGGCTGACGGCCGCGCCGGTCATGGCCACCGATCTGCGCGCTTCGGCCAGTCTGGTGCTGGCCGGTCTGGTGGCCGAGGGTCGCACCGAGATCGAACGCATCTATCACATCGACCGCGGCTACGAGACCATCGAAGAAAAGCTCTCGCAGCTTGGGGCGCAGATCCGCCGCGTTCCCAACTAGCGGTTGCCGGCAAACTCCACGACCGGCACCGTCAGCGTGAACGGTTGCGAGCGGCGTTCGCCACCGAGGCGCACGGTGCTGCCGGGTGGATGCAGCGCAATTTGCGTCAGCGCGTCTTGGGCGCTGCGTACCGCCTTGCCGTCTATGCTCACCAGCCGGTCCTCGATAGCCAGTCCGGCCTTGTCAGCCGGCGAGCCGATGTACATATCGGCGACCACCACACTGCCGGCCGGCAGGCCCAGTTGCACCGCCAGTTCAGCGCCGACATCGACCGGCCACAGGCCTATCCAGCCGCGCACCACACGGCCTTTATCCAAAATCTCGCGCATCACGCCGCGCACCAGATCGACCGGGATGGCCACGCCCAGCCCTTCAGCGCCGCGGTTTTTGCCCAGCACAGCCGTATTGATGCCGATCAGCTCGCCGCGCACATTGACCAATGCGCCGCCTGAGTTGCCCTCGTTGATGGCGGCGTCGGTCTGGATGAAGTTCTCGAACAGCGCCACGCCCAGTTGCGCCCGTCCCTGAGCGCTGACGATGCCGTGGGTGACCGTCTGCGACAGGCCCAGCGGACTGCCGATGGCCAGCACCACATCACCGACCTGCAGCTTGTCCGAGCGTCCCCATTGCATCACGGGCAAGCGCGGCAGCTTGATGCCGATGACCGCCAGATCGGTGGCCGGGTCCCGCCCCACCACAGTGGCCGTGGCGCTGCGGCCATCGGCCAGTTGTACCTGGATTTTGTCGGCACCCTCGATCACGTGGTTGTTGGTCACGATGTGCCCCTGGGCATCGAGGATGACACCCGAACCCAGGCCTTGCTGGATGCGCTGCCGATAGCGCGGCGGCAGTGCGCCGGGCATCAGCTGCTCGAGTCCGGTCAGCGGCAGCCGTTCGGTGATCTTGCCTTCGGTGAAGATGTTGACCACGGCCGGCGCGCTGGCCTGCACCGCGCTGGCGTAGCTGCTGACCACCGGAGTTGTCGTCAGGCCGGGCAGGCCTTCGGGCTCCTGCGCCAGAGATTCGCTGTTGTTGCTGCGCGCAAGCGCCGGCGTTGCCGAAGCCGCCTCTGGCCGGACGGGCAACGGTGCGCTCGCGGTGGCTGGTGCAACCGGTGGGCGATCCAGCAATTGCGGCCACAAGCGCACTGCCAGCAGGGCAATGCCCAGTCCCAGCAGTACGCAAGTCAGGGTGAACAGCGCATCACGTCGCAAATTAACAGCACTCATGTTGGCCAGCATCCGAAGAGAGATTTCGATGGTGTATGATGCGGCAGTTTTCCGCCACGAGCCGATATCCATGAGTGATCCCAGCGGCGCCGCCCTGCACGGCAGCCCCCCCAGCACCGAAGCGGTCGACACCAGTCGCCGCGGTTTTCTCGTTCAGGCGACCGGCGCTGCCGGCGCACTGGGTGCAGCCTTTGCGGCTGTCCCGTTTCTTGCCTCCTGGAGCCCGTCAGAGCGCGCCCGCGCGATGGGTGCTCCGGTCGAACTGGATGTGTCCAAGATCGAGCCCGGTCAGATGGTCACGCTCACCTGGCGCAAGCAGGCCATTTACGTGGTGCATCGCACTCCCGAGATGGTCTCCGGCCTGCCGGGCCACGATGGCCAGCTCAAAGACCCTGCGTCCAAAGCCTCCGAGCAGCCGGCCTATGCCACCAACGCCAAGCGCACTGTGCGCGATGACTTTCTGGTGGTCGTCGGCAACTGCACCCATCTGGGTTGCCTGCCCAAGGCGCGTTTCGAACAGGCGCAGCCCGAGCTGGGCGCTGACTGGCCGGGCGGCTTTTTCTGCCCCTGCCACGGTTCACGCTTCGACTTGGCCGGCCGCGTGTTTCAAGGTTCACCGGCTTCGGTCAACCTGCGCATCCCGCCCTATTCATTCAGCAGCGACAGCTTGCTGGTCATCGGTAAAGACGACACCGCACAGGGAGCTGCATGATGGGCGGCCATAGCGATGCAAGCCTGCCCGTGCGCACGGGCTTTCTGGGTTGGCTCAACAAGCGTCTGCCGGTCGACTCGTTCGTTAAGAACCAGCTGACTGACTATTACGCACCCAAGAACTTCAACATCTGGTACTTCTTCGGTTCGCTGGCGCTGTTCGTACTGGTCATGCAGTTGGTCAGCGGCATCTTCCTGACCATGCATTACAAGGTCGGCGAAGCCACGGCCTTCGACTCCGTCGAATACATCATGCGTGAAGTGCCTTACGGCTGGCTGCTGCGCTATCTGCACAGCACCGGAGCGTCGGCGTTCTTCATCGTCGTCTATCTGCACATGTTCCGCGCCATGCTGTACGGCTCGTACAAGGCGCCGCGCGAACTGCTGTGGCTGTTCGGCATGGTCATTTATCTGGCGCTGATGGCCGAAGCCTTCATGGGCTATGTGCTGCCGTGGGGCAACATGTCGTTCTGGGGTGCGCAGGTTATCGTCAACCTGTTCGGTACCATCCCGGTCATCGGACCCGGCTTGGTCGAGTGGATCCGCGGTGACTATGGCATCGCCGATGCCACGCTCAACCGCTTCTTCTCGCTGCACGTCGTGGCGGTGCCATTGATCCTGTTGCTGATGGTTATGTTGCACCTGGTCGCCTTGCATGAGACCGGCTCGAACAACCCCGACGGCATCGAGATCAACGACAACAAGGGCAAGGACGGCAAGCCACTGGACGGCATCCCCTTCCACCCTTACTACACCGTTAAAGACATCTTCGGCGTGGGCGTGTTCCTGACGGCCTTCTGCTTCGTGGTGTTCTTCATGCCGACTTTCGGCGGCATCTTCCTTGAGAAGCCCAACTTCGAAATGGCCAATGCCATGTCGACGCCCGAGCACATCGCGCCGGTGTGGTACTTCACGCCGTTTTACGCCATCTTGCGCGCCGTGCCCGATCAGCAGTTGGGTGCTCTGGCCATGGCCTTATCCATCCTCTGTCTGGTGGTGCTGCCGTGGCTAGACCGCTCGCCGGTCCGCTCCACTCGCTATCGCGGCTGGATCTGGAAGCTGGCGCTGACGCTGTTCGTGGTGTCGTTCGTCAGCTTGGGCTATCTGGGCCTGGAGCCGCCGTCACCGTTGTACACGCTGCTGGCGCGTATCTTCTCGGTCATCTACTTCTCGTTCTTCGTGTTCATGCCCCTCTACACGAAGCTCGATCCTGTTAAGCCGTTGCCCGCCCGAGTGAGCTACGACCATGGTTGATTCTCATATCTCTGCTGACGGCCTGCGCCGTCCTTCCGCCGCCGCTGTGCTGGCCGCTGCTTTCCTGGCTTTTGCCTGGCTGGGCACATCGGTGGCTGTCGCTGCCGAGGCCGAACACGCTGAGGCGCACGGTGAGGCCGAGCACGTCGATTGGCAGGCGTGGAAGGCTGGTAACCAGATACGGGACAAGGCTTCGCTACAACGCGGTGCGGCCAACTTCGCCAACTATTGCGCCAGCTGCCACTCCCTCAAGTACCTGCGTTACGAGCGCATGGCCAAAGACCTGCAGATCTCCGAAGAGCTGCTGCGTAAAAATCTGTTGCCGGCGGGTGCCAAGCCCACCGACTACATGATGGCGCATCTGGCATCGGCAGACGGCGAGGCTTGGTTCGGTCGTGCACCGCCCGATCTGTCGTTGATCACGCGCAGCAAGGGCAGTGACTACGTCTATCAGTTCCTCAAGGGCTTTTACGTCGATGACTCACGCCCCACGCTCACCAACAACCTGGCCTTGCCGGGTGCCGCTATGCCGGCCGTGTTGTCCGATCTTGAGGGCGTCAAGGCTGCGGTGTTCTCGACCGGAGGCGAGTCGGGTCACGGCGGCGGCTTGCGGGTCGAGCGCTTCGAGCAAGTGGCACCCGGCGCGTTGACTGCTGCGCAATACGACAGCTTTGTGCGTGATACGGTCAACTATCTCGACTATGCCGGCGAGCCGTCGCAGATCGAGCGCAGCGAACTGGGTATCTGGGTGCTGTTGTTCCTGCTGGTGTTCACCGGCCTGACCTGGATGCTGAAAAAAGAGTATTGGCGCGACGTCCACTAGGACGTCGCCGACTCGGCGCGGCGATTGACGATACCGCCACCGGGGAGCGGGTCGTGGCTCTTCCACGGACTACTGCCTGCTTCCTTCCCGTTTTCTCAAGGAGAACACCCGGGTGTCGAGTCGTCGTTCCATCACTACCCTTTACTCGTCACCGACCGATCCGCACAGCCATCGCACGCGCATCGTTCTGGGTGAGAAGGGCATAGACATCGAAGTCATACAGGTCACACCGGGGCGCATCCCCGAAGACCTGATCGACATCAATCCCGAATTAGCCTTGCCAACGCTGGTGGACCGCGAGCTGGTGGTCTATGACTCGCGCGTCATCATCGAATACTTGGACGAGCGCTTTCCGCATCCGCCCTTAATGCCGGTCGATCCGGTATCCCGCGCTCAGTTCCGCCTGGCGCTGCATCGCATCGAGCGCGATTGGTACGGGCTGATGGCGCAGTTAGATATGGAAGGAACGGGCAAGGGTGCCGGCAAACTGCGCACACAGTTGCGCGACATGGTCGTGCAGACCTCCGATTTTTTTCGTGCCAAGCCGTACTTTCTCAGCGATGAATTTTCGCTGGTCGATGCTAGCATCGCGCCTGTTTTGTGGCGTCTGCCGCACTACGGCATAGAACTGCCCAAGGACGATCTGGTCATGCAGAAATATCGCACGCGGGTGTTCGCACGAGCAGCTTTTCGCGCCACGCTGTCCGATCATGAGCTGGAGATGCGCCGTGCCTGAGTTGTCGCGCCGGCCTTACTTGCTGCGTGCGATGTACGAGTGGATCGTCGATAGCGGCCGCACGCCGCATGCCATTGTCGATGCCACGCGCGAGGGTGTGCAGGTGCCCCGCCAGCATGTCAGCGAGGGCCGCATCGTGCTCAACCTGTCGCCGACGGCCACTCAAACCTTGCTCATCGGCTCCGACCTGCTCGAGTTCAACGCGCGCTTTGGCGGTGTCAGTCATTACGTGCGTGTGCCGTTGACCGCGGTGCAGGGCATCTTTGCGCGCGAGACAGGCGAGGGCATGGTGTTCGAAGATGAACTGGTGCCTACCGACCCGCCGCCCGAGTCGCCGTCACCGGGCAGCGATCAGGGGCCGGTGGCAGCGGATACGCCCCCGCCCAAGGCCAAGCGTCCGTCGCTCAAAGTCGTCAAATAGCCGGGCGGCGCGCGTATGCGCCGTAGGCTGCAATCAGCACATAGCAGACGGCCGGCAGCAGCAGTGCCAGGCGCAGGTCGAACACGTCCGCCAGATGCCCTGTCAGCGGCGGAATGATCGCGCCGCCGACGATGGCCATGCAGATGATCCCCGAGCCTTCAGCGGCCCGATGACCCAAGCCTTCGCTGGCCAGACTGAAGATGGTCGGGAACATGATCGAATTGCACAGGCCTATGGCCAGCAATGTCCACGCCGAAACCGCACCCTGACTGGTCACCGATACCAGAAGCAGCGCGAGGGCTGCACAGGCCACGCCGGTCAGCACCTTGCCAGGTGACACCCGCTGTAACAGCCAGGCGCCGATAAACCGGCCGACCAACGCGCCACCCCAATAGAACGGCACGTGCGTGCCTGCAGCTTGTTCCGCCAGACCCAGCGTCGAGGGTTGCATCAGGTAAGCCACCAGCAGTGAACCGATGGCTACCTCGGCGCCGACATACAGAAAGATGCAGGCCGCACCCAGGCTGAAACGCGGTCGGCTCAGCAACTGCAGCGCATTGCCGGTGGCGCGTGCGGCTGGAGGTGAGGTCGGCAGACGATGGCGGCGCAACCAGATCAGTGCCGCCAAAATGACTAACGCCAGCGCCAGACCCATATAGGTTTGGCCGACGACGGCCGCTTCCTGTTGGCGATAAGCCGTTAGTGCGGCGCCGCTAAGTGTGTCTGCGGACACACCGGCCAGGGGGGCCAAAATGAGCAACGCCCCGGCATAAGGAAACAGCGTCGTACCCAGCGAGTTGAACGCTTGGGCAAAGGTCAGCCGGCTGTGCGCGGTGCGCGGCTTGCCCAGCATCGAGATCAGCGGATTGGCTACCACCTGCACGGTGGTGATACCGGCTGCCAGCACGAACAGCGCACCTAAGAACACGGGGAACACACCGATGCGCGCGGCCGGAATAAACAGCAGACAGCCCAAGGCCATGATCAGCACGCCCAGCGCTGCAGTGCGCAGATAACCGATGCGCCGTACCACGAAGGCGGCTGGTAAGGAGACGAGGAAATAAGCGGCGAAAAAGGCCGATTGCACCAGCATGGCTTGGGCGTGACTGAGCGTGAACAGCTCTTTAAGTTTGGGGATCAGGATGTCGTTAAGACTGGTGATGCCGCCGAACACGAAGAACAGCACGAACACAAACACGCGTAAGTCGGGCACGTCGTGAGTGTGTGCGGGTTGATCATCGCCCGGTACCGGGTCGGTCGAAGAGGTGTCGGCGATATCGTTGCGCATAGCGAGCGATTATCGCGGCAAGCCTGCGCAAGGCAAGCGCAGCATCAGGTGGCGTCGAAGGCCCCGCGCAGCCAGTCTATGTGATGGCCCTCGCCATCCGGGTGCAGATCAAGCACATCAAAGCGCACCCGCAGACGCGCCAGCTGCGGCTGCTTCATCAGCAGATGCCGGCTGGTGCGTACGATGCGCAGGCGCTTGCGCGCATCGACACTGGCTGCGCCACCACCGTAGTCCTGTCGGCTGCGCAGCCGCACCTCGGCGATGACCAGCACGTCAGGTGCCTGCTGCGCGATGAGATCGAGTTCACCCATGCGGCAACGGTAATTGCGTTGCAGCAGAACCAGTCCCTGCGCCTGCAGGAAAGTCGCCGCGGCGTCCTCGGCGCGCTGCCCCGCCAGGTGTCTCGGGTCCCGGGTCACGCCGAGGCTGCCGTTTGCCGCGGCTAGCGCGTCGCCGTGGGGCTGAGGGCCTGCGGCTTCCCGTTATGGATCTGCGCCCAATCCAAGTCGCGGCGCAGACGCCGGTCCGCATCGGGCGTCAACCGCCCGGTGACGCCGGTCAGCGGCCATTGCCAGCGCGGATCGCGCAGCGCCAGCGCCAATTGACCGGCATCGAACCCAAAGGCAAACAAACGCGGCGGCAAAGTTCCGGCCGGACCCCACAGAGGCTGCGTCACTGCGCGGGTGTCGGCCACCGCGCCACTGTCCTGCAGCAACCAAGGCATGTCGGGGAAGATCATGCCCTCGATGTCACGGTTAGCTCCCGGGTCGGACTCGTAGCCATCCGAGGTCATATAGGTGGGCAGGCCGCCGGCGTAGAAGAACCGCAGTTGCGGGCGGATCTGCCGGATAGCGATGGGCTGTCCGGCCGCAAACACGAAGTCGATGTCAGCCCGGCGTCGCGGCTCGAAATTGAGCTTACCGCCGGTGATCTCTTGCACCCGTTTATGCCGGGCGCGGCTCTCGTCGATGCGCAGCGCCGCGGTTATCTGGCCGGTGAACTCGCTTTGGTTCGGGTCATAGCTGGCCTGCACCAGCACACTGCCGCCACCGGCCGTCAGTTCGGCACGGAAGGCCTCGGCCACACGTGTGCCCCAGTCGCCGGCCGGTGTCAGCATGATGGCGCGCTTTTCGCCTAAGGACAGCGCGCGCCGGGCGATTTGCCGGGCTTCGTCCTCGGGTGACAGGCTGAACTGCCAGGTGTTGGCGCCGCCCTGCTGACCGGCCGGCAGGTTGTTGAGCAGCAGCAGCGGCGTGCCCCGCGTATTGGCGGCCACTGCGGCGACCGCATCATCACGGGTGAGCGGCCCGACGATCAGCGCGGCGCCCTCGTTTTGTGCATTAGCCAGTGCGGCTGCAACGCCGCCGGCCGCTGCCGTATCGTAAATGCGCAGCACTGGCCGCTGTGCATCGGGCAGCTGCGCCAAGGCTGTTTGAAAGCCGTCGCGGACCTGTGTGGCCGCTGCGGCATTGCGCCCGCTGAGCGGTAGCAACAGCGCGACCGGCAGGCCGCTAAGACCATTGAGTGAGGCGGTGGCTTGGGGGGTAGTGATATCTGTGGTCACAATGCTGTTGCCAGGATGTCTGGGATAACGTTTTTGCCAAGCGGCGGTTTCGCGGTTGGCGGTCAGCGGGCTGCGCGAGGCGGCGATGCCCACCAGCGCCAGATCTAGCCAGCCACGCACCGGCACTTCACGTACTGACTGTGGCTCGAGCTTGATGCCGCGCGCCGCCAGTTGCTGCAACTGAGTCAGCAGCGCGCGCCGCAATTGCAGCCGCTGCGCGTCATCGCGGGCCGTGGGCTCCAGCGCCATGCTGGACTTGATCAGCTCTACCGGTCGGCCGGCTGCCAGCGCGGCCCGCTGCCGCAGCGTGTGATAGCGCGTGGCATCCAGTGGCGGTTTGGGTTCTGGCAGGGCCGCGGCGACGCGCCAAGCCTCGGCCGGCTGCGAGCGTGCCAACTGCACTTGGATTTCAAGCAGTCCGCGTTCCAGCGTCTGTGCGGCGTCGGGCTGTGCCGGCAGCGCAGGCAAGGCTGCCAGCGCCGCATCGGGCTGTTGTGCGGCCAGCCATTCGCGCACTGCCGAGAACGCCAGCTCGATGCCGGTGGGTGGCGGGTTGGCGGCTGCCAGCTCGCCATACATGGCGGCGGCGGCAACGTGGTCGCCACGGGATGCCAGTTGCGCGGCGCGGTCTATGGATGGCGGCACCACCACCGGTGTGGTGCTGCAGGCCACCAGCAGCAGGCCGATCAACAGCAGGGCGGGTTGCATCTGTTTCATAGTGGGGGGCAAGCTTGTGTGTCTTAGGCCAACGCGCGCCAACTGGAGATTATAGTGGTTGCCGCTCACGGCCGGATCGATGTCATCGCCACACCCATCGGCAACTTGGGTGATCTGTCGTCCCGCGCGCGCGACGCGCTGGCCAACGCCGACCTGGTGGCTGCCGAGGATACCCGCCATACCGGCACTCTGCTGCGGGCGCTGGGCCTGTCCCGGCCGATGGTGTCTTTGCATGAACACAACGAACGCAGTCGCATAGACGAACTCCTGTTACGGCTGGCGCAAGGCCAGACCATTGCCCTGGTCAGCGATGCCGGCACACCGCTGGTCTCTGACCCTGGCTATGCGCTGGTGGCTGCAGCGCTAGCCGCAGGTCATGCAGTGCAAGCCATACCCGGCCCCTCGGCCGTGCTGGCGGCGCTGGCCGCCAGTGGTCTGCCCACCGACCGCTTTTGCTTCGAGGGCTTTTTGCCGACCAAAGCCGCCGCCCGCCTGGAGCGCTGCCAGGCGCTGGCCGGCGAAAGCCGCACGCTGGTGTTCTTTGAAGCACCGCACCGCATTGTGGCCACGCTGACTGATCTGGCCAGTGCCTGCGGCGGTGAGCGCCGTGCAGCCGTGGCGCGCGAGATCACCAAAGCGCACGAGACGATATACCGCGGCACGCTGACCGCGCTGCTGGCGATTGCCGCGCAAGATGGCAATTTTGAGCGTGGCGAAATCACGCTGGTTCTAGAAGGCGCGCCTGCAGTCGAGGCTGCACCCGATGCGGCCTTTGTACGCCGTGCGCTGACAGTACTGCGTGCCGAATTGCCGACGTCCCGTGCGGCTGCGGTGGTGGCGCAGCTGACCGGCTGGCGCAAGGCCGATGTCTATGCGCTGACGCTGACCGACGCTGAAGACCCGCAACAGCAGGCTGCGTTGCCCGCGTCAACAGTGCCACAATAGCGGCCTTCGGCTGCGGCACCCGCAGCACTCAACGATGGCGGATGCTCCATGCGGACGATGTA
>Ga0114967_10005471_pt1 | contig 10095 bp, 10 predicted proteins | sample M_130628_MF_Meta_FD_92639 | JGI IMG/M metagenome (GOLD analysis project Ga0114967, IMG submission 92639) | Freshwater microbial communities from Lake Montjoie, Canada to study carbon cycling - M_130628_MF_MetaG | ecosystem: Environmental > Aquatic > Freshwater > Lake | place: Lake Montjoie... | reverse complement strand
CGCTCTCCCTGTTCCCCCAGGACCACCGCCAGAGGCTTGGTCTCGAAGTCTCCGAACCGTGTCGGAGCAACAGACTCCATGCTTTCCACCACTGACCCAAATTAGATGGTCTTCATTTGCCAGCAGGGTAACGCGGCCATCTAGCCTATGCACGATGAGCGAAAGCCTGTTGGTGACGACCCACGAGCGCGGCACAAGCCCTGTGCCTACATTTCAAACGTTGTGCAACACGTTGACGTCTGGACTAGCCAGTGTCAATGCACTTGTCACCGGTCCACTTGCCAATTCACGCGCCGGGAATGGCATCCCGGAGGCCGGTTATGCATCTGCTCCAGTGGTGGAATTACACCCCTGGAATGCGCTCGACGACAGGCGATAACTGAGGGGTTTTCGGCAGTCACTCAGTCCCGACAATACCTGTGTTCAGGGCCAGTTGCTGGCAATGCAGGTGGCGTGAACTCTGCGGAGTCTCCGTGATCCAGGCCTTGGGTTCCGAACCGTCGGGGCAGGGTCAGTCATTGAGCCTCAATGGTCCGCTGGCAATCGGCAAACTCCCGCCTGAAGTTCAGGCAGTTTCGGCGATTGACGGTCCATCGTTGCTTTGGTCGGCTTCGATTGCCGCCCGTGCCACCCATCTGGACAGGGCCATGACCGAACTCGTCTCGGCAACCGCGGCGGCACCCTTGCGTGAAGCGACGCTCTGCAAGTCGTTCAGCGCGTCGGCAAGGCGGATCAGGGACTCTCGCACCGAGATGTCGTTCTTGACGAGCCACCCGACAGATCCCTCGCCAGCGTCCTGAAGGTCGGCGTTGTCAAGGACGTCCCTGATGGCCGCGTGCGCGCGGTCCGCGGCGCGGACAGCATCCCGGTATGCCACTGATGCTTCATGCATCGGTCCGATGCTCGTGAACGCCTTGAATGCTGGCAGTTCGCCGGTGTCCTCAGGCGTACCGGTGTTCATTGCGTTGCAGTCCTTTACGACTGTGAGGTCGCTGAGTGTCAAAGTGGCCAGCGTCGTCTTCCATGCCGGGATGATCGAGTACATCCCGAATTGTGGAAGGCGTCCTCGCTCCGTCGAATGCAACGGCGGCACCCGCCCCGATGTTGCGGGGTGCTTTTGCCAGGCTCTTCCCCCAAATAGATCCGAGTGGGTTATGAGCAACCGGGTTTTGGGACAGGGCGGTCGATCGGATGTCGACGCTTTCAGCGAGAGGGGAGAAAGGTTTCGCCTGAATTGCGAAGACTTGACCATGGGAACCGTGGCGGTCAAACATTCGGTGTCGAGCTCAGTTGTAACGGCACCGCCCGTGCGTACCGTCCCAAAAGCCACACAAATCTATCCGGCACCAGTGACGTGCGTTACGCCACACATACGCTAGGCACCCGAACCCACTGCGGATTCGGGTTGGGCGTCGGCGCCGCTCAGCGGACGTTAGCCGTGCCGGTCAGCGAGCGGTTCATTGCTGTGGGTTTCGTCGGGCATGAAGAACTCATACCGCGCGGGGTCGGTGTGTCCTTCGATCCACTCCGGGGTTACCCCCGGGGCGGAAAGGGCGGCCCGGACGATGCGCTTGTTGAACGGGCTCACGAGTTCGTGCGACAGGTATTCGTCGACAGGCATCCAGAGGCACTCTTCGATTTCCTCGGCTTGCATTGTCAGGTCGGTATTCAGGGGAGTGAGACGGCATACGAAGTAGATGTCGGACTTCCCGTACCGGTACCCGTGCCAATGCCTGAAGCAGACCAGCGCCTCGAACCGGGCCTCCACTCCCGTTTCCTCCAGAACCTCCCGGGTGACCGCATCCACCAGATGCTCGCCCGCCTGGAGCGCCCCGCCGGGAAGCTTGTAATATCGGCGACTTGTCGCTCGGTGACGCTCGCACACGACGAGCAGTTCGCGTCGGTCGTTGATGACCACGCCACCGACCCCGACGTAATGCGTGGCATGGGTCGGGATGAACGCGTCTGCCACAAGCCGGCCGGTCATCATCACGTCATGCTCATTGGCGTGGTGGAACGTGAACCCCTTCTTCGCAGCTAGCGGCACCAGGGCGGCCCGGGCCAGTGGCACCTTGAGCCAAACAAGGCGCTTGCCGGCAGCGGCCCATGCATCCATTGATAATGAAAGTGCGTCACTGAAGCGAGCATCATCGGGCAGATGTTCGGCATCGATCAGGATGCCGCTGAAGTGGTCGGCGGTGTGCGCCAACGTGTGGCTAAGATCATGTGATGGGGGCGTCGTAATCATTTTCTTGATGGCAGCATACCTGTGACGGGGACCCTCATCAAGCGCATTCTTCTTGTAGATCAGCCCTCGTCAGTCAGTGGACAACCGTAACCGCAACCGTCGGGTTTTGGCGCGCGGGAACAAACCGCCGGGAACGCCGTTTGAACTGTCGGAGCCGGTCATGTGCCCGGCGATTGCGCGGCGTGTGCGCTTGGGGAACATGAGAGGAGCTAGGATGAGATTCATGCGCGTGCTGATGGTGCTCGGGGTCATTCTTGGAGTGATCGTCGGGTCGGGAGCGATTTCCGACGCCCAGTCGACACTCGGTCGCGGGGCAGTGGTGGCTTTGCGCAACACTCCTCACATCTGGGTTGCCGATGACGTTGGTGTCCTGCATTGGGCCGGTGACACCCGCGCCCTCGCTACGAGGTACGTCGACTGGGGTTCCCGTCGCGACGTCGAGCTTGGTGACCTTCGTCAGTTGCGGAGAGGAGACCCCTGGCTGTCGTCAGGCCTTCTCAAAATGGGTGACCCGATCTACCTCGTGAAGTGGGAGACAGCCGATCCCGCCCCGACGTTGTTCCATATCCAGTCCTTGGCGGACGTCGAACTGTTTGGAATAAACGGTGACAACTACGGGTCCATGGTGTTCGAGCAGCCCGCGTGGGAGGGCCGGTTTGCGATGAGCGCCGGTGGGCTCGCCCGAGCCGCCCTTGCCTCGGCCACGGTGGTAGCCACTCCAACCCCGAACATCTTCCTGGACGCCTGGCGATTGAACCGGTCACCGCGGATCGGGCTTGATGGCGACTACCGGTTTGTCGCTCCGGGAACCTGGACTGACAGCCATAGCCTTGAGGGCTACGTGCTTGATACGCCCGATGCAAACACTGACCCGATCTACTCGAGCAGCGTGCTAGGCCGTTGGACCTACCTGACCGGCACCCAGCCGACGTACGTGATGGTGATTGCATCCAATCTCGACTACAACAAGGACGTCAAGACCGTTTCCGACCTTGCGCGCAAGTCGGTGACGTACTGGTGCAAGACTGCCGTCACCTGCAGTGGCGCGGACTCGACCACCGCTGCGTCCTTTACCGGCTATCCGTGGCAGAAGGCGGTTTCGCGCGCGCGCGTGGTCTACTCAGCGAAAGCGTGTACCGGCTGCACCGATCTTGTCGAGCGGGTCCACGAATGGATTGGGTACCACTACTACACCATCCGTGGAAACTGGGGATACGAAGTCCGGATCTTTGGCGAAAGCATTGATACGTTCCCGGCCCGTGCGCAGGAAGTGATATCCGTGATGGAGAAGTCGCGGTTCGAAACGTAGGACCGCGTGCGCTTTGACCAAGGAATGACCCGGTTGGACCCGGTATGTTCCGATTGAACCGCAAACAGAACCGCCCGACTCCCGCACAATGGGGGTCGGGCGGTTTCTTGCTACCGACCACTGCACGGAGGTCGGATCACTGTGATCGTGTGGCGCGCCAGTTGCGATATGCCCGCAAGAGCGTCTTGTCGACATCTGCAACCCAGGCGAGAATCGCCACGAATGCGCCGAATGCGATCGGTACGCTCATTCCAGCCTCCATCGGTCAGGATCTTCCGGGCCACACGGGGCCTTCCTGACGGTTCCATCATGCGCCGTAGACGTAAAGGGGATGTCAAGTCCCCCACTGTTTCGTGATAAATCTGTGTCGCCCAACAGCAACTGCGCGTTCGTCACTTGACTGAGGGGGATTTTGGACACAATCGCGCAGACTTCCGACACGCAGTAGTCTCGAAGCACGGTACGCGATATTTCACGTTCGTCGATGGCACTCTGGCTGATCATGTTGCATTATCCCTACATGTGATAGTTATTGAATACTATCAGGGATGCCGTAGTGTGCAGACGGGCAATCCAGACAAGGTCCCGACAGTTCGTATCATGGTCGTGGCTGAAAGGGGGGCACGCGCGTGGTGACGCCGTTCGGAGATGGCCGGGACTGGTTCCTGGCGCGTAGGTTTGGGATGTTCGTGCACTGGGGCCTGTATGCAATTCCCGGATGGCACGAGCAGATGCAGTGGCGAGGTGTTGTTCCTCGGGACCAGTACGGATTGCTCAAGGATCAGTTCAATCCGGTCAGTTTCAATCCCGACGCGTGGCTTGAACTCATGCAGGCATCCGGCATGGAATACCTGTGCATAACCACGAAGCACCATGACGGATTCTGCCTCTGGGATACCGCTCAGACCCCTTTCAACGTCATGCAGTCGCCATATGGACGTGACATCATCGGCGCGATTTCCGACGCGTGCCACCGACGCGGTGTACCGCTTTGTTTTTACTACTCGATTGCCGATTGGCATCACCCGAACTATCCGAACCTCGGACGCCACCATGAACTTCCCTCGGCGCTGCCGGGTGACCGGCCCGACTGGGATGCGTACATGGCCTTCCTGGTCGCGCAAGTTCGTGAACTCTGCACCAATTACGGCACCCTTCACGGATTCTGGTGGGACATGAATGTGCCGGAGTTGCATGACCCGTCGGTCAACGCGATGATCCGAGGCCTGCAACCGTTGGCGGTCATCAACAATCGAGGGTTCGACCAAGGCGATTTCTCAACACCTGAGAGACATGTGCCGGATAGCCGACGGTTCACCAAGCTCACTGAAGCGTGCCAGTCAGTCGGGCGCGAGTCGTGGGGCTATCGTGCGGATGAGGATTACTACACGCCATCGCATCTGGAGCATTCGATCGCGCGCATGGTGGCTATGGGTGGGAACTACCTACTGAATGTCGGGCCGAAGGGTGACGGGACGATTCCTGAAGCATCGGCGTCCCTGTTGCGTCGTATCGGAGCGTGGTACGGGTCTGTTCGTGAAGGGCTCACCGCCGAACAGGCCCCTCATCTGGTGAATGATCCATCGCTGAACGTGACGAGAGAGGGTGACAACGTCTACATCGTCGTACCGTCATCCACTGAGAGCAGCTCGGTGGGACTACGCCCTATCGCGACGTTGCCAAACTCTGCAATGCTGATGAACACTGGAATGCCGGTCGAAACGTGCGTCGATTTGACCCCGCGGGGGTGGTACGAGCAGTGGCATGAGGGGGTTCGTGAGGCGGATGGTGGGACCCCGCTGCCGTACCTGAGGCTCAGGGGCCTCCCGATTGGACGGGCTGAGGGCGAACCGCTGGTCATCCGTCTGTCGTTTGGGCGGGGTGTATTGGACGCGGTTTGATTGCGTCCGCTCGACTTGACATCACTCGCAACTTTGCCCGGCAGCGGTCCGTTTTGCTGGTGCATGCTTCAGTGCGGACGGTGACCGTCGCAGTGATCAAATCGCGTGCTCCGGGATGGAAACGATGGAAGACAGCAGCACGCGGACATTGCCGGACACCTCAGACACCACGGGCAGCGAGGCACACCTGCTTCGGGCAAATCTGGCCGACCTTCGCGCCCAAGTCGCGAGACTCGAGAATGAACTTCAGTCGCGCCGGCGCGAAGTTGCCAGCCTGCATGCAATGCTTGGCCAGGTCCTCCGGGGCCCGTGGGTCTATGTCGAGGATGGCGCCCCTCAACGCTGGGCCTGATGACTATCGCCTGATGCCTTGTCCTCGCGATACTAAAGCCTCCGTGGGAATTTGGGTAAGCGACTGGCGAACGCCGATTTGGTTGGCCAACGGTTCTCTCAGTGAGTAGCGAACTCGCTCATTGTGTTAGTGGGCGTGCAAATCAGTGATTGACCTATGAATCGCGCGGCAGCCTTCGTGCTCATAGGTACATGTGCTTCGGCGTTCTACCTGACCGGCCTGATCTGGACAATCCAGTGGGTCCACTATCCCCTGTTTGAAATGGTCAGTCCTGACCAATTCACGAAATATGAGGCGGCGCACACCATTGCCATCACGGCCATCGTGGGCCCAGTCATGGTTGCGGAACTAGTGACCGCGGTGGCATGGGCAGTCCTCTGTCCTTCGTCGCTCGGCAGGGCGACTCCAATCACCGGGCTGGGTCTCGTCATTCTCATTTGGGTATCGACCGCAGTCCTGCAGGTGCCACTCCACGACACGTTATCCCGCGGGTATGATGCGACTGCCATAGCAACATTGGTTGCGACAAACTGGGTAAGGACCATTTCGTGGACTGTCCGATCCGGGATATTGGCGCGGACACTTTGGCAAGTCCTCACCAGGGAGCCGATCAGCTTGACTGCCAGCTAAATGCGCCTCGTTTGGCGTATCAAACAGTGACGGTGCCCTCGATGCACGTCACGGTGTCCCCGCCGACCCAAATCTCCCCAGTGGTATCACGCTCTATGTGGACGCGCCCCGCCCGGCCGAGCGCAGCGCCCTGGCTGGCCACGTACCTATCCGGTGCGTGTCCCTCGCCGATCAGCCATTGGGCGACCGCGGCATTCAGGCTTCCAGTGACCGGGTCTTCCTCAGTCCCATAAAACGCCCGCACCTCGAATGCGCAGTCGCCGCCCGCGTGCGGGCCAACTATCCCGAGTTTGATGTCCCCAAGGATGCTTGGGTCGGGACGCAATGCAAGCACTTGCTCGGCCGACTTGAGCAGTATTGCCCGCCATTCCGGCCCGTTGTCGCACCAGGAATGGTCGATGATGTCACTTCGGTTGATGCCAAGGGCCTGACAGATCGTGACCAGTTCTTCCTCACCAACCGCACCGGACCGCCTTCGTGGTGGCGCGGCGAACGCGAGCCGTCCACCCATCCTCGAAATCCTCACCAATCCCAATTCACACTCCTGAACAATCTCCGAACCGTGGGGCGTTCCACCCGCCTCCAACCACGCATGACAGGTGCCAAGTGTGGGATGACCCGCGAACGGGAGTTCACCTGAACCGGTAAAGATTCGCACCCGGTAGTCAGCCTTCGGATCTACCGCAGGCAGCACAAACGTCGCTTCCGAGAGATTCGTCCAACGCGTGAATCCCTGCATTTCCTCAGTTGACAAATCGTTTCCATCGAGGACCACGGCTAGCGGATTGCCCAGGAATGGGACCTTGGTAAACACGTCTACTTGACGGAAGATCCGGCGTCGCATCATTTGGACTCCTTCGGGGTTTGCATCACGTTGTCCGCCCACTCCGGACCTCACACGGGCCAACCGAACGGTGGGGCCCACGGTCAATAAGCGGGTTTTTCGGCGAACCATTCGGGTCGTTGCACGTCCAGATACGCTTCGCGAATCGTTTCGGTAGAGTTGCGAGCAAGTTTGGCCTCGTCCAGAGACATGCCGAGCCCCGGGCCACTGGGGACCATGAAACAGCCGTGGTCGTAGCGGAACACCTCGGGATCGGGAACCACATCGTCGGTCTGGTTGTGTTGTTGTCCGTCGATGGCAAGGAACATGTTCGGCGTCGACGCTGCAAGGTGTAGGTACGCCGCCGTCGAGAACCCGAGTTCGCCACCGGAATGCAGGGTCACCGGAATACCCGCAGCTTCGCAGATGGACGCAGCCTTGCGGGCCTGCCATAGGCCGCCAGCTTCATGAGGGTCCAGGAGGATCACGTCCGCGGCTTCGGCGCGAATGATGTTCAGGACGTCGGTGGTCGTGTACGCACTTTCATCGAGGGCAATCGGCACTGGGCTCCAGCGTCTGAGTTGGGCGTGACCAAGCAAGTCATCGTGGACGAGCGGTTGTTCCACGTATTCCAGATCGAATGGAGCAAGGCGGGAGATCATTCGCTTGGCGGTACCAGGGGTCCAAGCGCCGTTGACGTCCGCCCGGATCCGGATGTCCGGTCCAACCGCCTCGCGGACCGCCTTTACGATGGGCACATCTGATCGCTCATCGACCCCGATCTTCAACTTGATCGTGCGGAACCCGCGCTCGACAAAGTGCCTGGCCTCAGCGGCGACCTTTTCAGGATCACTTACGAACAGGTACGCGATCATCTCGATGCGCTCCCGGTACTTGCCGCCCCAGAGTTTGTGGAGAGGCGCGCCAGACGCTTTCCCTACAAGATCCCAGCATGCCATCTCGACCGCAGCGAGCGCGAACACCATCGCGCGCTTGTGGTGATAGAACCCCGCACCTTCCACCTTGCGGTAGAGGTGCTCCACGTCGTGTGGGTCGAGGCCGATCGCAATTGGAATGATGGTCCGAACCAAGACAGGCTCGGTGAACTCCAGAAGACAGAGTGTTTCGCCGTATCCCACGAGGCCAACATCCGTGTGAACGGTGACGACAAGTCGCGTCGGACCGGGTCGCCGCCCACCTCCCCAAACATGCGGGTTCGCGTACGGCACAAAGACCTTCTGCCATTCAATCGAAGTAATTCGCACTCGTAGGACCCTTTCGTCATCGGCACGCCTAGGCTACCGGACCCAACTGAGCCCACCGATCGGATCAGGGGTTTGCCCGATGCCTTGCCACATCCATGGACGCGACGATGGGTCAGTGTCCTTAACTGGACCGGGAGATGCCATGGCAATTGGGGAACTTGTGCGGAGCGGTGAACGAACCGGATCCAAAGTCCGCATTGAACCGCCGAACATGATCACGGCCGATGCTAACGAGGCCGTCGCCGGGGTTGCGTACCGCGCAAGCGAGATGATTGCGGTCTACCCCATTACTCCATCGTCTCCAATGGGTGAATGGGCAGACGAGTGGGCGACGAAGGCCCGCCCGAACCTTTGGGGACAACCACCGCGTGTTGTCGAGATGCAGGGCGAAGGCGGCGCGGCGGGAGCATTGCACGGTGCGCTTCAGGCAGGAGCGTTGGCAACGACCTTCACTTCGTCACAGGGCCTCTTGCTGATGTTGCCGAACATGTTCAAGATTGCCGGCGAACTCACCCCGACGGTATTCCACGTTGCGGCGCGCACCCTCGCCACCCACGCGCTTTCGATTTTTGGCGACCACTCTGACGTCATGGCCGTACGGCAGTCGGGTTGGGCAATGCTCGCCTCCAGTTCCGTGCAGGAGGCGCAGGACTTCGCGGCGATCGCTCACGCTTCTACCCTGAGAGCCCGGGTGCCATTCCTGCACTTTTTTGACGGGTTCAGAACCTCGCATGAAGTGATGAAGATCTCACCAATTGCGGACGAAACACTCCGTGCAATGATCGACGACGAACTCGTCTACAAGCATCGTGCGCGGGGACTCGCTCCTGAACATCCGCACCTTGCCGGGTCAGCCCAGAACCCGGACGTCTTCTTCCAGGCGCGTGAGGCTGGCAATCCGTACTACCTCGCGGTCCCAGGCATTGTGCAGTCAGCCATGGACCAGTTTGCAGACCTCACCAATCGCCGGTACCGGATTTTCGAATACGAGGGTGCACCAGATGCCACCCGCGTCATCATCGCCATGGGCTCAGGATCACAGACTGCATCCGAAACGGCCAAGGTCCTTAACCGACAGGGACGCCGTGTTGGGGTGCTGACCATTCGCTTGTTCCGGCCGTTCTCGGTTGCCAACTTTGTTCATGCCTTGCCCGCGACAGTCGAGCGAATCGCTGTTCTGGATCGGTCAAAAGAGCCCGGTGCAATTGGTGATCCGCTGTACCAGGATGTGGTGACCGCGATCATTGAGGCGTGGCATGCCGGCACCGCCTCGTTCAGTGTCCTGCCCCGGGTGATTGGCGGCAGATACGGATTGGCCTCCAAGGAGTTCACTCCAGCGATGGCTGTGGCGGTCTTCGATGTTCTGGAACGGTCTCACCCGCCCGCCCACTTCACGATCGGTATTCATGACGACGTGACGGGACTCAGTATTCCGTGGGATCCGTCATTCTCGATCGATGCACCGGATACCGTAAGTGCCCTTTTCTACGGGCTTGGATCCGATGGAACGGTCGGGGCCAACAAGAACTCGATCAAGATCATTGGCGAAACGACCCCACTCCACGCG
>Ga0114967_10005464_pt1 | contig 10103 bp, 8 predicted proteins | sample M_130628_MF_Meta_FD_92639 | JGI IMG/M metagenome (GOLD analysis project Ga0114967, IMG submission 92639) | Freshwater microbial communities from Lake Montjoie, Canada to study carbon cycling - M_130628_MF_MetaG | ecosystem: Environmental > Aquatic > Freshwater > Lake | place: Lake Montjoie... | reverse complement strand
TCATCATCAATATCGAAACTAAGGTCCCCTGTTGAGGCATTGGCCACCGCATTGCTTGCTCCATGTTTCGTTAAATACGTAGTGATTGTCAATGCACAGTTGCCGCAAGTCATTCCATCAACTTTACATTGTACTGATTTACTCATTGCACAAAGCTACGAAAATACAAATAGTCTTTGTGTTACATTCGTTTCATTGATTACATTTGCTAAATGAATATTCGGTATCATATAGAGGATATAAATGCGGTAGCAAAACAGTTTTTAGATGATTTTAAACACAACCGCTGTTTTGCATTTTTTGCTGAAATGGGCTGCGGTAAAACAACATTTGTACATGCGTTGTGTAAAGCATTGCAGGTGACCGACAACATTTCTAGCCCCACGTTTTCAATTATCAATGAATACGAAATTCCAAATTCGAACAATAAAATCATTCACATGGATTGGTATCGACTAAAAAACACAGAAGATGCCATAGAGGCAGGTGTGCAAGATGTAATGCAGAATAAACAAGATTATATATTTATCGAATGGCCTGAAATAGCCCTAGAATTACTGCCTACAAATTGTATTCGGGTTTTTATCAATATAGTGAGTGAATCAGAAAGAGAAATTACAACTTCTTAAAATCACTCATATTGATCATTCCCTCCTCCCCATTTGGAAGAATAATGCGTATTCCAAATTTATCAACTCCGTTATACTCAACTTCCACTCCTTCTGATAAAATCACAGGATTTTTGTCTGTATATTTTTTAAAGAAATTGGTTTGATGAATAATGATACCGTGATAATGATATGTTTCATTGATATATTTTACCAACATAAAAAATATTGAAACGATAGATATGATAAACAAACTTATCGTTACTTTTTTTGAAATCAATAATCCAGATTTTATTATTTTGAAAAATACAATAAACATGGCTATTAAAAACGAAAATAGTGCAATGAGTGCCCAAACATTTACTGAGAATAGGTTATATACTGCTTTCCACCAGCGAATGAAAAAGATGTCTTTATGAGCATAAATTGGCTCTTTAATTTTATTTTGAGCTAAGGTTAAATTGTCTTGTATATTAATATTATGATCTAATTGCAATGCTTTTTTATAGCACCAAATTGCCAATCCGATTTTCTCGGTTCTATAAAATGAATTGCCCGCATTGTAAAACACATTAGGACTTAAATAGCTATCATTGATTAATTGAGAATATAAAACAGAAGCGCTGTCGTACATTTTATTATGATACAATTGATTTGCTTTTTCGAACATCATATTGCTTTCTGCTTTGCTTTCAATAGCAAATAAGAAAAAGAAAAAAGTTATATAAATAATCTTATTCATTAGGACAATTCGTTTTCTAATTTACCTATTAATTTGAAAGCATCACTGTATGTTTGGTGCATTTTTAATGTACCGCTATCAGGAGAATACAATGCCATTTCACACTCATTGGTAATTCTAAATAATTCAATTTGCAAATCGCTAGAAACATTTTTTTCTAACATTTTTTTGCTAGCTACCTCTTTTGATAAATTAGCTAATGGGATATTTAATTTGTCGCTCAAATACAACCAAACTGCTTTTGATGTTTCTTCATAAAACGCACTTTGAGCAGTTTGTTTTAAATAAGTTTCAGCAGTTATTAATCGTTTTAATGCAATTTTATTAGCACGTTTATTTTTAAATAAAACCCGATTGCTCTGCAACTGATCTTCTTTTCTTTTAAAGAAAACTAAGCTAAAATAGGCTAATAAAGGAATACCAAAACCTGCCCAATAAATAGGATTTGAAATTAAATTCGATGAATATTTTTTAGCGATATTTTTTGATGAAGTATTTATATCGTGTATGTCTTTAGGCAAATGATGTGCAGTACTTTTATCTTCTTTACCTTGTTTAACATGCAAAGTATAAGAGGGTGTAGAGAGTGTTTTATATTCTTTTATAATTGGATCAAAATAGGAAAATTCAGTTGATGGAATAACAATAGTTCCAGTAGATCTTGGTGTGAACGAATAGGTAAATGTTTTGTAACCTGCAATTACATCGTTAGTATTTGTTACCGTGTCTTCTATTTTAGGATCAAAGGCATCCAATTCTTCGGGGAAATTAATTTTTGGAGTACCAATCATTTTTAAATTGCCAGTGCCACTCACGCGCAATGTAATCATTGCATTGTCATCAGTTGTCAAATCTGTTTTATTGACATTACTTTCTATAGTAAACTGACCAATTGCACCGTTGAAACTACTTGGTTTGTTTGCAGCAGGAATGTCGGTAACATTAATTTTCACAACTTGACTTTTTAATTTCACAGGAACCGTTTCATATTCATACGGGTCATCATTCATCAATGCATCCATCATTTCTTCCAAAGTTTGACCATATGAATTTTGTTGTTCATTTCTTCTCGCATGAGGTATTTTAACATTGCCCTCTACTGCAGCAGGATCTAATTCTAGAGTGCCGGTTTGAGTAGGAAACAATGCAGTGCGTTTCAACTCCAACACATCCCACTCTTTTCCTTGATAAATTTCTCTTCGAGCTTGTGGAGGATATGGTATATTAAAATCCTGACTCCAAAAACCTATCAAAGAAGGACGATTTGTTGGTCGCACATCCATTGGAATGCGAGTATATAATTTATAACTCACTGTAATTTGCTCACCTAAGGTGGCCGATGTTTTATTTGGAACGGCTAAAATAAAAATATTTTTATCGATGTCGTTTTTTGAAATTGGATTGGGTTGTTGTTGTGGACTGGGAGTAGATTGCGGAAAGTTCTGTTGACTTTGCCTTTGAAGCTGTCGCATCATTTGCTGCTGCTGTTTCAACATGGCTATCATGGGATCTTCTTCATCCTCAAACAAATCAGCAAATGGATCGTTTTGTTGTATTTGTTGTTGACGACGATTTACAACAGAACCATCAACAATTTCAATGGCAACATTATTTGAACGAATTTGTTTTCCACCTGATAAGGTGGCAATCCCTCCTGGAATTACTAATTTACCTTTCCTTTTTGCTTTTAAAACATAGGTTAATTCCAAAGATTGTGAAACTTCTCCATTAATTATACTTGTGTTATTACTTCTTGATGGACCATCTATAACTTGAAAATCGGTCATTGCGGACAAAGTAAAATGTTGGGCATTATTGATGTTTTTTAAAATGAACTTTACTTCAAATTTATCATTAATTCCTACTTTTTGTGCGGCAGGTTGTGTAATAAAAACAGCCTCTTGTGCATTCAAAATAGAAACACTCAATAACACTAAGATTAATATTCTTAAACTAATTTTCATTTTCTGTTCTATATCCGTCAATAGTAAGGCAAATTTAAAGCATGGTATAAAAATACATGCGTTAAAACTATGTGAAAAATTAATTTTACATAAATTGAAATGATTATCTTTTATTTTCTAGTTGCTTTTCCAATAGGGCAATTTGTTTATCTTTTTCAATTAATTGTTTTTCATATAGCTCAATTATTTTTTCTATTGGATGAATATATTGATCAATTACAGTACCGCCCAATTGGTTAATACTATTTATTATTTTTTCATCACTAAATGCTTCAATAACTTCTTTAGGAAAACCAATTGCTTTAGCGATGCGCTCAAGCAATTCATCTTTAATTACTGCTTTATTTTGTATTCTACTGATTTCTTGTTGGTTCGTATTTAATCTTTTAGCTAAGTCCGATTGTTTAATACCCATGAGTTTACAAATCCGCTCTATGTTTTTTCCAAGGTGCATAAGGTTTATTTTTAGTAAAATACATAAATTTTTGCGTAAAAAACAAATGCTTGTAGAAATTTAATATTATTCATTCTTCTTAATTTGCATTTAAATCAAAACATTTAACCTATGAAAAGCCAAATTAAAATCTTATTCGTATTATTTTCTCTTATGCTTATTTTCCAAAATTGTAAAAAAGAAAACTTGTCAAAATTTTCAATTAATAAAAATGATATTCGTTCTAAAAATCAAATTGCATCAGTTAGCACAGCCTTTTTTCAATTAAATACTGATGATTATTTAATAGTATATAATTCTTTGACCAATGATGAAATTAAAAATTTATGGATACAACACATTGAAGAATTTGTATCAAATAGAACTTTAACTAGCGCCCAATTATTAAATATCGATTTATTAAAGACTTACATAACAAATGCAGACTTAGAGAATGTTGCAGCAAAAAATAATTTTGTTTCAGTATGGTTGCCAAATTCTTTAAATGTATTTTCTGAAAAAGAAGTGTATTTATTGGCTTTTACTTTATACAATGATATTAATACATCCTATGAAAGTTTTAAACCATATGTAGGTGGAGGTAGTGGAGGTGGAGGAACTCCATCAACTCCGAAAAAATCTTGCCAATGTGAACTAGGTAGTAATTTTTGGGCATGTGCTTTACACCCAAAACAATGTGATGTATTAGAATGTACGCCCAATAAAGGTTGTGGTTTTTTAATGTTGTCAGAATGTAACGGAAGATGTAACCTATTAAAACAATAGTCAAAATGGTAAAAGATACCTTTACTTTTATCTTAAAAATGCTTTATGTGTCAGCATTTTTAGTATTATATAATTTCACAACCAATGGATATCTGAGTAACTATGATTACAACACCCTTTCGAACTATAGTTTTCACATTTTTTGTACTTTATTCTATATATATTTATTCAGAGAACATACGAATACAAAAATTGACGTGGGTTTATTTTTAGCTAGTTTATTAGTAACTACCATTACAGCGTATTGCAGTAGTTGGAAGGTTTTTTTTCCTGAATTTTTTCCTTTTAATTTTATATTGTGTTTGATAGCTATTTACATTGTATTTTTTGTAAAGAAAAATAAGTATTTTCTGATTTTGTTTTTTGGAATCATTGCATTCATTTCTGGTAAATTCTACATTGCAAATTATTACTATAGAGCAAGTGTCATTCGCTCAGAAAAAATAAAACGCCCTTTGATAAAAGAAATGAAAGTCTTAAATATCAATTTAGATACCATCATTGTAAAAACGGAAAACTACTCAGCTACTGTAATAAATTGGGGATTTATTGATTGCCTACCTTGTAATAATTTAGATGAAACATTTGAAGAAAACATTATACCAAAGTATCAAAATAATAAAAATATTTTTTTAGGTAAATTTAATATTTCTGATAGCATCTCAAGAATTGATTATTTTACCAAAGGGGTATGTCGATTTCATTATTATCTTGATAAGGATTTTAAAAATTATAAATTAATTGAAAATAAAGGCTATCCAATTACAATTGTAATAAACAATATAGGTGAAATTGTTTATCGATATGATGGATATAATGTAAGTGATAAACAACATTACATACATGACTTAACAAAAATCATTGACTCCTTAACCAAAAAGCAATATGAAATATCTGATAACAATCATTAGTATAATATATATATTGAGTAGCTGTAATTCTAAAGTAGAAAACAAAAATTTAATCACCAATAAGATAATTGACTTAGGAAAAATTAATCCAAAAGATACTATTACATTTATTGTAGATATTAAAAATCCTAATACTGAAGATACTATCTTAATAAAGAAAATATCAAGTGATTGTAATTGCACTATTTTAGAAAATGGCAGCTTTTTATTATACCCGTTATCTACAAAGTCGGTAAAGGGTATTTTTATTCCTAAAAAAGATGATACAGGGTTGGTAATAAAAAAAATATCAATAAATTCAACAGCGAATTATCCTTTTAATTTAGTTAAAATAAAAGCTTTCATCATTCGGTAATGTTCAATACTTCATTGTTCGTAAAGTAATCTACTATTTATAATCAGGTCTTGTAAATAAATTTGTATTTTGCAAACTTAAAGTTGTTAGAACATGAAAAAAATAATAGTATGTTGTCTGATCGCATTATGTACCCAAAATACAAATGCTCAACAAAATTTAACACCCGAAAAAATGTGGTCATTAGGTCGTGTGGCACCACAAGGTCTTAGCAAAGACGGTAACACAATTTATTACAGTGTTTCGGTAGCTGATACGAAAGAAAATAAAAGCAAAACAAAATTCTATTCAATGCCAGTAACAGGTGGCAACGCGGTAGAAATTCCTGCTTTACCAGTGGGTGCCAATCCAGTGAAAGATAAAACGTTAGAAAATGCTTCTATTTCTGCTGATGGTCGTTTAATGATTTTTTCGAAAGAAGTAAAGCTTCAAAAAATAAGCGGACAGGAAAATTATCCTGAATTACAAAAATCGAATGTGCTTGTTTATGACGATTTAAACCAACGTCATTGGGATACTTGGGAAGATGGTAATTATTCGCATGTATTTGTAGCACAAAATAAAAATGGGATGCCTATTAATGAAATCGACATCATGAAAAACGAATTATTTGATTGTCCACAAAAACCATTTGGTGGTGCAGAAGACTTATTATTTGCTCCCGATAGCAAATCGATTGTTTATGTAACCAAAAAGAAAAGTGGTCTAGAATATGCTGTTAGTACAAACACAGATATTTACAAGTATAATTTATCAACCTTAGAAACAGAAAATTTAACAGAAGGCATGGAAGGTTATGACACAAACCCTGCTTTTAGTAAAGACGGAAATAACTTGGCTTGGTTGAGCATGAAACAAGCCAATTGCGAAAGCGATAAAAACGAATTATGGATAATGGATTGGGCAACTAAAACAAAACATAATTTAACAAAAGACTGGGATGAAACCATCAACAGTTTTGCATGGAGTAACGATGGGAAACAAATTTATTTCATTGCTCCTTATCAAGGCACTGAACAATTATTTGAAGTAACAATCAATGAAGATTTTAACGGAGTAGTTCGTCAAATTACTAAAGGACAATTTGACGTAAATGGCATTGCAGCTGAAACGCCTTCTTCTATTATTGTAACAAGAACCGACATGAATCATGCCGCGGAAATTTATTCTGTTGCAAAAACATCAGGCGAAATGATACAACTCACACACGTAAATGATGCTGCTTATAACAATATTAATATGTGTGAAGTAAAAGAACGATATACACAATTAGAGAATGGAGATAGCTTGTTTTCATGGGTAATTTATCCGCCTAATTTTGATTCTACAAAAAAATACCCTACCCTTTTATATTGTCAAGGAGGGCCTCAAAGTGCACTTTCTCAATTCTATTCTTTCCGTTGGAATTTTCAATTGATGGCAAGCCAAGGATATATTGTCATTGCACCTAATCGAACCGGAATGCCAGGTTGGGGAACTAAATGGAATGCCGATATCAGTTTAGATTGGGGAGGAAATCCAATGCGCGATTATCTTGCAGCTATCGACAATATTTCTTCTGAATCTTATGTTGATACAGACCGACGTGGAGCTGTTGGCGCAAGTTATGGCGGCTATTCAGTGTTTATGTTAGCGGGCATGCACGAGGGGCGTTTTAAAACATTTATTGCACATGATGGTTTGTTCGATTTAAAAAGCTGGTATGGCACAACGGAAGAATTGTGGTTTGCTAATTGGGATATTGGTGGGCCATATTGGGATCATAAAAACAAAGAAGCACGTAAATCGTATAACGAATTTAGCCCAAGTAATTTTGTTGAATATTGGACTTCACCTATCATGATTTATCAAGGAGGATTTGATTTTAGAGTGCCAATTGAGCAAGGATTACAAGCCTTTCAAGCAGCAAAAATAAAAGGAATAAAAAGTCGATTTGTTTATTTACCTGAAGAAAATCATTGGGTGTTAAAACCTCAAAATGGATTAGCTTGGCAATATGAATTCTACAAATGGTTGAAAGAAACATTGTAGTAAATATGTAATAGAAATATTATTCCATTGTTACAAATGGTGTTGTTATTTATTCAATAATCATCATCAATAAAAAAAGAGATTGTATAATACAATCTCTTTTTTTATTATGTTAGTTAGAATATAAAACTTATGCTTCTTTTTTATCAGATGCTGGTTTTGGCAATAACACCTTACGAGAGAATTTAAATTTACCAGTCTTAGGATCTGTACCCATTAATTTTACTTCTACTTTATCCCCTTCTTTAAACACACCATCCATTGTTTCTAAACGAGCCCAGCTAATTTCAGAGATATGTAATAAACCTTGTTTACCAGGTAAAAATTCTACAAATGCTCCAAATGGCATAATTGATTTTACTGTTGAGTTATAAACTGAACCAACTTCTGGAACTGCTACAATTCCTTTAATCCAAGAAAGTGCTTTATCTAAGCCTGCTTTTTCTTTAGAGAAAATTTTAACGTGTCCTTTATTTCCAACTTCTTCAATTGAAACAGTTGTACCTGTTTCACGTTGAATTTCTTGAATAATTTTTCCACCTGGCCCAATCACTGCACCAATATATTCTTTATCAATTTCCAAGAATTCCATACGAGGAGCGTGTGGTTTTAAATCAGCACGTTTAGCAGGAATACAATTATACATCGCATCTAAAATATGCAAACGTCCTTTATTAGCTTGAGCCAAAGCAGAACGCATTACGTCCATACTCAATCCATCCACTTTAATATCCATTTGAATACCACAAATCCCATTACGAGTTCCTGTTACTTTAAAATCCATATCACCTAAATGATCTTCATCTCCTAAAATATCCGTCAATACCACCCATTTCCCATCAGAAGGACGAGAAATTAATCCCATAGCAACTCCAGAAACGTGATTAGGAATTGGAACACCGGCATCCATTAAAGCCAAGGAACCAGCGCAAACGGTTGCCATTGAAGAGGAACCATTACTTTCTAAAATATCAGAAATGATACGGATGGTGTATGGAAATTTTTCTTTTGCAGGAATTACTTGTTTCAATGAACGTTGAGCTAAATTACCATGTCCAACCTCTCTACGACCAGGACCTCTCATTGGTTTAATTTCACCTGTAGAAAAAGGAGGGAAATTATAGTGTAAATAAAAACTTGCATATTCGCTACCATGTGCATCTTCAATCATTTTTTCATCTTCAGGAGTACCTAATGTTACCGTACTCAACGATTGAGTTTCACCTCTAGTAAATAATGATGTTCCATGAGGAGAAGGTAAATAATCTACTTCCATTTCTAATGGACGAACCACATCTGGAGCTCTACCATCCAAACGAACTTTCTCATCAATCATCATATTACGAATGACCTCTTTCTCTAAATCGTGGAAATAATAACCCACTAAAGCAGCATCTTCTTCAGGTAATTCACCTAAATGTTCTACTACCTCTTTTGCAATTGCTTTAAATGCATCGCTTCTATCATGTTTTGCAGAAGCAGACTTTGCAACGGCGTATACTTTATCTTTTGCAAATGCAATAATTTTTGCATTCAATTCTTCATTTCTATAAGGTCTTGTGTATTCTCTTTTTGCAGGAGAACCTAACATTTCCCATAATTCTTTTTGTGCTTGCACTTGAATTTTAATGGCATTGTGACCAGCTTCAATAGCTTGAATTAAATCTTCTTCGCTACATTCTTTACTTTCACCTTCTACCATCATGATATTTTTATCAGTAGCGGCAATAATGAAATCCATATCTGACTCCAACATTTGAGTTCGAGTTGGATTGATGATCATTTTGCCATCGATACGAGAAACGCGTACTTCTGAAATAATTTCTTGGATTGGCACATCAGACACTGCCAATGCAGCCGAAGCGGCCAATGCAGCCAATGCGTCTGGCATAATTTCTGGATCTGATGAAACTAAAGTAACCAATACTTGTACGTCACATAAGTAATCATCTGGAAATAAAGGACGCAAAGCACGATCAATTAAACGTGAAATTAAAATTTCATTATCGCTTAATCTTCCTTCACGTTTGAAAAATGAACCTGGGATACGACCTGCTGATGCAAATTTTTCTTGATAATCTACTGATAACGGGAAGAAAGATTGACCCGGTTTTGGTTCTTTGTTGGCAACAACTGTTGCTAATAAAGCACAATTTCCCATCTTTACCAATACAGAGCCATCTGCTTGACGAGCTAATTTTCCTGTTTCAATTGTTATTTGGCGACCATCGCCTATATCGAATGTTTTTGTTTTTAAATTAAACATAGTATAT
>Ga0114967_10005463_pt1 | contig 10104 bp, 11 predicted proteins | sample M_130628_MF_Meta_FD_92639 | JGI IMG/M metagenome (GOLD analysis project Ga0114967, IMG submission 92639) | Freshwater microbial communities from Lake Montjoie, Canada to study carbon cycling - M_130628_MF_MetaG | ecosystem: Environmental > Aquatic > Freshwater > Lake | place: Lake Montjoie... | reverse complement strand
TCCCTCATGCCTAGCAGTGCAGAGGTACATGTCGCAAGCCGCATACATTTTCCTTACATCCTCTTGCGGAGGAAGCTTGTTGAAGATGTACTTCACTCCTGCTGCTTGGAGACGGTGAATAACGTACTCTCTTCGCCACCCACCCAGAAGAACAGTCAGAGGAGTCTGGCTGTTCATCCTGATGATGAGATCACACAGGAGGTCCGGCCCTTTCTCTAGCTTAGGAGAGATGAGATCGCTCCCTTCGGTGTCCCGCTGAAAGGACCCGATGACTAAATCTTCCTCGGGTATTTGAAGCTGCCATCTGGACACGCTCTTGCTAACCGGATACCACCGTGTGGTATCCACCCAGTGTTGCACCTTTGTAATAGGGACTTGTGTGTTCGTGCTTCTGATGAGATTGGCTGTCTCGTTTGTATAGACAAAATAAGCGTCTACGCTGCAGCTCTTCTCTCTCGCAACGAACTGATGATAGTCAAATTTCTTTGGGACAATGTGATGAACAGAGCAGACTACTGTCTTTCCTTTTGTTCGATCTGCAACTTGGTTCCAGCACCACGACCCAAGGAGCCAAATAATGTCTGCGTCTTCAGGTTTATCTACAACCTGAAGAGTTGTTCTTTGCTCGAAGTCGTGTGCGATCGTGTCGACTATCCAGTCTTCATTGGGCTTTAGAACAAACACACGTGTTTTATCTTGCATAGTCATCCTCTAGGCGAACGACATCGCTAAGTTCCGGTGTGGAGACCTCCAAAAGTGTGACATCCTCATCTGTGGCGCAGAATCGATGAATTGTGCCTGGTGAGATATGGAACACCTCACCTGTCACGAGCGTCTGTATCACAGAGTCAGCGCCCATTCCTGTCTCAAGAAGAAGCTTTCCATGAAGGACTCGAATTGTCTCTTCTTTCTTCTTGTGAAATTGCAAGGACAGCCTGTGGCCTGCGTTGATGTGCAGGATCTTTCCCACATACTGATCTGTTCTTGCCCAAATCTCTTCATGACCCCAAGGCTTATCGACACGCATCATTTGACTATCCTTGCAAGTGCATTGACGTATTTTTCTGCGACATCGAGGATGTCATTGTTGTGGTCGAATCTTCCCGCACGGCGCCTGCTAAAATCGAGTGGGGGTGGGCTGTACAGATCAAGAGGAGTCATATCCCACTCATCTTCCTCTATGACGATTGCGTCGAGACCTGCGACTTCTTCGGTCCCACCTGATGATGAGCAAATAATCCTGCATCCTGCAGCTCTTGCATCTACAACCACATTCGGGCAGTGGTCAAGCCAGGCCAGGTGGACAAGGTGCGAGGACCTTCGGTAGAGGGCAGTCAGTGTCTGCTGGTCGAGGTCTCCTACAAAATTGACCCGATCAAGTGTGAGTCCTGCGATCTCTTGCTGGACTTGTGTGATGTCTCCTGCAACAACAAGACAATCACTCGGCGCTGCATGCTCTTGAAAGAATCGAATGTTGTCTGCAAGGCGCTTGTGTGGACGCCAAGAGGATGCGCAGACCCATGTCTCCGTGCTACCGCTGAACACAGGATGAACAAGAGGGCTGACAGCCATAGTTTTCCTTGGGTCAGCTCCGTTCCTTATCACAGAAGCAAACGGGTGGGCCCCGAAGAACCTTTCTATGAGTCGACGATCGAACTCTGTCTGATGGATAACCATCTCAGATTGAGCGTAGCTTTCTTGGATCGGCAGGTTCATCTCACGCCACGACTGACGTGTGTTGAAGTAGATCCCATCAAGTCTCAAAGCAGTGGGCACACCACACTTACTGCCCTGGATGAAGAGGATCCTCGCGTCTGGGTCAAGGAGCTCATCGACAGCGTGACCTGCAACATGACCAAGCTCATGAAGCGCGTCTTTGAGCTTTCTCGAAAAGCTATTTGGACCTGATCTTGAGTTTGGATTCGCTCCATCAAGGAAGATCTTCACAGCAGAAGGCCTCGTGCCCTGACAATGTTGACAGTGGATACCTGATCAGCTTCTGCCCAATTCCGCTCACCTGCAGGAATCGATGCTGAATCGATGTTGTACTGATAACAGACCTCAGCAATGAACTTTCTCTTTCCTCCTGCCTTGAGAATCGGCAGCATCAAGGCTTGATCGTATCCACGCTTGAACCACTCACCTCGATGGTTCAAGAAGTTCTTGTCTGGTACCTTCGAGAGGATTGAAGCTCGAAAGGTCCGAAGGTGCGAAGTGACCCAGGGCCAGGCGTACGGGTCAACACCGTCAGGCATGTGTCCTGAGATGTTCATGCCATTTGTGTCCCACCTGTGTGCAGTCCAGACAACATCAGCTCCTTTCTCGTACTCCTGCAGGAGGAACTCGACGGTGCTTGGATTGCATAGAAAGTCATCGCCATCAAGCGTCGCAACTATCTCGTCTGCTGCTAGTCCTCTTGCTACTCCTACGATATTGCGAAGTGCATGCTGCCTCTCGCTGTTTGCGATGACCTTGAATCTGTCATCACCTGCTGTGTGATGTCTAAGCTTGTCAAGTGTCTTGTCTTGAGAGAGATCATCAACAATCGTGTGATGCCAATCAGACGAAGTCTGCTCTCTCACTGACTGAATAAGTCTTTCGACATTGGCCTCGACATTTCGACAGGCCGTAATGAAGTGCACTTTCACTTGTTGCTCCTGGTCCACTCTTCGATCACAACGGGGTGCGAGGCGGGAACTGTTATGTGGGGAGTTTTTCTGCCGAAATCAACCCTGCTGTGGAAGATCCATCCGCCCATCTCTTCTTGAAGTCGTTCTGCCAGTGCGTTGATCTCTTCATCTGACACATCGGCCCAAGGCTTCCCAAAGAACATGTTGTTCTCAGCTGTGTCCTCACGCTTGATATCAAACAAGCTCTCCCAGTGACGCTGCCAGAATCCCCTGTAGGACTTGATCTTTCGACGCATGTCCCACCATGAGTAGTGCCGCACTGAAGGGATTGCCTCAAGCATCTTCCTGAACCACTCTTGGAACTGCGCGTGAGCAACAGGTGATCCTTGAAGCGCTGCCTGTCTCGCTGCTTCCGACTCTTTAGTCATAAAGTTAGCGAAGCCAATTGTCTGGAAGCTGTCCGACCTAATGTAGTCGCAGCCATCTGATCCGAGTTCACTGAAGAGACGACCTTCGTCATCGAATCGTCGCAGATGGCCGGGAATTCCGTGGGTCATGTGGGGAACGTTTCTGCTGAATCTCCACTTCCACGGATTCACATCTATACGAACCTTGTCGGTGCTTCCCCAGAACTCAACCACTGGAAGCGCAATGAGATCAACGTTTGTCGGGAATGAAGCTGCCATGTCTCTAATCTTCTGGTAGTCATTCTCATGAACAATCTCATCGCTGTCTTGCTGCCAGCAGTAATCACCTGTGCAAATCGCACGGGCAAGGGCTTTCTGCTGGCCGTCAAAGACTGCACTCCTGGGAGACTCCCAGTCACGAGGCTGCACATGGACAAGAATCCTTCCATCCTCGTGACTCATCGCTGTGAGAGACTCAATAGTGCCATCACTTGACCCAGCATCAACAACTACGACCTCATCGCAGAATCCCAGCATTGATGCGATGCTCTCCCTGAACGGGTAGCCACCTGAGATGCAGTTGTATGTTGTGGTGTAGCCAGAAATCCGCTGGTTTCCTGGGATTTCTTTCTTAACAATCTTCCAGAAGACATGAGGACGATCAGCAAGATAGGCCTCAACTTCTTCGAGATTATCATTGTCGAACCAGGACTCCTGTGCATTCTGCACATCACTATTGATATGAAGTTTGCATCCAAGAAGCTTTGCTTCAATCACCATCCTGGGACATGTGTCACCTCCGCTCGGAAGATAGACAAAACCCTCAGCTGTTGAGAGACGACGAAGAAGATCAAAATGTGGCATGTTCCACACGATCTCGTAAGTCTTGCCTCCGTCCTTGCACCACTGTTCAGCTTCGGCAGCGCCCTTGATCCAAGAGGTCGAGCCAAGCACTATCCAGCCTGACCTCTCCTTCGAAGTCTCCCTAAGATCGACCACTTCGGCCAACGTCTTAGAAGACAGGATGGAACTTAGGACAGTATTGGGTCGCTGGGCAAGGAAAGGAAACCTTGACGTGTACCTGTCGCGCTGCGCTGCAGACATCCAGAAGATGTGCCTCGCGCCATAGAAGAAAGCGGACACCATCTTTCCAATGTCACGCTTGTCACAGTCACACGAGGATCCCTCAATCTTCTCGTGAAGCTCTATCGACCTGTGGAGGCAGAACTTGTAGTCGTACTCGAGGATCACATATCGCATGTTTGCGACAATTGTGGGAACGAGGCTTGCATTGATGTTTGCAAAGTTGCCAAACACCCACAGCTTGTCGACCCCAGACTGCAGTGTTGTTACTGTTACTTTCTCAGAGTTGATTCGAAAGATCTGCACATCTTCCGGTGACGACTCTATGAGACCCTGTGAGGTGAGTTCTGCCCCACCCGAGTACTGATCAACAAAGAAGTCTTGGACCCAGACAACCTTGCAATCTTTTGGAACTGTGATCTCTGCCTGAAAAGGTGATGTAAACATGGCGAGAGTTTACACTGCGACTTATTGCATGTCAGCTGACAAAACAAGTGCGGCCCTGAAAAATCAGGGCCGCTATCAAGTAGAGAGACTTAAAGTCTATCCAATCTCTTCGAGGAGGAACTTGTACCGCTTGCCATTGCGATTGTTGGTGATCGTGAGGAAGTCAGATTCCTCAATGATGGTCCAATCGCCGCGTTCATTCTTGAGATGAAGGTCGCCTGTGTACATGTTGGCCCACCTGAGTGTGGGTCCACCGAGGTTGTATGCCACGTCTGCACTAGGCATAAGGTCGGCATTGAATCGACCGGTGGCTGTGATGGTATTGGAAGTCGTGTCACCGAGGGTGATATTACCCTTGGCAGCGAGGCTTCCAGTTACCGTCGTAGTGCCACCGAGACCGCCACCAATGTTCACGTTGGTAGTTGATCCAGCCACACCACCTGTTCCGAGATTTACCGTCTTGGTAGCAGATGCCGCAGTGGCACCTGTCATCAAGTTGTAAGTCGATGAACCGGTTGAGGCGGTTGCCAAGTTTAGTGTCTGTGCAAATGTCGCGCCGTTAGCGATGTTCAGCGATGTTGCATCGCCTGCAAAGCTTACAGTCGTCGCATTAGCATTGACCAGGTTGAACGTTCCAGCCGGTGTTGTGATGTCGCCGCCGCCAACTGCGATATCTCCAGCAAATGCCACGGAACCTGCAACATTTCCAATATTAATTGCTGTTGCTGCACCGCCGAAATTGATGACTTCGGCGACTGAGTTCACAATGCTTGCTGTTGTGTGTCCTGCAGCTGCACTCAGGTTGACAGTTGTGCTATTTCCTGAGATAGAACCAAAGGTCGATCCGTTAAGCTGGAAGAGCGTTCCATTATTTCCGGCATTCAAGTTGACCTGTGAGCCGCTGATGTTGAGCTGCTTATTGGAAATCGCGCCGAATTCTGCATTAGAGCCGTTGTCAACGAACCTTGCGAAAGCTACAGAAGAACCAACCGTAAACTTGACACCGCTTCCTGACGCACCGTTGAGCTCCAGCGACTGCGTGTCAGACGAAGTGACGTAAGCTACTGTTCCATTGACCTCGAGCTTTGCAGCCCTGACTGGGAGGAGGTTGGAGACTACAATGGGTGATATGCCCGGTGCTGTGGTCGTCCTCGTGGCGACAAATGATCCGCTAGCATTTGACCAGACCAACGCAACGTTGTTTCCAGCGCCCGTGATGCCACCGATGAAGCCTCTATCACCAGCAAGACCTGCAATAGACCCGGAGGAGAATCCAAGTCCGATGACTGGATCTTGGATCTCAACCACAGTGGAGTCAATTGTAGTTGTCGTTCCGCTGATGTAGAGGTCACCCTTGACAATAAGGTGACCCTGAGCAGTGACCGTGGTTCCTGAGAGTGTGATCGCTGTCCCTGTGGAGGACTTGATGTCGTTGCCTGCCACAGTAAGGTCGCCAGCAACAGTTACATCACCCGATGCGCCCAGTGTCAGGTTGTTACCTGCGGAGCCAGAGATGTAGTTGCCTGCGACCTTAAGACCACTTTCAATCAACAACGAACCAGAGGTGACAACATCTCCGGCGAGGACAGATACTGCAGTTCCATTGTTAGAACCGCTGACGTAGAAGAAGACGTCTGTTCCAATGGCAGCAGCGAACTGCGCCTTTCCGATTACGATGGATGAGGTCGCGTAGGCCTGGTTTCCGCCATCGACGAATACCGAGCCACCGCCGCCGCCACCTGAACCGAGAGATGATAGAGTGAATCCAGCTGGATTCGTTCCGTCGAAGAACTTAAGGTCGTTTCCGAGAAGCTGGATGCGATTTGCAGGGCCAGAGAACTGGATATCGTTAGATGTGATCTTAACGGATCCTGATCCGACGGTAAGTGATCCGCTGACCACAGTGTCGCCGCCGAAGACCGAAACTGTCTTCTGGCCAGAGGCATTCTTTCCGCCTACCGAGCCAGAGACGAAGAAGACGACGTCAGATCCAACAGCCGAGAGGCTAGGAAAAACAGTCGAGTTCGAGAAGACTACCGAGCCCGTGATGCCAATGACTGACTGGCTCTGCGTGCTGCCTGAGATATGTCCGACTAATGCCATGTAAGTCCTCGTTGAGTTAGTCTAACTATATGGAACTATTCAATAGGCTGAAGCATCATCCTGTATTTTTTGCCTGTCCTGTTATTGATCACGCACAAGAAATCAGGTTCCTCAAGGATGGTCCAGTCGCCTCTTTCGTTTCTGAGATGGAGGTCGCCTGTATAGACGTGTCCCCATCGCAAAGAGTTAGTTCCTAGTGAGTATGTTGAATCAGCAGACGGGATGATTGATCCTTGAATGCTAAAAGATCCTGTGATCGATCCACCATTTTGCATATGTGTGGATCCGCTGACCACCATGTCCCCTGCGAAAAGAGCAGTTCCTCGCTGACCAGATGACCCTTTCGACCCGACTTTTCCACCAACATAGAAGTTGACGTCAGTCGTGTTGATCTGAGGGTCAAAGAAATCGTGAAGACCCTGAACGAAAGAGACAATGGTGTTGTAGTTGACAGCATTAGGAATCGCACGAAGATACCTGACTGCAACTCCAGCTGATGTCTTGACAGAGCTAAAGAACTTTCCGCTATTCTTTTGATTGGAGACATAGGTGTCACCACCGATCTCCTGATAGAAGACACCCTGATTGGACGTATCAGACGATGCTCTCACAGTTACAGTCGGCTGAGAGCCATCAAGAACAATAACGCCACCGCTACTAGAGGCGAAGAGAGATCCTGTGACCTGAAGATTTCCTGTTGTCTTGTCGAAAGTTAGTCCACCAGTCCCATTAAAAACACCGCCGTCATTGAATTGGACATGCGTGCTGGAACCTCCTGGCAATCCACTGCCAGAAGCAGCAGAGATTGTCACCTGACCGTTTGATCCAGAAACAATCGTGACGTTGGGTCCAGCTACCAGGTAGGAAAGGCCGCCTGGCAGTCTAGTAATGGATCCTGAGATACTGGGTGCAAACAGTGACCCCGTGAAGACATGGGTGTCACTAAGACTGTCACCGTGTATCGTGCTGCCGCTTACAGTGAGGCTTCCTTGTATAGAGATGGAGCCAGTGGTGTTGATCGTTCCAGCCTGCGGGGATGTGAAGTAGTTGGGTGACGAGACTCCGCCACCCGTTCCAATCACATTTCCATTTCCGTCGTAGGCTGTTCCAGAGATGACAAGGTCACCACCAATGAGAATCGTTCCAGCGGTGGAAGTGCCTCTAGATCCAACCACACCCGAGACGTACAAAAAGACGTCTGATCCTATTTTTGCCAGGTCTGCTGAAGGGAGCAGTCCGCTCGTGGAGCGTGAGGCAGAGTAGATGAGAAGTCCTGCGCTTTGATGGCCATTGGAGCCAGAAGCTGCGAAGGAACCGCCCGAGAATATCGTAGATCTGAAGGGTATTGGCATCTCTTGGGCTTCCTATAGGACCTGGATCGCCTGAAAATGGATCGCACCTGTAAAGGGTGCGGAAGTTAAAAGACGACCTGAGAGGTGCTCACAGACTCGACATACACATTAACGTTAGCGTTGCCAGCGATAGTTGTGTCAGCAGAGATTCCAGAAATAGCAGGTGAAGATGTGAATGACACAGTAAAGGCATACGTCACTGTGTCTGTTTCGACGCATGCTATCGTTCCAGCTTCAAGGATCACGTCGTCTCCCAATGGTGAAGTGGCAACGTACACATATCTGGGCGGACTCCTATAAAAGGGGTACACCTTTCTAAAACGTTGTAGATCTCGCCTAGTGCTCGCCATGGTCTTAACTAGGTCTCATTGGGTTCGTAGCAAGAAAGCGTCAACGCGATCTAGACTATTCTCTATCTAATAGATCTATATTATAGATCTATACTATAGTATATATATACTATAGTACTACACTTCTTAAGTGTACAAGATCTTAAATCATCTACTCTTAAAAGAGTGAAGTCTAAAGATCTTAAAACAGTAGAGGAAGAAGAGTAGAAGACTCTCTTAACACTTGTTAACCATGTCTCCTGTTCCCCTGTTCATTTTACTCACCACAGCCCCTCAGTTTACAGGAGAATGTGGTATTTTTTTGAAGAATGTGATCGAAACAACTAAGCTTGTAAAGTGAAAGATCGCATCATATCCTCATCAAAGGAGCGCCAATGAGCACTGCAACAGCTGAAGAGATCTGCTACGAGAGAAATATGCGCACACAAAGTGAGTGCTCACGTCGTGAGTGTCGCTATTGGATCTCACATAGTGGAGCTTCGAACTGCACAATTGTTGCTGCTAGTAGAGGACCAATGACCCTTCAGCAGATAGGTGAGATTATTGGCGTCACAAGAATGCGTGTGTGCCAGCTCGAAAAGAAGATACTGAATGATCTTCATGGAAGCTATTGCCCGCCTACGCACCATGAAAGAAAGGGTGTGGGATCTAGCAGATCCCACACCCTTTCAGGTGAACACAAATAAGAGAGAAGAGCTAGTCCTTCTTCTCGGTCTCACTCGTCTTCTTATCAGACTCGATCGCCTTCGTAAGGCCGATTCCGTCCCTGATCACATCTGATGCGAGCTTCTTCGCATCACGAAGACCGCGGCGAACACGAACGGCAGCGGTCTTGTTTCCGCGAACGCTCTTGACAACATCGACATCGAGCGTCTCGACGAGGATCTTCAGCTTGTTCCAGTTCTCAACGTAGTTTGTAGTATCAAAATCCATGATTTACTCCATTCGCTCAAGGCTGAACGATCAGGCCGCTGAGCGATCCGGCCGGATCGGTTATTGACGACTTAATCCTTTCAGACAAGTCTACCATCACCTCTCTGTTCTCAAGCTCGAGAGCAAGAAGGTGCATGATTCGAAGAATCTCACGTTGACTGACGCCGAATCCTGTGATCTCTGCGACGATCTGCCGGCACTTCAGCATCTCTTTCGCCTCGGACTCAACTTTTGTCTCACCAAACTTTTCAACCATTTTTGACCTCATCCTGCCTGACAATTGTCTCAATTCTGAAAGATCTGTCAGGCTTCAACCACAATGCCTTTACTGAGGTCTTTTCTTCTAGGATCTCTCTTGCTAGGACGATTGGATCATCTGTGTTGTATGTGTTCACATAAAAGAGGGCCTGCTCATATGTCGCCTCATCAACCTTGTGCCTTTCAAGAACAGAAACTAGCGAAGTTGGCAATTGACTCTTGACATCTTCAATATCAATTACCGCTGCGCTTCCATCCTTTCCATGGACTATCGACGATCTGCCTATCTCAGTCACTCTATGCAAAGCATCGCAATTAGGACACTTTGCCACTCTTTCGACAACCTCATCGTTTTCATTCAGGACAGAGAACACGATGAACTTGTGAAATATGGGAGGATCAGCTCCTCTAAATTGTGGGAGCACGCAGTGACACTGCACTAGATGCTTAGTTCCCTTCATTGCTACTCAACGACGTCTTTTGCCATGCGATTTACTCGAGCACCAACAGTAGTGAGCGCTTGATCAATAGACATCTCAGC
>Ga0114967_10005460_pt1 | contig 10106 bp, 8 predicted proteins | sample M_130628_MF_Meta_FD_92639 | JGI IMG/M metagenome (GOLD analysis project Ga0114967, IMG submission 92639) | Freshwater microbial communities from Lake Montjoie, Canada to study carbon cycling - M_130628_MF_MetaG | ecosystem: Environmental > Aquatic > Freshwater > Lake | place: Lake Montjoie... | reverse complement strand
CTCGCCGAGGGCAGCTATAGCCCCGAGCGCCTGGCCCGCGCCCGGGCCGATGTCTCCGCCCTCGGCCCCTTCGCCTCGGTCAGCCTGCAAACCGGCCAGGCGCTGGATGCCGATGGCCGCCTGGCCATTTGGCGCTGCGCTGGGAATGCGTGGGCGATGGCGCGCGGCTGAGCTGGACTGAGCGCGGCGGCCCCCTCCTCACCGGCCCGCCCTGGCAGGATGCGCTCACGGCCAGCCTGCTATTGGCCCTGGCCGATGCCCTCTTGGCTGGTCTCTTGCTGCTGCTGGCCCGCCCCCGCCCCGACCCAGTGGCCGAGGCGGCGCTCTTGATCCGCCAGGAGGCGCTGCGCGAGGCAGCGCATGTGCCGCTCTGGGCCGAAGCGGCGGAGCTGCTGACCGGCCGCTCCACCACCGCCCTGGCCGGGGGGCTGCTGGCCGAGGCGCTTCGCCACGCGCTCACCCGCCGCTGAGGGCTAAAGAACCCCCGTCAAATACAGAATAATCAGCAGCGGGATCGGCACCCCAATGGCCCAGAGTAAAATCGTTCGCATAGAGGCCTCCTTTTGATGCCCCTGGAACGCGCCGCATCGGCCGGAGTTTCCGCCCTACCTGGCCCGCGCTGCCAGCCAACCGCCGCCAGCCACCAGCGCCATCGCCGCCACCAGCCGCCACTCCAGCGCGGCCTCGCCACTGGCCACCAGCAGCAGGGTGGAGGCCACGGGCACGGCATAGGCCAGCGTGCCGAGCAGCCGCGGATCACCCCGCTTCATCCCCTCATCCCAGAGAAAAAACGCCGCCCCCACCGGCCCCAGCCCCAGCAGCAGCGCTGCTCCGGCCTGCCGCGCATCAGGCCAGACCCAGGCCTCGAACACCCCATGCGCCAGCCCCGCCAGCACCGCCGAGGCCAGGCAAAACCCCGCTACCGCCTCGGTCGGCACGCTGGCCAGCCGGCGCGACAGCACGGAATAAAACGCCCAGGTCACCGCCGCCGCCACAGCGCAGGCAAAACCCGCCCAGGCCTCGGGCGCGAAGCGCGCGCCAGAGGCCAGCAGCAGCGCGCATCCGGCAAAGCCCAGCCCCACCCCCAGCAGCCGCGCCGGCCCCAACCGCATCCCCAGAATGGGTGCGGAGAGCAGCACGATCAGCAGCGGCCAGAGATAATTCAGCAGCCCCGCCTCCACCGGCGGCGCCCAAGCCAGTGCGGCGAAATACAGCGCGTGATAGCCAAACAGCCCACCCACGCCATGCGCCCAGACCCGCACTGGCTGACGCAGCGCCACCAACCGCCCGCGCGCCGCCACCACCGCCACCCCCAGCACCCCTGCCACGGCAAACCCCATGGCCGTCAGCTGCAAGGGCGGAATACCCAGCGCCCCACGCGCCAGCACCGCCAGAAACGCCCAAAGCGCCAGCGCGCCGCAGCCCGCGAGCGTAGCGCCCTTCACACCCCGCCAGGCAGCGGATGATAAGGCAGACCCACCATGCGCGTGCCATAGCGCGTCACCTGCCGCCAGACATCGCCGGTGATATAGGGATCCTCCGCCCACCAGGCCTCGGCCTCGGCATCCGAGGCATGGGCAGTGATGGCGATGGAGCCCACCATGCTCTGGCCGCGCATAATGGCGCCGCCCATGGCCAGCAGGCCGGCCTCGGCCGCGCTGATCACCCGGGCGAGATGGCCGGCGCGCACCGCCGCGCGCCGCGCCGGCGCCTCGGGGTCGGTACCATCCAACCCAATGCTGATAGTATGCGTGCGGCTGGTGGCAGTTGGCGCGCCAGGCTGCGGCAATGGCCGATAGGGCAGGTTGGCGATGGCAAAGGGCAGCACCTCGAAGCGCGACCACACGCCTTCCCGGGCGAAGGGCTCTTCGGCGATATACTCCTTCACATGCGTCTCATCGGGCACGTTGAGGATCATCAGCGAACCCATCGGCTGGAACGCCGCATCGAACAAAGGCGTGCCCAGCGCCAGCCTGCCATCGGCGGCCCAGCGGGTGATGACCTCCCGGTGCCGGCCAATCGATTCGGCCCGCCGGGAGGGATCGGTGCCGTCAAAGGCGAGAATCGCAAAGCCCATTATCGTTCATTCCACCGTCACAGATTTGGCCAGGTTGCGCGGCTGGTCCACATCCGTGCCCTTCAGCACGGCCACGTGATAGGCCAGCAACTGCACCGGAATGGCATGCAGGATGGGGGCTGCGAAGGGGTGCACCGTGGGCAGCACCACCACCCGCTCGGCAAAGCCGCGCAGCACCTGCGCGCCGGCCTCGTCGGTGAAGGCCATGATCCGCCCGCCGCGCGCCGCCGCCTCCTGCAAATTGCTCACCGTCTTGTCGAAAAGCGGCCCGGAGGGGGCGAGGGCGATGACCGGCACCGCCGGGTCGATCAGCGCGATGGGGCCATGCTTCATCTCGCCGGCAGCATAGCCCTCAGCATGAATATAGCTGATTTCCTTGAGTTTTAACGCGCCTTCCATGGCGATGGGAAAAAGGCTGCCACGGCCGAGGAACAGCACATCGCGCGCCTTCGCCACCTCATGCGCCAGGGATTGGATTTCGCTGTCACGGTCGAGAATTTCGGCAGCATGTTCCGGCACCTCCAATAGGGCGGCGGTCAGGCCCGCGGCGGCCTCCACCGAGAGCGTGCCGCGCGCCCTTCCCATGCCAATCGCCAGGCAGGCCAGCACCATCAATTGCGCTGTGAAGGCCTTGGTGGAAGCGACGCCAATCTCCGGCCCCGCCACCGTCAGCAAGGCGGCATTGGAGAGCCGCGCCATCGAGGACTCGGGCACATTGACGATGGAGAGCACCGTCTGCCCACGCTCCCGCAGCATCTTCAGCGCGGCCAGGGTATCGGCCGTCTCACCTGATTGGCTGACCAGAATGGCGCCGCCGCCCGGCGGCAAAGGCGGGTCCCGATACCGCAATTCGCTCGCCACATCGCCATCGCAGGGAATGCGCGAAAATTCCTCGATCCAGTATTTCCCAACCATGCCGGCCAAATAGGCGCTGCCGCAGGCGCTGATGGTGATGCGTGGTACCACAGCCGGGTCAAAGGGCAGGGTGGGCAGGGCCACGCCACGGGTCACCGGGTCCATATATTGCCGCAGCGTGTCGCCCAGCACGCCGGGATGCTCCTGCAGTTCCTTCTCCATGAAGTGCCGGTGATTGCCCCGGCCGGTCAGCGCGCCGGAAACATGGCTGGCCTTCGCCTCGCGCGTCACCTCGCTGCCATCAAGATCCATGAACCGCACAGTATTGGGCGAGAGCACCGCCCAATCGCCATCCTCCAGATAGGAAATCCGATTGGTCAGCGGCGCGAGCGCCAGCGCGTCATTGCCGACATACATTTCTCCGTCCCCATAGCCCACGGCGAGCGCGGGGCCGTGGCGGGCGACGATCAGCAAATCCGGCCTGCCAGCGAAGAGAAATGCCATGGCAAAGGCGCCATGCAGGCGTCTCAATGCGGCAGGTGCTGCCTCCTCCGGCGTCATGCCTTGCGCCAGCAACAAATCCAGCAACTGCACCACCGTCTCGGTATCAGTGTCGCTGGTGAAGACTTGGCCGGCAGCTTCCAACTCAGCCCGCAGTGCCGAAAAATTCTCGATAATGCCATTATGCACCGCCGCCACCCGGGCGGTGGCATGCGGGTGGGCATTGCGTTCGGTCGGCCCGCCATGGGTGGCCCAGCGGGTATGGCCGATGCCGGTCAGCCCCGGCAGCGGCTTGGCATCCAGCGCAGCGGCGAGGTTGCCCAGCTTGCCCTCCGCCCGCCGCCGCTCAATCCGCCCATCCACCAGCGTGGCCAGGCCCGCGCTGTCATAGCCGCGATATTCCAGCCGCTTGAGGCCCTCCAGCATGCGCGGCGCGGCCGGGGAAAGGCCGATGACACCCACGATTCCGCACATGCTATGTCTTCCCCTTAAAACCGCGCCCGGGCTTATTCACCTGCCGCCCACGGGCCAGGGCCAGCGTATCATCCGGCACGTCTTCGGTGATGGTGCTGCCAGCGGCGACCAGCGCCCGGTCCCCCACCCGCACCGGCGCCACCAGCGCTGTGTTGCTGCCGATGAAACTGCCCGCGCCGATCTCGGTGCGATGCTTGTTCACGCCATCATAATTGCAGGTGATGGTGCCAGCGCCGATATTCGACCCGGCGCCGATGGTCGCATCACCCAGATAGCTCAGATGGTTCGCCTTGGCCCCCGCCCCCAGCGTGGTGGCTTTCAGCTCGACGAAATTGCCCACATGCGCGCCCCGCCCCACATCCGCCCCCGGCCGCAGCCGAGCATAGGGCCCGATGATGGCATCAAGCCGCACCACGCAACCCTCCAGATGCGAAAACGCCCGGATCACCGCGCCACTCTCCACCCGCACCCCAGGCCCGAAGACAACATGCGGCTCCACCAGCGTATCCTGTTCCAGCACCGTGTCGTGATGCAGAAAAACAGTGTCCGGCGCCACCATTGTCACGCCCCCGGCCAAAGCCATGGCCCGCAATGCCGCCTGCAATTCGCCCTCGGCCAGCGCCAGTTCGGCGCGGCTATTGATACCGCGCAGCTCGGCCTCCGGCGCTTCCACCGCGGCGCAATGCGCGCCATCGCCCACCGCCAGGCCGATCACATCAGGCAGGTAGTACTCACCGGCGGCATTCGCATTGCCCACCGCCGCCAGCCAAGGAAAGAGCCGCCCGGCCGGCGCCCGAATAACGCCAGCATTGCACAGCCCAATCGCCCGCTCAGCCTCGGAGGCATCAGCCCATTCCACCACGCGCAACACCCGCGCGCCCTCGGTCACCACCCGGCCATATTTCGCCGCATCGGCGGGGCGCATGGCCAGCAGCGCGATATCGGCCGGGGCCTCCAGCAGCCGCCGCAGGGTGGCCACCGTGATCAGCGGATTATCGGCATAAAGCACCGCAACCTCGCCGGCATAATCACCCAGTAAAGGGGCTGCCATCCGCGCGGCATGTGCGGTGCCCAGGCGCTCCTGCTGCACCACCACGGCATGCGGGGCGGCGATCTTCGCCAGCCCCTCCATCCCCGGCCCCACCACCACCACAATCCGGTCGAACACCTGCTCCACCGCCGCCAGCAGGTGGCGCAGCATGGGCCGGCCACCCAGCGGATGCATGGCCTTGGGCAGTGCGGATCGCATGCGGGTGCCCATCCCGGCGGCGAGCAAAATAGCAGCTGGCATGGTTCATGCGTGCCGCAGCCCAGGGCATACCGCAAGCCCCGCCGGGTTGAACAATCTTTGCCCAATGTGGCATGGCAGCGGATATGAACCGTCTCGCCGTTTTCGACCTCGATGGAACCCTGCTGGACACGGCACCCGATATTTGCGTGGCCGCCAACCGCCAACTCGCCCTGCATGGCCTCGCGCCCCTTACCCTGGCCGAGGTCACCCCCATGATCGGCGACGGCGCCCGTGTGCTGTGCGAGCGCGCCTTCGCCGCCCGCGGGCGTGAAGTGCCGCCGGGCGCGGTCGAGGCCTTCATCGCCGACCCGGATCTGGAAGGCGGCCCGCTCACCCAACTCTTCCCCGGCATCGCCGCCCTGCTGGAGGTACTTCTGGCCGAGGGCTGGCGCCTGGCCGTCTGCACCAATAAGCCCGTCATCCCCGCCCGGGCGGTGCTGGCGCATTTCGGCGTGGCGGAAAAATTCCGCGCCATTGGTGGCGGCGATTCATTCCCCACCCGCAAGCCTGACCCCGCGCATCTGCTGGCCACCATGGGCCTGGCCGGTGGTGGCCGCGCGGTGATGCTGGGTGACCACGCCAATGACATGCTGGCCGCGCGCGGCGCCGGTATTCCCGGCATTTTCGCTGGCTGGGGCTATGGCGCGCCGCATATGGCGCTCGACAATCCAGTGGCGGCCGATGTCGCCGCCGTCCACGCCCTGCTCCACAGCATCTGACAGCGCACCCGGTTCAGCCTGAACCGAGAAAGCCCCGCGTCTCCTCCAGCGCTTCACGCAGCGTGACCCGCCGCGGCACCACCGGCAGCCCCGCCAGCAACCGCGAGGGTGCGCTCTTGTCGAGCAGCACGAAAACCCCCCGGTCATCCCCCCGCCGGATCAGCCGGCCAAACCCCTGGCGCAGCTTGTGGCGGGCCTGGGCATCGTCATAGCCCTTGGGGTCGCCCTCACTCAAATGGGTCCGCCTTTCCCGGTGCAATATGGTCGGCCGCGGCCAGGGCACCCGGTCATAAACCAGCAGCCGCAGCGAACGCCCCGGCACATCCACCCCGTCGCGCATCGCATCCGTGCCCAGCAGGCATGAATTCTCCTCGGCGCGGAACACATCCACCAGCGTGGCATTGTCCATCGCATCCACATGCTGGGCGTAAAGCGGGATGCCAAACCCCTCCAGGTTGGGCGCAATGATCCGCGCCACCTCGCGCAGCCGGCGAATGGCGGTGAAAAGCCCCAACCCCCCGCCGCCGGCCGCCATGAACAGCCCCTGCATGGCCGCCGCCACCTGCGGCGTGCGCGCCTTATCCACATCGGTCACCACGAAGGCGCGGGTCTGGCCTGGATAATCGAAAGGGCTGGGCAGGGCGGCGCGCAGGGCGGGCATGGGCAGATGGGCGGCGCCCGTCCTGGCCTCGGCCGTACGCCAACTCTCCTCCATATCCTGCTCCGGCAAGCCGTCGCGCAGCGTGGCCGAGGTGATCAGCAGCCCATGCGCGGGAGCGGCCACCTGCATGGCGAAGGGCTGCGTCGGGTCCAGCCAATGGCGGTGCATGCCGGCATCAATGTCACGCGCCTCGCGTCGGGTCAGAGCCAGCCAATCCACCATCAGCGGCCGGGTGCCTGGCTCGGGCGTCCGTCCCAGCCCATTGAGCATGCTGCGCCAGGCGCCCAGCGGCATCAGCACCCGGCGCTCAATGCCGCGAATGGCCGTCTCCAGCCGGATTTTCTCCGCCAGTTCCAGTTCTTCCGGATTGTCATCCAGCTTGCCCTGCAACCGGCCGGCCAAGGTCTTCAGCGGCTCCTCCAGCCGGGCCAGGGCGCGTTCCAGCGCCGCCGCAGTCTCCGCCATCTCCGGGTTCATCGGGTGCAGGTCGCATTCGATGCCGTATTGCCCGTCATCATCCTTGGCGCGGGCGAGCACCTGGGCGCGGATGGCGCGCAGAAAATCCTCGGTCGGGTGCGAGACGCCACCCTCGGCCAGGCGGGTCTGCCAGCCCTGCTGCGGCAGCGCCCGGGCGGCCTGCAGCGCCGCCTCCAGCGGTGCCAGCAAGTCGGGAATATCCCCGGCCAGATCCTCAATCCGGCGCTGCAACCCCTTGGCGCGGGAGCGCCCGCCCTCCGCCCCCAGCAGCCAGCGGCGCATTTCCGCCGTCTCAAATCCCGAGATCGCCGCCGAGAAGGCCCCATCGGCAGCATCAAACAAATGATGCCCCTCATCGAAAACATAGCGCAGCGGCCGCCCATCCTCACCGCCGCCCAGCGCCGCCTGCACCATCACCAGCGCATGATTGGCCACCACCAGCCTGGCTGATTTCGCCCGGCGGATGGAATGCTCAACATAGCATTTGCGGTAATGCGTGCAGGCGCTGCGGATGCATTCGCCCCGCCTATCGGCCAATTGGCCGATCACCGCGCCGCCGAAAAGCTCCAAGATCCAGCCGGGAAAATCACCGCCGACAATATCGCCATCGCGCGTGGCAATCGCCCAGCGGCAGGCCAGCGCCAGCGGCAGCGCCGCCTCGCGCAGGGATAACTGCCCCTGCACCTCCTCCAAATTCAGCAGGCAGAGATAATTCTCCCGCCCCTTGCGCACCACCACCCGGGCGCGCCGCTCCTCAGGGTCCGGGTAGAGCCGGGCCAATTCCTGGTCCAATTGCCGCTGCAGATTTCGGGTATAGGTGGAAAGCCAGACCGGCGCGCCATTCTTCTCGGCCCAAAGCGATGCCGGGGCGATATAGCCCAGCGTCTTGCCCGTGCCGGTGCCGGCCTCGGCCAGCACCAGATTCGGCTGGCCCTCCGCCTCGCGCGGCATGAAGGCGGCGGAGGCGGCAGAGGCGTAATCCGCCTGGCTGGGCCGCTGCTCGGCGCCCTCGCCCAGCATGGCGGCCAGCCGGGCGCGCGCCTCGGCCTGGGTGACGCCATGGCTGGCCGGCGGCGGCGGCGGTGCCTCATCCTCCCATTCCGGCAGACGCCGCCAGGGGCGGAATGCATTGCGGTCAGGCCGAGCATCGGGCGTGCCGAGCGCCGCCAGCACGCTCTCAGCCCAGGGCCAGCCGGTGGTGGCCTTCAACTGGGCGGCCATGGCGGCGGCATCCGCGCCGGCGCTGCTCGCCCGCGTCTCGGCCAAAGCGCGCAGCAGCGTGGTGGCAATCTCGGGCAATAGCGCGGCGGCATCGGCATCATCGGCCGGCACCGGCAGGTCGAGCGCAATGGCCAGGCCGCGCGGCGTGGGTGCCGCCAACCGCCCTGGCAGGCAAAAGGCAAAAAGCTCCAGCAGATCAAACGCATCGATGAAGGCCGGCAGGTCCAGCCGCCTTGCTGTTGCCGGCGCATGCACCAGCAGCGGCGGCGGCAGCCCCGCCAGGGCCTGGGCCAGGGCGGCCCCCAGCGCCGGCGTCAGCACCTCGCCATCCGGCGTCAGCAGCGTGGCGCGGCCGGCGCCGGCCACCAACGCGGGCGCATCAGGCAAGAGCAGGCGCGGTGGCTGGGGAGGGCGAAGCTTGGACACGGTTCGTTCTAGAACATGATGCGCTAAGGCGGTATCGCCGAAAACGCTGAATCATTCTCTCAGCCCAGCAACGCCATCCCGCGCGAGCCTTGAACCGGATTTCCGCCACGGTGATACTGCCGCCATGACAATCGGTATCCTGCAATGCGGTGAATTGCCCGAGGCGCTGCGCAGCCAACACGGCACCTATGGCGCCATGGTGGCGGGGCTGGTCGAGCCCCGGGCCGTCACCATCTACGACGTCACCCAGGGCGCGCTGCCGCCCAGCGCCACGGCTTGCGAGGCCTTCATCCTCACCGGCTCGCCCGCCGGGGTCTATGACCCGCTGCCATGGATCGCCCCGCTGCGCGACTTCCTGCGCCGGGCGCGTGGCCAGGCAGCCCTGGTCGGCATCTGCTTCGGCCACCAACTCATGGCCGAGGCCTTTGGCGGCAGCGTGATCAAATCACCCAAGGGCTGGGGCCTGGGCATGCAGCGCTATGCCGTACAGCACCGCGCCGGCTGGATGGATGCGGCGGAGAGCATCGCCATTCCAGCCTCGCATCAGGACCAGGTGGTGACCTGCCCGCCCGATGCCAAGGTGATCCTGGCCAGCGATTTCACCCCCTTCGCCGGGCTGGATTATGGCGATGCCATCTCCTTCCAGGGCCATCCGGAATTCAGCAATGCCTTCGGTATCGCGCTGATCGAACAGCGGCGCGACCGCTATGGCGCCCTCGCCGATCCCGCCATCGCCAGCTATGCCGAACCCGATGACCGTGCGCGGCTGGCCGGCTGGATTGGCCGGTTTTTGGCTTACCGCCCCGCCGAACGCGCCAAATAAATCGTCGCCGCCAACATCAATCCCACACCAATCGGTAGCCCCCAATTGGGCAATTCGGCGAAGATCAGAAAGCCAAACATCGCCCCAGCCGGAATCTGAATATACTCCATCGGCGAGAGCAGCCCGGCCTCCGCCCGCCGCGCCGCATTGGCGGCCAGCCAATCACCCATCAGCGCCAGCCCGCTGCCCAGCAGCAGCATCGCAAGCGCCCACCAGGAGGGCGTGACCCAGACCAAGGCGCAAACCGGCCCCCAAATCAGCAGCGACGCCACCGAATACCAGCCAATGACCCGCATCGGCGGCTCGGTGGCGGAAAGCAGCTTGATGGTGATGAAGACCGTGGCACCCCCCACCCCCGCCAGCAGCGCCGCCGGCATCCCCCAGCTCCATTCACCGCTGGGCTGGGCAATGATCACCACCCCGCAAAACCCCACCAGCGCCGCCAGCACCCGGTCGCCCCGCACCCGCTCACTGAGGAACAGGGCGGCCAGGGGAATGGCCCATAGCGGCCGTGACTGCGCGATGGAAACGGCATCGGCCAGCGGCAGCAGCAGCAGCGCGTACATCCAACTCTGAAACGT
>Ga0114967_10005454_pt1 | contig 10108 bp, 7 predicted proteins | sample M_130628_MF_Meta_FD_92639 | JGI IMG/M metagenome (GOLD analysis project Ga0114967, IMG submission 92639) | Freshwater microbial communities from Lake Montjoie, Canada to study carbon cycling - M_130628_MF_MetaG | ecosystem: Environmental > Aquatic > Freshwater > Lake | place: Lake Montjoie... | reverse complement strand
CCCCACAAATGTTTTACAATTGTTGCAACACTATTGCTTTCTTCATTTTGTTGAATAAAAAGTTGTTCGTCCGAAAGTTGTGAAAATGTTTTTTCTCCGAGCATTTTGTAATACTCAAACTGTTTTTTCGCACTGTCTAAAAATTCGTTTGTCATATCAATTTTATGTTGCTATTTTTCTGTCGGTTTCGGGTTCGGTATAATTGCACCTAACTAGTATATAGGCGCTATAAACCTTCGCCTATCACCCCAAATTAGGTAAGATTGGCGAAGGTTTATTTCGCATTATTTTATTTCAAATATAGTAATTATTTATATCCAAATTTCTGCGGTCCATTTTTATTTTAATCAGGTTCTAAATCTAAAATCCCAATCCTGCCCAAAAAAATAAAATTACTATCTTTGCGCTCAATTTAATTTTTAACAAATCCCATTTCAATGAAAACGCTTCAAGACTTCAATTTTAAAAACCAAAAAGCCGTAATTAGAGTCGATTTTAATGTGCCTCTAGACGATAATTTCCACGTTACCGATACCACTAGAATTGAAGCTGCAAAACCAACCATAGATAAAATTCTTGCCGATGGCGGAAGCGTAATCTTACTATCGCACCTTGGAAGGCCAAAGGGGGTTGAAGAAAAATATTCATTGAAACACATCGTGAGAACAGCCACGGAAATCCTAGGTACAGAAGTGCTTTTTGCATCGGATTGTGTGGGTGAAATTGCTGAAACTGCAGCGAAAAATTTACAACCAGGCCAAGTTTTATTACTTGAAAACCTTCGCTTTTATGTTGAAGAAGAAGCGGGTGATGTGGCGTTTGCAAAACAATTGGCGACTTTAGGCGATATTTATGTAAACGATGCTTTTGGAACGGCTCACAGAGCGCACGCCTCAACCACCATAATTGCTCAATTTTTTGAAGGTAAAAAATGCTTTGGCGCGCTTCTGACCAAAGAAATCGAGAGTTTGAACCGAGTTTTGAAAAACAGCGAAAAACCAGTAACTGCAGTTCTTGGAGGTTCAAAAGTATCTTCAAAAATTACCGTTATCGAGAATATTTTAGATAAAATAGACCACATGATTATTGGCGGTGGAATGACCTTCACTTTCGTGAAAGCATTGGGAGGAAAAATTGGAAATTCTATTTGCGAAGACGATAAAATGGAATTGGCTTTAGCCATTTTGAAAATCGCTAAAGAAAAAGGCGTGCAAATTCATATTCCTGTAGATGTGGTTGCCGCAGACGCTTTTTCTAACGATGCGCAAACACAAATAGTTGATGTGAGAGAAATTCCTGACGGATGGCAAGGGCTTGACGCGGGTCCAAAATCATTAGCCGCTTTCAAAAAAGTAATTATGGATTCGAAAACCATACTTTGGAACGGCCCATTAGGTGTTTTTGAATTACCAGCTTTCGCCAATGGAACAATTACTTTAGGAAGTTACATTGCTGAATCTACCGCAAACGGCGCGTTTTCTTTAGTTGGTGGTGGCGATTCTGTGTCGGCGGTTAAACAATTTGGTTTGGAAGAAAAAATGAGCTACGTTTCTACGGGAGGTGGCGCCATGCTTGAAATGTTGGAAGGAAGAACCTTACCAGGAGTAGCTGCAATATTGGAATAAAAATTAGTTTTAACACTAATTTATATTTTTTTACGTTTATTACTATTAGATTTGTGAAATACCTAATGAATTGAAATGTAGCCTTTTGACATTAAAATATATGAATATACAAAAAATCACCCTCAGCTTTTTTCTCTTATTATCTTTAAATAATTTTGCTCAAGGCCCAGCGGAGGCTTTGAAAAAAGACTCAAAAAATGCTTACCTTGATTCTATAAAAGCCACTTTTGTTCAAGACAATATTGCATCTTGTGTTGATAGTTTATGGATGAAAGAATTAACGAATTTAGATATATATAACGATATTTCGGTAGATATTAAGAACATTAATATCGATAAAAAAGTAGATTTTGAATTACCAACCGAATTATTGAAAGCTAGACTTGCCATAATGGACGCAAAATCGCCATTTAATATTGAGTACAATCAAGGGCTTGAAAACATCATAAAATCATTTTTAAAAAACAGAAAAAAATCATTTGAAAGATTAATGGCTATTTCTGAATTTTACTTTCCAATGTTTGAAGAAGCCATGGCAAGACAAAATGTGCCTTTAGAAATAAAATATTTAGCAGTGGTAGAATCGGCTTTGAACCCAAAAGCAGTTTCAAGAGTAGGAGCTACGGGATTGTGGCAATTTATGTTTCAAACAGGTAAACAATACGGATTAAACATTAACACTTATGTTGACGACCGAAGCGACCCTTTAAAAGCAAGTGATGCCGCCGCGTTGTACATGTCGAATATGTATAAAATCTTTGGCGATTGGGACCTGGTTTTAGCGTCATATAATTCGGGCCCAGGAAATGTGGCGAAAGCCATTCGAAGATCGGGAGGTCAGCAAAACTTTTGGAATATTAGAAAGTATTTACCTAAAGAAACGCAAGGATATGTTCCGGCATTTTTAGCTACGATGTACATTTATGAATACCATAAAGAGCATGGAATTGTCCCTAATAGAGCAGTAATTAAACACTTTGCAACCGATACCATAATGGTAAAAAGAGAAATAACTTTCAAGCAAATTTCTGACTTAATTGATATTCCAGTGTCGCAATTGCAGTTGTTGAACCCTGCTTATAAAAGAGATGTAGTTCCATATATTGTGGGGGAAAATCATTATTTGCGCATGCCAAATGACAAAGTGGCAATTTATACTTCAAATGAAGATAAAATTTATGCTTATGTAAATTATGAAACTAGCAAAAGAGAACGTTCGTATGAAAGTAGATATGCCTCTAAAGACAATTCTAACGAAGCAACAGAAAGTCAAATTGTAACTAAAACGAAGTTTTATAAAATAAAGAGAGGCGACAGTTTGAGTGAAATTGCGAATAAGTTTGGCGTTACGCTATCGGAATTAAAAAAATGGAACCGCATTAAAGGAACTTACGCGACTAAAGGAAAAATTTTAAAAATTTATAGCTATGATAATGTAGTTGTAAAACCCAAAGACAATGAAATTAAGGAAGTGGCGGAAGTTAAAAAAGAACCTGTTACTGAAGAGGTAAAACCTGATGTTGCAGAAACGAAATACAAAGAAGAGCAAGTAGTTTCATTTGTAAATACAACTAAGAAACACAAAGTTAGAAAAGGCGATAATTTAAGTTCAATAGCCGACAAATATAACGTTTCAGTATCGGATCTAAAAAAATGGAACAACTTAAAAAAGAATACCGTTGCCTCAGGAAAAGTATTAAAAATCAAGACTACAGAGCGAGTGGTTTCAAAAGTTAAGAAAGAAATTAAATCCGATAAAAAAGCAACAGACCCTAAAAATGAAGTTGTAGCGGATAAAGAAAATTCCGATTCAGAAGTGGCTGAAAAAAAAGAATATAAAACTCAGGAATATGTAGTTTTAAAAGGAGACAATCTAAGCAATATTGCCAAAAAACATAAAGTATCCGCTGAAGACCTTAAACTTTGGAACAACCTTACAGATGATAGCATCCAATTAGGAAGCACTATAATAGTTTCTAGAATTGAAATTGTAGTTGCTGAGAAGCCAAATAAAAAACCCAAGTCGGCTAAAAAACCGAAAAATGTTGATGAGCACTATTATGTTCAAAAAGGAGATTCACTTTATAAAATTGCTAAAAAATATCCCGGAGTTACTATTTCAGATATTAAAAAATGGAACGGCATGAGCAATGAAAATCTTAAACCGGGAATGAAATTAAAAATTAGCGGTTAATAAAATATGTTTACTTAAATTTGGACTTTAATTCATTTATAACAATATGAATAAAGTCCATTTTTTTTTATTGCTTACCGCTTTGTTTTTCATCTCTTGCAAAAACAATAGTGATAACTCCAATGCAAAAACGACTGGCGACATCAACTCTATTTCAGTTTTAATAGACGATCAACTTTGGAAAGGCGCAATCGGAGATTCCGTTAGAAACAAATTTGCCTCATCGGTAATTGGTCTTCCAGAAGAAGAACCACAGTTTACCATCAATCAATATCCGATCAAGTTTTTAGAAGGGTTTGTTGTAAATAGCCGTAACAGTATTGTAATTAAAAAATCGAACGCTAGTGGTTTTGAAATTAAGAAAAATGAATTTGCAACGCCACAAAACATTTTCTATATATCTGGAAGAACTACGAACGAAATAGTAGCAGTTATAGAAAAGCACACCTCTGAAATTATTCGGCTAATGCGCGAAACTGAAATTGTCGAAAACCAAAGAATTATCGACACTTCATTGATAAAAACCGACCAGATAAAAAAGAAATTTAAAATCGACTTGAACATCCCAAATGGGTACAACAATGTTCTAACGAAAAAGAAATTCTTGTGGTATAAAAAAGAAAACACGGGCGGAAGTACAAGTATTGTAATCTATCAGGTGCCTATAAATAAGATTGAAGCAAGCTATAAATCAAGTATACTAAAGAACATTATTAGAACAAGAGATTCTATTGGCGCGCTTTATATTCATGGCACCGAACGCTATTCAAAAATGATTACCGAGCAGGCGTATTCTCCGTATTTCATTAATGTCAAATTGGGAAAAAGGAATGCTTTTGAAACCAAAGGAACCTGGGAAATGAAAAATGATTTTATGTCGGGGCCATTTATCAATTACTGCATAAAAGATTATAGAAACCGCAGAATTTTAGTTTTAGAAGGATTTTGTTATGCGCCTTCAATGAAAAAAAGAGACCTAATGTTTGAATTGGAATCGATAATAAAATCGGTTAAATTCATAAAAAAATAAATAGATTAAGATGCCAATTATCTGGAAAACAAAAACCTTCGACGAGCTTTCAACGCAAGAATTATATCAAATATTGAGATTAAGATCCGAAGTATTTGTAGTAGAACAAAATTGCGTTTACCAAGATATTGACAACAAAGACCAAAAGGCGTTGCATTTATTTGGAGAATTTGAAGGCGAAATTATCGCACATTCCCGATTGTTTAAACCCGGCGATTATTTTGAATTTTCTTCAATTGGAAGAGTGGTGGTTGCTGAAAAACACAGAGATAAAAATTTCGGCCACGAATTAATAAACCAATCGATTTTAGAAATAAAAAAGCAGTTTAAGGAGGATAATATTACTATTTCAGCCCAATTGTATTTGAAGAAATTTTATGAATTTCATGGGTTTATTACCACTTCAGAAGAGTATTTAGAAGACGATATTCCTCATATAGAAATGAAAATCACCAAGTAAATTCTAGTTTAGGATCTTGTTGTATTCTATTTCATTATTCAAAATCCCAACTCCTTTTTTTATCTCAGAATTATTTTTAATATAATACAAATAAAGCCCTTCTTTGTATTGGTATCGCTTAATTATCTCATCGAGAATTAGATTTTTGATCTCCTTCTGATTTTGATTTAACAGATTTTCTTCACTTTTTTGCAAAGCCGAAAGCAATTGTTGGTATTCATTTGCTATTGACGTGTCTAATTTTTCCTTTTTTGCAGCCATTAAAGTCTTTTTTAGCGCCAACTCAGTTTCCGTATCAAAAGAGAACTTTTCGCGCTTTAAAAACGCTTTAAAATTAGCAAAGTCCAAATCAGAAATTACAGGAATTGTAGTTCCTAAATTTGGATTTTTATAATAATACTCGGTTACAAAATTGAATATCCCGTCGTTTTTAATCAAGGCTTCGGAAATAGTACTGAGTTTTGTTTCGTCTAAAACAATATCAGGTAAAATCCCGCCGCCATCATAAACCGTGCGTCCTTTTCTAGTTTTAAAGGCATTATAATCCGTGGATGCTGTTCTAATCGCCTTACCTTCTTTGTCTTTATTCGAATAATCCAATGCCTGAATACATCTTCCAGAAGGGGTATAATATCTGGAAATGGTTATTTTAATTTGAGTGCCATAACACAAATCAATTGGTCGTTGAACCAACCCTTTTCCAAAACTTCGACTGCCAATAATAACCGCTCGATCTAAATCTTGCAACGCTCCTGCCACAATTTCAGAAGCCGAGGCGCTTTTCCCATCTACAATTACCACGAGTGGAATTTCAGTATCAATAGGTTCTCTAGTAGTTTTGAAAGTAATATTGTGTTTCGCCGTTTTGGATTTTGTAGTAACAATAACCTCGTCTTTAGGAACAAATAAATTACAAATACTAACTGCCTCATTCAATAAACCGCCTGGATTTCCTCTTAAATCCAATACAATTTTCTCAGCCCCTTCTCTTTTTAATTGCTCAAGTGCCTCTTTAACTTGTGCCGCTGCCTTAACCGTAAATTGATTAAGAACAATATAGCCTGTTTTATCATCTATTTTACTAAAGTAAGGCACCGCTTTTATATCCACTTCTTCTAATATCAATTGTGCCGATAGGGTTTTCCCTTGACGAATAAATTTTATCTCGACTTTTGCATTTTTCCCACCTCTCAATAATTGGCTTGCGTCTTCTTTGTAATCGGCTAAATTGATGTCTCCAATTGAAATAATTTCATCACCGCCTTTCAGTCCCGCCTTGTCAGCGGGGTAATTTTTGTAGATTTCTTTTACTATTAATTTGGCTTCTTTCCGTGTAATTACAGCACCTATTCCAGTGTATTCGCCAGTATTATTTATTTTGAATTTTACAACATCTTGCTCGTTGAAATAATTCGTGTAGGGATCCAATTCGGCCAACATACTTTTGATGGCTTTATTCATTAAATCCCCTGGATTTACTTTGTCTACATAATTACTATTTACCGCTTTGAATAACGTGGTGAAGATTTCTATTTGCTTGGCAACTTCGAAAAAATCGTCTTTAAAGCTTACGCCAATAAACAGCATTCCGCTTGCTAACACCGGAATTATATATCTTTTTTTTAGGAATTTGTACATGGTATAATTTTATTTTATTTCTGTTTTTTGGGCTTCCAAAAACTTTTCAAACAGCTGAATGGTCTTTATATTGATTTCTTCAAATGTCAGTCGGTCCTTGCTTTGATATAGAAACATAAACGAAAAAGGCGTTGTTAAATTATCCAATAATAAATGTTTGTTGAGACGATACGTTTCGCGAAGCACCCGTTTAAAATAGTTTCTGTCAACCGCTTTTTTAAAATGTTTTTTAGATACTGAAACTCCCATTTTTACGGGAACGCCCTCACCAAAATCGCCTTCAATATAAACCAATCGCAAGGGATATTTCGACACCGATTTTCCTTTTGAAAAAAGTAAATCAATTGTCGTTTTGCTTTTTAGTTTTTCGGCTTTTGAATAGGTGAAATTCATATTTAGTTTCTAATTCTGATTTACAAAGGTACGAATGCAATTCAAATAAAAAACCACGGAACGAATCCCGTGGTTTTTGTAATAAAATTTGATATAATTACAATGTTTCTTTCAACCATTTGTAAAATTCTTTTTGCCAAACTTGCGCATTTTGAGGGTTTAAAACCCAGTGATTTTCTTCTGGGAAATACAAAAATCTACTTTTAATTCCGCGCAATTGGGCCGCTTGAAATGCTTCTTGTGATTGCCCAATAGGAACTCTAAAATCAATTCCTCCTTGAATAATTAAAATTGGCGCATTCCATTTATCTACGTGGGTTGCCGGGTTAAATTCAGTATAGGTTTTTTGAGCTTCTTTATTGTCTTTTTCCCAATAAGCACCTCCAAAATCCCAGTTGTTAAAGAAAACTTCTTCTGTAGTTCCAAACATACTTGTGGTGTTAAAAACGCCATCGTGAGCAATAAAAGTCTTGAATCTGTTGTTGTGAATTCCTGCTAAATAAAACGCTGAATAACCACCGTAACTGGCTCCAACACATCCCAATCTGGCTTTGTCAACATAGTTTTCTTTGGCCACGTCATCAATTGCCGAAAGGTAATCTCTCATTACTTGACCGCCCCAATCCTTACTAATTTGCTCGTTCCATTCTACTCCGTGCCCCTGCATTCCTCTTCGGTTCGGCGCCACAACAATGTATCCGTTAGCGGCCATTAATTGGAAATTCCAACGGAAAGAGTAAAATTGGGTCAACGGCGATTGTGGTCCGCCTTGACAATACAATAGCGTTGGGTATTTTTTTGAAGCATCAAAATTGGGAGGTAAAATTACCCAAACCAACATTTTTTTACCGTCGGTTGTCGTTACATATCTTCTTTCGGTTTTGCTTAACGCCAATGAAGAGTAGGTTGCTGTATTCACATTGGACAATTGATTCCAAACTTTTTTCTTTAAATCATACGAATACAATTCGGCAGCGTGGTTCATGTCCGATTTGGTAACGAAGATTTTATCACCTACAATTCCTACCAATCCGGAAACATCAAAATCACCATTGGTAACTTGAACGACTTGAGGCAATTTTTTGGTTAACCCTGGAAAATCAACTACAAATAATTGAAGCGTTCCATCAACAGGCGCTTGAAAATAAACATTCTTTCCGTCTTTACTCCAAACAAAACTTTCTACACTTCCGTCCCAATTTGCCGTAAGGTTAATAGTTGTTCCTTTAAAGCTAACCACAATATCGTTTTTATCGGCTTCATAACCGTCGCGTTTCATTTGCAACCAGGTTAAATTTCCTGTTGGAGAAAATGTTGGATTGGTATCATATCCTAAATTACTTTCGGTTCTGTTTTCTGTAATTCCAGTTTCAATGTGGTATTCGTATAGGTCAGTATTAGTAGAAATTGCATAAGCCGTTCCTGCTTTTTTCTTGCATACGTATAAAATACTTTTGCTGTCTGGCGACCAAATATAATCTTCATCACCACCAAAAGGCTTTTGAGGTGCATCGAAATTTTCGCCTTTCATAATGTCAATTCCAACTGATTTTTCTCCGTTTGATTTATAAAAAACATGATTGAATTTACCTTCGTTCCAAGTGTCCCAATGGCGGTAATCCAATCCGTTATAGATTTGAGCATTGGATTTATCTAAATTGGGATAGAAGTCTTTTCCGTGAACCTTGTCAATTTTTACCTCTTCGTTATAAACGGTATATTTTCCATCAGGAGAAATATTTTTATCGGCTAAAAGCGATTTGTAATCGGAAATTTCAATAGCGTTTCCACCATTTACAGGCACAGAATAATACTTAGAATTTGATTTGTTTTCTTCAACTGAAGGCGTTGATACCTTATAAATAATATTTTTTTCGTCTTTAGAAATTCCTAATGGCGAAATTCTACCCAATTTCCAGAGTAATTCAGGCGACATTAAGTTTTGAGCCACAACCGCATTTATACTCATAGTAATTAATGTTAAAATCAGTAATTTTTTCATAGTTATAATTTTTTTTCAAGGTTTAAAAGTACTCAATTTTTCTAATATATTTATTTTCTAAGGATCAAAAAGCAGTGATTGAACATTTACATTATTATTATATCCCAAGATTAATTACATTTGAAATAAAAAAAGATGCACCTCAGTTATTGGGAAATAAAAAATTGGTTTACAAATGTTGATTATACCGTAGTAGGAAGCGGAATTGTGGGCCTTCACGCCGCATTACGACTTCGCGAACGATTTCCTAATAGTAAAATAATTGTGCTAGAAAAAGGCGTATTGCCTCAAGGGGCGAGCACTAAAAACGCCGGTTTTGCCTGTTTTGGAAGTTTGTCAGAAATTATAGACGATCTAAAATCCCATTCGGAAGAAGAAGTTATTCGTCTGATTCAAAAACGCTGGGAAGGACTTAAATTATTGCGAAAACGGGTAGGCGACGATAACTTAGATTTTAAACCATTTGGTGGATACGAGCTTTTTTTAAAAGAACACGAGTCGGATTATTTGGAATGTATGAGCAAACTTCCGTTCATCAACGAAGTCCTTCAGCCTTTATTTAAAGCGAATGTTTATTCTAAGGAAACAGATCGGTTTGGGTTTAATGGCATATACGAAAGTGTAATTTTCAATCCGTTTGAGGGGCAAATTGACACTGGAAACATGATGCAAGAATTGTTGAAACAAGCTGCTGCAAATGATATTTTGATTTTGAACCAACAAAAAGTGACTTCATTTAATGACAATGGAACCCATGTTGAGGTGG
>Ga0114967_10005449_pt1 | contig 10110 bp, 22 predicted proteins | sample M_130628_MF_Meta_FD_92639 | JGI IMG/M metagenome (GOLD analysis project Ga0114967, IMG submission 92639) | Freshwater microbial communities from Lake Montjoie, Canada to study carbon cycling - M_130628_MF_MetaG | ecosystem: Environmental > Aquatic > Freshwater > Lake | place: Lake Montjoie... | reverse complement strand
GCAATGGGATTCTGCAATGCTTGCAAAGATAGTATTAGATACTGCGAATGTGTCGGTGGTCCACAGCCTCCCGATTACTTTGACTCAGACGTAGATAAATGGTATCCTGTAGGGTCCAAGACGGAGGTATCATGAAAGAACGTAAGTATGCAAACGCTCTAGATAATATATTTTCAGATTCACGAATCCACACAGTAGTTCTAGCACAGATGACAAAACGATTATTTATTCCAGAAACGTCACGGGTACTTGACCATTGGTATATGGCTCATTGCATGGCACGCGATCCAGAGGTGTCAGGTCAAGAGATGATCGACTTTGTTCGTGACACTCACTATGGGAATAAGATCTAACAGTCATGGGGGGCGAAAGCCCCCCATGCATTCCCCCGTGCCCGGGGGACCCCCGGGACTTATCCACACCCTGTGGATAACTATGTCTAAAATTGATCAATTTTTGATAAGTAATCTTGCAACAGGCTTTACGAACCCTCGGAAAAAAATCACTGGAATATCCTTTACGAACCCTTGTATTTTTTTCACTGGAATGATACCCTTTACGAACGGCTTAAAATAAATCACTGGAATTTGGACGGAGGTTCAATGGAATTCCTTCTTGTATTCATATGTATATGTCTTCTATTAGGTATGATGTCTCCTCCTGATAATAGGAAGTAGGTCAGTATTATTGCCGCCACATTTTTCTTAATAAATGTTTATTTATTGTTTGTTTTGTTATTGTTTTCTTTAACAATGGGCACACTTTTGTATGTTTATTTAAACTTTTATAAGGCCCTTTACGAACCCCAAAATAAAAATCACTGGAATATCCTGTGCATAACCTGTGTATAAAGGTGTGGATAACCTGTGGATAACCTTTACGAAGGGGGTCGGGGGATCACGAATTTCTCTTTTATAATGTTTCTATAACTATTTATTTATCTATTTGACGTAATGTATGTGTCTTTTGGGGGAAAGTGGGTCAAAGTGGGTCGTTATCAATCAAGTTCTCAACACTATAATACTCTTTATTACATGTGTCACATCTAACTATTGACCACATGTTATCTACTCTTGATATCTTACGTAGGGTATGTTTGTTATTATGACAGTAGAGTCTTGATGCTAGTATTTCTACCACCCCGCGAATGTCTTTAATCACTGTATATCATCTCCACAATAGTATCTAGCAGCCACCCTTTTTGTACCATCGTCACCCTATTGTTTAGAGAGTTGATGAGAGTAACTATTCTTTCACGCTCACGCAAACGTACCTTCTCCACCACGCCACACTGATGACAATCATCAGGCATAGACAACGCTACATGATTACAATCAATGTCGTGTTTCACGACCCCACCCCTTAGCCACACTCCAAGCATTATGAATAGTTTCCAAAAACCCCACCCCAAGTTTCGACATCAAAAACGCTTTCACATCACTAGCAGCATCATTCCGTCCACGTAAATAACCTAACGTTGCGCTCTTCTTAATGAGCAAACAATAGGTACAATCGTGGACCAATGGATGCGTAGGAAATGGACACAAATCCTCATGTTTCATTAGGTTCCTCCTGTAAATTTCGCCCGATATATTCATGGCTGTAACACAATCTCTTATGGTCAGAATTCCATTTCTTATTCACAGCATGGTTATCCGCCTCAGATTTATATCTCATTCTTTTATTCTTGCTTGTAGGCTTCCAGTATGGACTGTTCTCCCTGTATTCACCAAGTCTAGGATGACTAGTCTTACAGTAGTACCTACCGCCGAGTTCTCTCAGCACCCACTCACCGACCCATTCAGACAGTCTCGCACCAATGCCTAGACCTTGGTAATCTGGCGCGACTACAGTACGATGGCCCCTCCATGCATTCTTCAGCGTACCGCTAGGCAAAGCAGAAATACCAACCATAGCCACAGGCTGCCCATCTTTATTAACTGCAATGAAAGAATGAGCGCCTGTAAAAGAGTTACTAAGATAATGATGCTTAGAAAAATAAGGCCATATGTAATTGCCAGTAACCTTATAGACTTCTAACTCCATAAGGATACTATCTTGTGAGGAGAATTCTTCCGACACTCTTATCCTCCTTCAAGTATTCCATCCACCACTTAGGGCGAGAGACTGTATAGTCAAGCACATAATCACCAGCATCAGTGTCGATGACCCAATCAGGTTGCAGCCAATCAAGAACGTCACGATGACATGTAGAGATTACAATATTACGAACCCCACTACGATCAAGATGGTTTCTTAAAGACTTAGATGCTGAGATAGCAACGCTTCTATCTACCACCGACGTATACTCATCAATCACCGATCCATCATACAGAGAGCGAGCAAGGTCTGCACGAAACTTCTGGCCGTTAGATAGCGCGTAGTATGGGAGTCTCCAAATTGGAATAGAGTTGAGTCCTACAGCATGGAGACACTCCCTAGCATCCTCCACGGTGGCAAAATGAGACACGATAGGGAGGTTATTAGCCCACGCTGGTGATATGTATTGACCGAATTCATTTAGGAGCGTAGATTTGCCCGTACCGCTTCCACCTACAATGACACCAATAGTAAAACTATCAGGGATATCAGATGGTTTTTGAAATGGAAAGAACTCTGTAGGGATATCTGGATCAAGATCAAAGGGTCGGAATGCTTCACGAACCATGTCATCAATAACCACATCAGCCACTAAGGGAGTGGTGTGCCTAGCAAGTTTCATTATCAGTCTACTTTCTTTACTTTACCGACTGTGGCACTAGACCACACTCTCCATTGGTTACTTGTTACACCATAAACTGTTATAGAGATATTATTCTGGTGGTTGGTGGTCAAGTCTTTCACCCACTATAGCGTCTTTAATGCCCGCAGAGTATCCAACATCGTATCCACTTTCATGACCGCGACGAAGCGCATCCTTAATCTGATTAGATATGTCTACGTCGTTACTACAGTTCCAGCATTTGGCATACATCATACACCGCTTCTATATTTTCTTTTCAGCGGCGGCTTGATTCCAGCCTTTACACACGCTTGGTAGGCAATACCGTATCGCTTTTCAGGACCGTCTCCAGCCTTGCCACCAGTGCCACGCTTAACCTCATTTGATGCTGCATTAAGATCCCTCAGCAACTTTTCTGCTTCTTCTTGGCTTACGATCAACTGCATTAGTTTTAATCCTTCCGTTTATTATGTCTTCATTATACTTGTCTTTGCATGGATTACACCACTTTTCCGCAGTGAATTTTAATCCACTTGCAGAATATTTAATTAAACAATTATACTCTGGATGCTTAGAGGAAACGCAAGTGCTTGTTCCCATTTTAATTCCTATCTATCATCCATACGATTAATGATTTCCCAAATGCAGATAATTGCAACTATCAGCCCAGCGAATACTAACGGCACAAAAGAAACACCATCAAACACTACTACTCCCTAGTCATTTCAATTAGTTCAGATAGGGTCATGCACACAGTTTTTAAAACAATGCCAGCATTAATTTCAAAATCCTCTGGATGCCACTTGTAAGTATTCTTATTCTCATTGTAAATATCTTCAAATACCTTTTGCATGATGTGAAAGTATTCTTCCGAATGCAAATAGTACGCCTTGTGATCTGTCATCGTAACTCCCTATTATTAATAGCAGCAATAACTTCTTCAGCAATATACACCATACGCCTACCAGATTCTAGATCTACAATGTGAGACTTCTCTTTAAATAGTCTTTCAACTATGGCTTGACGCTCATCACGAATAACCTTTTGAATAAAATCAGACGACTGCATCTTTCTCCTTATACCATTTTCTTGTGTTCCTGTAGTATACAATAAAATATGCTACGGCAGCAACAATAAATCCATACTGTTCGGAAATGATTGAGTAGTATACCCATAATATTTCAGCGAGGATTCCGATAGGCCACGCCCACCATTTTCTTCTGCCAGCAAAAAAAACTGTGGCTACGCCAAGTGTAGCAAGTACCCATGACCAAGCCATTATTTATTCCTTGCGTGAGTGGGCCAATAATAATTACAATCAGCACAGCATACCATAGGTCGATAAATATCTACCGCCGATTTGTACTGTGGATAAAGATCGGGAGCCTTGAGATATAGGTTGGCACGATGAGTAATAATAACTTTATCAAACTCCGACCCGTACATCCATGATGGCCTACCAGTATCAAGATTCTTAAGTTGCTCTGAATACTTTTGAATAACCGACCAGTTATTTTCCCATTTGTATTCACGCACACCCATTTCCACAGCAATAGCACGTAGGTATGCTACAAGAGTATTGGGGCTATTACGAAACATTCTAGTGGCAGGATGATTAACCCACCCCTTAGTCTCGCCAGCGATAGCCGCCAGAATCTGGCGACCTTCAAGCAGTTGCTTGACTAGACGCTTTTGATCTAGAACGCTGGCGGCTTCAGTGAAATCTTCATGCGGCAAGAATACCTGCATTATGATCCCATCGTACGAAACTTATATTCAAAGTAGTCGATGCTGTTCTCGTTCATTCTGCCTCCATAGGTAGGTCTAATGGTGTTGGTGTTGTAATCATAGTATGACATACCGCGCACTCTGCGTCAAGCATATATCCACCAATTTCATAGTCGTCATCGAACCACGCTTGAATAGTTAATACACGATTTGCACAGTTAGGGCATTCTGCGGTGGGTATTCCACGCGCATCTAACTTTAGAGTTTCATCCACTCTGGGTGACTCAGCGTCCATCTAACTGTCCTTTCAAGAGAATCTTCTAGTGGTAGTGGGGCTTTCCATCCAGTAGACTGCAACTTAGAACCATCTAGGGCATAACGTAAATCATGTCCAGGGCGTGATGAGTGGAAGTCTACTACCTCATATTGTAGCGGCTTACCTACGAAGGATGCAATCATTTCTGCCATCTCTAAATTATTGACCTCTCTCTCACCCACCACATGATATTTTTCAGGGTGCGGTGCTTCTCCATAGAGCGGCGCGGGTAACTGTAGAATGTGGAGCAAGGCATCTGCTTGGTTGCGAGCATGAAGATAGAATCTACTTCCGGGGACACCATCATCAGATCCATGAATAGTTACAGTTTCACCATTCAATACCTTTTTAATCACCATAGGAATAAACTTTTCCATGTCTTGCATCTCTCCAATGATATTCATTGTGTTAGAGATTACGATAGGCATATTGTATGTACGCCAGTAGGAATAGCAGATTGATTCTTGAGCCGCCTTAGATGCACTATATGGATTGCTTGGAAAGTATTGATCTACCCACTCTTTGTGCCCATATCCTTTTGGAGCAGGACCATACACCTCATCGGTAGATACTTGTAAGAAGGATTTGATTTCTGGACGAGTCTTAGCCCAATCAAGCATCTGACATACCAACGCAACATTGTTCATGATAAAGTCTGCTGGATCTGTAATGGAGCGATCAACGTGCGACTCACTAGCCATATTAATTACATAATCAATATGTCCAATCTCAGCATCCAATACTGGAGAGATGGGGGTAGTAAGGTCATGTCGGAGGATCTTAGTTCTCTTGAAGTCATCGTCTATTCCAGCGACCGAAATGCGGATACGGTCTGAGATTCCCTTGTGCCTAAAACTATCTAGACATACAACTTCCCAATCAGTATTAACAAGCACATGACGAAGGGTGTGGCTACCAACAAAGCCAGCAGCGCCCGTAAGCAAAAGTCTTTTCATTGTTTCCTTATCTCTTTATTTTAATAGAACGCGCTTGAGTACGCGGCTTCAGTTTAGCACGGTCATCTTCAAAGAGCCAGCCAAACGGGTCAATTTCTTTACCATTATTCCAATCGAACACCGGAAGGTATGAGAACATTTTATCACTACCTATTTGATCTTTTTTGATTCACAATCCTCTTTTGCTTTTTAAGGTAAAGAATTTCATCTTCTAGACTATCTTCTTCATCCTCATAAATCTCATAATTGTTATTCATATGGTAATGCTCTGTCTCCTAGTAATTATTATATATAGAGATTCTATCATCATTCTAAACCTGATGCAAGTTTATACATACCCAAGTTTTACTTTCTCCTTGTAGGTAGATGCCCAAGTTTGTAGCCCATGATAGTAATCTAACTCCTCTTTAGGAACAGGCTGATCTTTCCACCATCCCATATGCTGGCACGTAAAACGATCACCAATTCTAAATGCACTAGTGCCAGTTATCCCTTGTCGGATATTTAGTAACTCTCTTACCACTATATCTTTTTTATGAAGACAAAATGTGGTATCAATAGCCGCTGCGTATAGTTGATCGCTCTCAGTATAAATGTTTACTGGACTATTCCAGTACGAGCCTTCCCAACGCTTCACCTGTCCTGCATCAAAGAAAAGATCTTTAGTTTGCTCTATATCTATAGCAAAGCCTACTTTAGATATCTCATACATATCTAAAATACGCTTCATCTTTGAAATGAATTTTTTAGGCAATGCCTCATTGAATATTAAATCTGGATCTGTAACAATAAAATACTCTGGCATTATTGCCAAAAACTCTGGAGCCTCTGCAAATACTCTTGGCCCTAAGTTCTCATCAAATCTTACCACACGATGAGTTTCAGATATGCTATCAAGATATTCAATCATTGGTGGATAGGTAGAATTATTATCACAGATAATAAAATTGTTAAGGCCAAACTTTTCTAATTGCTCTACCATAAATTTTGTATATGTAACTAAGTTAAAGACTGGAACAATAATTGGAACCTCAGAGGAATCAATAGTCTGTAATGCTTTATACAGTTTGGCAGAATGTTTAATCATCGGTTGTCTCCAAGAACCTCAGAGATATGAACGTATCCATAGTTCTGTACTAATTCTTGCATTAGGTATCCATCAGCAGAGTGATCATATCTATGCCACCCGCCAATAGAATCCCAAGCCCGCTTGCTGACTACACACTGTAGCATGTCTACCTTGCCCATAACGGGGGGTACACCAGAGAAATATTTAATATCGAACTTCTCATGTGTACATGCAAATACTAGAACGTCTGCGTTCGTCTCAGAGAGTTTCCTATCAATCTTTTCTAGAGCATGTGGATAGAGAATGTTATCAATATTAAAGTTGATAACATATTCTCCTGTGGCAGCGCGGATTCCTAAATCACGCGAGTGGTGTCCCCATCCATACCCTGCAATAAACTCTTCAGTGCCGTAAATACCATAATGTTTATCTGTTTCAAGATAGTGGTAGTTATCAATACCTGATGAGTATTCGTCACTTGATGTTGTCTTTGGCCCATCATGAACAATGATTAGTTCAAAGTCCTGAAAAGTTTGATTAGAAAGAGACTTAAGACCCTCTATCATTCTATCTCTTGGAACGTAAGGCTCGTAGTCAGTTGCTACGATTGAAAACTTTGGCATTCATAATATCTTTCTCTTGTTGTAATATTAATTATATTCTAAATAATCCATAGTCTACCACTTCTTTTTCTATATCAGAGTAGTCAGTTCTCTGGTATGCAAGATGTGGGTACAGAAGATAGGCGTTGTACTTGTTCTGTAGTTCAGCGTATGTTATATCTGATTGAACATAGTTAAACAATAATGCATTAAGAGCATCTTCATATACTGTATCTCTAAATATTACACAGTGTGCCGCATATCCCCCATAAAGCCTATAAATATTATCTGCCACCCGAAGACGAGACCCTGTTGCTGGATTAGCACACATATAAAGCATATCCCAATCATCTGGAATTCGTGGGGACATAAAGTCAAACATCTCATTAAGTCCGTCATGAAACTCTATGTCGTCTTCTAAAAGAAGAAATGATTTATATTTGTTTACTTTTGCATTAGCAAATGCTTTAGCGTGTGACACTCTGCATCCGTTTGCCCCTGGTTTTAAATCCGCCATAGTTGGTATAGTGTCACCATCTACGCCAACAATTCTTTTAACATCTGTTAGACCGATCTTGTTGAACTCTTTTAGACTTTGTTCCCAGCGATCTGGCCTCTTATCTAAATTAATACACAGTGCTTTATCAAAATAATCTGTAAAGGTCATACTATATTCCATCCGTCCAAGTAATAATCATCTGTATTCAAGTGACTCAACGCTGGCCCAAACCAATTAGATGGAGCAACAACATGGTCGGACTTGGCTAACCATGCACCCCACCAACTGAAAGAACTATTGGCAATGATATGCTGAGTTGCATTTTGCATAAGATATAAGTCTACATATTCATTGTTGCTAGATACAACAAACTTTCCAAAAAACTTGTGTGATCTACACCACTCTTGGTCATCTGAAAATACAATTACTCTTTCAGGATTTAGTATCTCCATAGCCTTTTCATAATATCCAGAAGTTAGGTTAGTGTGATGCAAACTGTTTCCAACATAATCCGTACGGCGAACGTGCATCGCACAAAAATCTATTGGCGGGTTAGTGGCATTATAAAGAACATCTTCTTTAAACCTAAAGTCTTCTCTAATAGAGTCTTGTATGTCATTAAAATACTTAGGTGATTGAAAGTATCCTTCTATATTATCTTCATCTTTAATGCGGTCTACAAGCCACTCATCGTAGCAATGACTTCTTTCCATAATAGTAGGAGCATCTAGATTTATTCCAACATTACTATCTTTAATAGAAGAAAGTTCAAAGCAGTCATATATACTGCTTCCATTTAATGCTCGCGCTCTTCCAAATAAAGACCTTGGTGGAACTTTCCAATTAAATCCCTTTTTAAAAGCAATTCCTTTTAAGGCAGCGTATTGGAACATTTGATTTCCAAGGCGACCGTTATTCCCTAGTGAATTATGATATATTGTCATTTAAAAGTTCTTTCTTTATATAGAATGCATCTCCCCAGATTACTCCAGACCAGTCGGTCTCAACTCGAATAAGTCCTCTAGCCCCTAGATATTCATCTATCTTATCAACTAATACGTTGTTCTCATATGTTTCATCCCTATTTACTTCTGCATAAATGTAATCAAACTGACTAATGCATTCTTCCGCTCCTAATAAAACTTGGAACTCGTATCCTTGCACGTCCATGTTTAAAAAGTTGCACCCATCTATTGATTTTTTAAAAGAGGAAAGTTTTTTCATTTTAACCTCTGATGTAGAGTTAAACTTTATTCCTTGATAAAGTTCTAAATGCATTTTAGGTTTTAAGATTGAACTGCTTTCAAGGTTGTTGGTTGACCTATACATAGTAACAGTATCTTCAGTTTCGCCAAGGGCATAGGGAAATACTTTAACGATGTCAGACTTGTACTGAATAAGAACCTCAAGGTTTTCTATTAACGGCTCAAAGCATATTATTTTCTTTATGTCTTGTTCTAAATAGGATGGGATTTCCTCTCCGTAGTGTGCCCCAACGTGAACTACGCCAGTAATATTTAGATTATATTTATCTTTAATATAATTAAAATCTATTAACATTTATTTATACCTCTATCCATCCAGAAACTAAATATTCCTTGTTTGAGTGAGTTGAAGCCATTGGCCCGTACCAATTCTTAGGCATAACAACATTCTTATTTTTACTTAGATATGCTCCCCACCAAGCATACGTGCTATTAGATATTATATTACCATTCGCTTGTGACATTATAAGCATATCTTTATATGGATCTAGTCCAGACATAATAAACCTATCACCAGAAAAAACATCTTGTTGAGAACACCATTCAATATCATCAGAGGAAACTATTACTGGAAGTTTTTTATTAAAGTTTAATAAGGCATTTGTATAGTATTCGTCAGTTTGCTGAGGACATACACCCTCGAAACCAACGTAGTCTCCCCTTCTAACGTGAATAGAAATATATTTATCTATATCTATTGGCTTATCATTATTCAAAAATTTAAACTCATTAAAAATAATTTTTCGTATTGAAGAAAAATACCTTTTGCTATGAAAGTATCCAATTAGATCTGAATTGTCTGGACAAGAATAAAATAGATCACTACAGAAAATATTATTTGGTGGCTCTTGTATCAAATACTCAAACTCAACATCTTTCATTCTTTCTCTAGCCTGTAGCAACTCAAAGCAATCAAAGATGTTACTTACAGAATGATAGGTGTCTTTAAATTT
>Ga0114967_10005443_pt1 | contig 10114 bp, 10 predicted proteins | sample M_130628_MF_Meta_FD_92639 | JGI IMG/M metagenome (GOLD analysis project Ga0114967, IMG submission 92639) | Freshwater microbial communities from Lake Montjoie, Canada to study carbon cycling - M_130628_MF_MetaG | ecosystem: Environmental > Aquatic > Freshwater > Lake | place: Lake Montjoie... | reverse complement strand
TGATCCACCATTTAAACCCAGTTTCCTTCAATACAACGAGATTGTGATTCCAACTATTTAAGCGTTACCAGCAAAATTCTTTAATGAATCTCCGCTAAGTCGGTACACCGTCCATTCATCCATAGCTACTGCACCTATTGATTTTGTTAAGAGCTTTGTCCCAGTATCAACGCCACTCCGCCCAATGCTGTTGCTTGATCCCCTAAACTACCCCTGACGAGTTTCACGTGGGAGTTTATTGGAAGCATGTGTGATTTGAATTTTTTCACGATTAGAAGCAGCACATCCGGGTGCAAATCGATTAACTCGCCACTAAAGATAATCTGCTCTGGATTGAGAACTCTGCTTAAAACTGCCGCTGCTTGGCCTACCTTTTCGGCTGCGTCATGAAGAATTCTTAGTGCCACAGAATCACCGTTTTCGACAAGTAGTTTGAAAAGTGGGAGATCGACTTCGTGCCCAAAAGTAAGTGAGGCACTACTTGCCATTGCGTGAAGACTGGCATATGTATCAAGGCATCCGCGTTGCCCACATTTACAGACAGGACCCTGGGGATCCAGAATTAAATGACCAAATTCGCCCGCACCACCTAACGAACCTGTAATTACTTCTTGAGATATGACCACTGCACCTCCAATGAGGTCGTCAGCCTTAAAGTACAGAAAATCCCTAAGGCCGAATCCATTCCCCCACAATAGTTCTGCATAAGCCGCAAGATTGGCACTATTTTCTAAAGTAGCCGTGAAGCCAGTTATTTCTGAAAGCTCTCTCACAAAACGATGATCTAAAACGGTTTCGTTTTCAGATTCTTGAGATTCTAATTCTGCTGGCAAATAAATCACAGCAGCAATCCCGACCCCAATTCCTATTATTCGACTAGGAGTTATACGTGTAACTGATAGGAGGTGACTAACCATTTCTTGTGCAGTTTTTAAAGCCAAATCAAAACTATAATTTGAAACTAATGGAACTTCAATTTCGGAGAGAATTTCATGAGATAAATCGCCAATTACTCCCCGCATTTTATTTTTACCCAGTTCAATTCCAATAGCTGCGCCAGAACTCGGATCAATTTCGACTAGTTCTCCAGGTCTACCTTTAACAGAACCACTGCGATTATCAGAAGTCGCACGAAGAATTTGGACGGAACGGTCGGTTGCTAACTGTTCGACCATTAGAGAGATAGAAGATTTAGCGATTCCTGTTGCACGTGAAATTTCTGCTCTAGTCATGGGACCACGTTGACGCAAGAGTGCCAGAATCCTAAGTTTTCTTTGATCGCCAAAAAGGAGATTTATGCCATTGGGTGAGAGCGTTCCCGCGCCAAGATTTCTTTTCAAGAGTGACAGCCTCCTTAATTGAGAGATTCACAGCTCTATTGATATTAGTACAACTCTGGCCAAAGTTTTGAGCCAACCAATAAGAATTTCTGTTAGAAAGCGGCTTGAGACACCCTTATTTGTCCAATATTGGACCTATTGACCCCTTAGTGTGCCGCACATACCCTTCTAAAACCTAAGCAGGTTCGCTGAACACTTGCTAAGAGTTGCCGCTTTGGCACTCTTTTCTGGGAGATTCTACAAAGGGGGGAAGATATGAAGAAATCAATTTACCAAACATGGGGTGCCACAGCTGCGGCCTTTGCGATGGTAAGTGCAAGCATTATTGCTGGATCCCCAGCAAGTGCTGCAGCTAAAACTACGATTACCTATTGGACGCACGTTAATGGACCAACAAACGTTTTTGAAAAAGATTTGATTGCACAATACCAAAGGGCGAATCCAACGGTAAAGGTCAATTATCTACCTGTTGAATGGGGTGTCCTACCTACAAAACTGAAGACTTCAATTGCCGGCGGGGGCGGGCCTGATCTTTTCAATTTTTTTGGTGGATACGCTTCTGAACTCATCTCCAAAAAGATGGTTTCACCAGTCGATTTTTCTGCCTTTGGATTGAAGAACGGCAAGAAAGATCTTCTTAAAAATTATCTTCCAGCTGTTGTTAATGGCTTTTCTGCCGGAACCACTGTCTATGGAATTCCACACGAAGTTTCAAATCACGTTTATTGGATTAATACAGATCAGTTCGCAGCAGCAGGACTATCGGCTGCGGACTATCCAAAGACCTATGACGATGTAATTCGTGTTGGAAAAATCTTGCAGGCAAAACCAAGCGGGGGCTTAAAAGAAGCACTTGTAATGCCTCAATACAATGCAATTCGAGAAACACTTACATTACAAATGATGGCACGCCAAGCAGGCGGTTCATTATTTAGTGCTGATGGTAAGAAACCACAACTTGACAGCGCTTCCGTAGTTCGAGCACTTCAAATGTGGGGTGATCTTGCTAATACGCATGGATTAAATCAACCTGCACTTGGACCAACAGCCTCAAACTACCCAGAAGATCTCTTCGGTGCTGGAACTGCTGCCATGAACAACACAGGTGGTCCATGGGTTGTCAAAGTTATGTCAGATACATATCCAACCATTAAGTACAAAGTCCTGCAGCAACCTACCTTTAAGGGTGGAATACAAGCTGGTGGAACACTTTATGGTTTTGGTCTTTTCGTACCTTCAACCTCAAAGCAAAAAGCTGCAGCATGGAAGTTCGCAGCTTTTCTTCAATCAAAGGGACAGGATTACTTCGATAAGACAGGTGTATGGCTTGGCGATAATCAGACTTTCAAGTCTGCCGCAACCAAGGCATATCCAAGTTGGAGTGCATTCGCAACAAACTTTGCAGCTGGTGAGTTCCTTCCACCGATTGTGAAGTACAGCGAATTGATCGATGTTATCGATCGTGCTATCCAACGGGTTGTTCTTGAAAAGAAATCTGCATCCGAATCCTTGGCTGTTGCGCAATCTGAAGCTTTACTTTTGATGCGCTAGTCCTTTCTACCCAACTTCAAGGGACATAGGATGGAGTGAGGGGAGTGCTTTTAAAAGCTCCCCTCACTTACTTGAAGCGGAAACCCAGACCAAGATTAATGATTGAGGGTGATCCAAAGATTATGTGGGCCACATCAGGAAAGGCAAATGTGTCTAAGGGTCAGGGAGCAAATATTCAGAAGATATCTGGACTTGGCTCGTCTGGATGGATCTTTATTTTTCCTGTAATTACCATGCTGGCAATTTTCTTTCTTGTTCCACTCGCCGGTGTTATTTATCTTAGTCTCACAGAATGGTCGTTGATCGGTTCACCAGTCTTTAGTGGCTTTTCGAATTATCAAGAAATTTTTGCCAATCCACAATTTTGGAGTGCAGTTCGAGTGACAGGAAAATTGTCTCTAGAGATGGCAATTCCTGGCGCACTGATTGCATTTATATTGGCAATCATGATAAATGAAGGTAAAAAAACGAACTACGTTTCAACTGTTCTATTGTTTCCTTTGGTATTTCCAAGCATTGTTGCTGTGTTTATCTGGGAAGCTATGTTTAAAGGAGATGGAATATTAAACTCCTTTTTTGGAATTAATATAAATTGGGTTACTAGTTCCAGCTGGGCACTACCGTCGCTCGTTCTGATGATGCTTTGGACAAATTTAGGGTATTACACAATTATTGCTCTCGCAGGCGTGCGAGATTTACCAGCAGAACTCTTTGATGCAGCCAGCCTCGATGGTGCCGGATACTTCGCTAAAATTCGATGGATCACAATCCCTTTAATGAAACCAATATTATTGTTTTTATTGATGGTTGGAACATCTGATGCGTTAACTCTTTTCATTCAACCATACCTTTTGACAGGTGGCGGACCTGGAGATTCAACAAGAACGCTATCTCAATTAATTTATCAAACTGCTTTCATGTATACCGATATAGGAAAGGCTTCGGCGATTGCGGTCACACTCTTACTTGCGGCGTTAGTAGTGGCTGGATTGCAGTTTCGTGTCTTCAGTAAAGACCGAGAGATTTGAGATGGCACAATGAAAACTTTTGCTCGCTATTTGAACTTGGTATTATTAGCTCTTATCACCTTAATGGTGCTAATTCCTATCCTTTGGGCGCTTAAGGCAGTTTTTACCCCAACAGGAGAAATCTTCTCTACTGGGATATTTGATGTTCCTAGTCGCTTTTCTTTGGAAAATATTAGGAATGGATTAGTCACGGCTCCATTTTTAACTTACTTTAAAACAAGTCTAGTTGTAGCCCTAATTGTCACATCCTCTATCGTTATTACAAGTGCGATGGCAGGATTTGGGTTTGCAAAATTTCATTTTAAAGGCAAGAATTTTCTCTTCGCCTTTGTAATTATGGCGATGCTTATGCCATTCCAGGCTATTTTGATACCCCTATTCATTGAAGTAAAGTATTTTGGTTGGTTAGATTCTCTAAAGGGTTTGATAATTCCTGGAGCAGTGAGTGCCTTTGGAATTTTCATGATGCGACAATTCATGTTCTCAATTCCGAATGAACTTATTGAAGCCGCCCTTATTGATGGATGTTCCCCAATTAGAGTTTTTAGACAAGTGATTATTCCGATGGCGAAATCTCCACTAGCAGCTCTTGGTGCTCTAGCCTTTTTATCGAGTTGGAATAATTATCTTTGGCCACTTGTGGTAGTTCAAAGTGAGTCTTCAATGACAATTCCATTGGGGTTACAGCAATTTAGGGGAAATAATGCCACGGCATATGGAGAAATATTTGCTGTCTCACTCATAGCTGCTATTCCTGTGGCCGTTCTATTTATAGGGATGCGCCGCCAGATCGTAAGTAGTTTTGCAACGAGTGGCATAAAATGAAAATGCCACTTCAGCCAGAGAATTCAAAATTACGTACCATTGGAATTGACATAGGTGGAACTCATATTCGATCCATAATTAGTGACGGAATGAATATAGGTCAAGTAAGTATCGAAAAAACTCCTAACACATACGATGTGCTTCTAAATACAGTCAGAAGAATCATTGAATCTGGAAAATCTACTGGGGAATTGGCGAGCGTAGGTCTGGGACTGCCTGGAAGAACTGATCCTGAAAAACCAATTTGGATCCCAAAATTGCCATTTCTAAATCAATCGCCCCTAATTATTGATTTAGAGAAACAGACACATTTGCCGACAACACTGATTAATGATGCTCAGGCTGCGTTAGTGGGAGAAGTTAATTTTGGTGCCGCAAAAGGCTGCCGAAATGTTGTTCTTGTGACCTTAGGAACCGGTATTGGCGGTGGAGTGATGATTGATGGAAAGATTTATTTGGGCCACAACGGTACGGCGGGATCATTTGGGTGGCTTCTAGCTCCAGTTCGCGTGTTTCCAAACCCAGAACATGGGCCTTGGGAGCGTTGGGCATCTGGCAGCTCATTGCAAAACGCATCTCGAGATTTAGGACTCAGTGTTTCAGAATTACTTCAACAAGCCATCGATGCCCCAGATTCACAAGCAAGTGGCGTGCTCACAGATTTTTCTAGTCGTATTGGAAAAGGTTTGGGCTCGATTGCTTCATTATTCGATCCTCAAATCATTTTGGTTAGTGGTGGGCTTGTTGATTCTTGGTCATTGCTTGGGAATGGCGTACAAGAAGGTTTCAAAAGCACTGCATCTCCATCAGTACGAAACACTCCAATCAAAGTCGCGATTCTCGGATCAGATGCAGGAGCCGTTGGTGCATCAGTTACTGCTCGTAATTACTTTAATAGCCACAACTAAAACCAATCGAAAGGAATAAAATGACCGAGAAATCCTTCATTCAATACATTGTTGGATTCATTTCCGCAATTGAAAACGAGAAAGGCCCCTTGCTCGATGAGCTTGCCTTGAAATGTGCAAAAGTTCGGAAAGAGGGAGGATTGATTCACCTATTTGGAAGTGGACATTCTGTAATTCCCACGATGGATGCTTACCCGCGCTATGGATCATTTGTTGGTATTCACCCGATTTTTGATCCACGTTTGATGTGGCATAACGTTCTAGGGCCTGGCGGAGTACGTGAGCTCCTGTGGCTAGAGCGTACCGAGAACTACATTTTTCAGGTGCTTCAAAATGAGCCAATAAATAGTGGAGACATTCTTATCGCTCTTTCCCATGGGGGAACCAATATTGCGGCAATTGAAGCAGCAGAGTACGCAAAAAAGAAAGGATGCTTCACAATTGGAATCACTTCCATGAAGAATGCGGGTGCCGCATCTAAACATTCGCGCGGGTTGAAACTTTCAACAGTGGTAGACCAGGTGATTGACACAGGAGTCCCAATTGAGGATGCGGTGTATAACGTTGAAAGTTGGAGTAGGCCTGTCGGTGGAAGTTCAACAATTGTTGCCACGGTCATTGTGCAAGAACTGATTACCCGAATTGCTAAGGCGTTAGGTGAAATGGGAATTGAAGTCCCCACTTTTGTTTCTCCAACAGTCCCAGGTGCATCAGTAGCATCTAACGACGAGGTTTTCCTTGAGCATGCCAAGTACTTACACGCCGCAGTGGGGGTGAGTTTAGGTATGAAGTAAGCTCACTAAATCTCAATTTCTAAAATAGAAGAGGCGATGGATCTCTCATTAGAGCAACAGCACGAAAAGTGTTTGAGAGACATCCTCGCGTTGTCATTAGCGCGGAGTAATAATCGATATATCGAAAGCCACTTGTTTGTCCATGTGCAAACTCGTGGCTTTCGATTGCTAATCTCCAGGAATCATAGGAAGAATCAGAAATTGATTTAAATTCTGATACTTCAAAGCCTGACATATCTTCCCAGTTTTCAGAAAATAACAACTTTGTTTGAAATGGAGGATGGCTTTCATCTTCTAACGGCAGACTCGCAATGAAAACAGCCTGCTTTACAAGCAGATGAGCATTTATGTGATCAGGATGGAAACTCCCTGACCAATGGGTGAATATTTCTTCTGGACGCTCTTCCCGAATTATTCGGGCAATCCTCAAAGCAGTTTCTTCCGTTGGCAAAAGAAATCCGTCTCTTAGGTCATCAAAAATAATTGATTTTGCCCTTATAGCGTCACAAAACATTCTATTCTCTATAATTTTTTGAGTGCGGTACTTGGTCGCTGAGACAACTGGATTACCCAATTCACCAGGGGTTAGAGCTAAAATCGTTGCATTATCACCACGTGATATTGCTTCAACTAGCAGCGGGCCAGCCATAAGTTCAGCATCACCAATATGTGCACCTACAGCCAAGATATTCATGGACTAATCTTCTCTTATTTCTTGGCGTCTGCATAGGCATTTAAGACATAAAAACTTAATCTTACTGAGAAGGGGAACTAAATTTTCTTAGTGCATCTCCACTAAGTCGGTACACCGTCCATTCATCCATAGCTATTGCGCCTATAGATTTATAGAGTTCAATCGAAGGTTCATTCCAATCTAGAACCCACCACTGGAATCTTTCATACCCACGTTCCACGCAGATCTTTGCAAGAGTTTTTAGGAATCCCATTCCAAAACCTTTTCCGCGATGGGCAGGATCAACATAGAGATCTTCCAAATACAACCCTGGCTTTCCGAGCCATGTGGAGTAATTCAGGAACCAGATAGCAATTCCAATCACTTCTCCATCTACTTCAGCAACATGACAATAGGCGCTTGGCTTATCGCCAAAGATTGTTTCTTCAATCTGTTGAAGTGTTGCTTTAGCGTCAAGCGGTGCTTTTTCATATTCGGCTAAGTCTTTAATAAGTTGAAGGATGCGAGGAGCATCTTCAGGGACGGCGTATCTAATCATTATTGAATTCTAAGTCAATCTCTCTGAGAAATCTTCATTTTAAACTTACCTGTTAGATTTGCGCCTAGAAGTTTTCGAGAGATAATTTCTAAATGCTGCAGACCCTCCCTTAAGGGATCTTTTTCCCAGGATTCATAACTCCAGATGGGTCCAATAGCTTCTTAATCCCTCTTTGAATTTCGATAATTTGAGAGGATATTTCACCAACTACAAGATCACGTTTAATTATCCCAATCCCGTGTTCGCCACTGGCGGTGCCACCTAAACCTTGTGCAATTTGAACGATCCTAGCGAAAGCGGATTTAGCTTTTTCTTGAGCATTTATATCTCCATGGTCATGCACGATAGTGGGGTGCATGTTGCCATCTCCAGCATGGCCAAAAATCCCAATCGTAAGAGACGATTCCGAAGCCAATAATTCAACTTGAGATACAAACTCAGATATTTTTGTAACAGGGATTGCAACATCATCGAGCAAAGTAGCACCAAGACGCTCTAGTGCAGGATAGGCCAATTTTCTAACTCGAATCAGGTCTATCGCTTCCGCGCTATTCGTTGTGAACATTCCATCAATCATGGAATTCTCTTTACAAGTATTTAAGGCTTCATCACCTAACTCAAAATTTTCATCTAATTGCATCAGCAAAATAGAGCCGGCCACTTCAAAACCCAGGGGGTGCCATGCCTCGATTGCTTTGAGAGTTGTCTGGTCGATGATTTCTAGCATCGAAGGACGAAACTTAAGTAATTGAGTCGAAGCTTTAGCAGCTTGAGTGATACTAGGAAATGTCGCTATTAGTGTCGCAGGATCTTTTGGCCGAGGAACTATATTCAATGTAATTTCAGTTATTATTCCAAGAGTTCCTTCAGAACCAATGAAAAGATGCATGAGATCTAAAGTAGATACAAACTTTTTCGTAGACTTGCCCAGTTCAATAACTTCACCCGTTGACAAAACTACTGTTAGCGCGCGCACATGGTGGGAAGTGACACCATATTTAACACAACACATTCCACCTGCATTAGTAGCCACATTTCCTCCTAAAGTCGACCAATCACGACTTGCAGGATCTGGTAAGTAAGCCATCCCAAACTCTTTTACAGCGGTATCCAAGTCAAGATTGATAACTCCTGGTTGAACGCGGGCTATCTGATTTTCAAAATCAATTTCAAGAATTTGATTCATTTTCTCAAGTGATATAACTAATGAATCGGAGTCAGCGTTAGCACCACCAGACAGGCCGCTACCAGCACCACGCGTGACAACTGGAATATTGCGTTCAGAACAAAACACTAGGGCCTTAGAAATTTGCTCTGTATTTCGAGCTAATAAAACCGCGGCGGCTGGTGCAGATTTAGCAAATAGTGCTTGATCCTTCGAATACGTCGCAGTGATATCAGAATCAGTAATTAGTGCTACCCCCAGTATTTTTTCCAGGTCAGCAGCGAAGGTCATACTGGCAGTCTATATCGCTTGCGGGGGATGGCTTCAATAAGTAAATCATCCTGCAGGGTTTTAAGCGCCTTTTCTACTTGCGATTCATCAGGCCAGAGTTTCTTGATAGCGCTTTCAGTTAATGATTGATTCTCACGCAGAGCTTGAACGATTGTGCCGCGGCATTTTCTGTCGGTTCCATGCCAATCTTGTGATTTGCGCACTAAATCTGTTTTTGGATAACCATTCTTTCGCCAATTACATTGGCCAATGACTGGGCATTTCTCGCAAATGGGGTTTTTAGATGTGCAGATGAGTGCACCGAGTTCCATTGTTGCAGCAGCCCAGATGTGAGCGTTCTTGGCTGGTTGTAGAGAAAGGCGTGAAGCCTTCTCTTTAACTGTTGGTGCAGGCTTTGGGTGTTCATTGCCATCGATAACTCGTGTTAACAACCGTCGTATATTCACATCCATCACCAGGGTTTGTTTTTCAAAAGCGAATGCTGCAATGGCGGCGGCGGTGTATTCACCGATTCCAGGAAGAGTTTGCAGAATTGCAGGATCTTCTGGGACTTGATTATTGAAATCTTGGGCAATGATTTGTGCTGCGCCGTGAAGGCGCAGAGCACGGCGCGGGTAACCAAGACGTCCCCACGCTGTAATAACTTCGGCCGGTGATGCTTTAGCTAAATCTTTAGGAGTTGGCCAGCGCTTCATCCACTCATCCCATTTAGGAAGAACACGGTTGACGGGAGTTTGTTGCAACATGTATTCACTCACCATCACACCCCAAGGCGTTGTCTTGCGCCAGGGCAGATCGCGTTTGTTTTTCTTAAACCAGGAAGTTATCGGTTTTTCTAGCTGGTTCATTCGCCAGTTATTTTTACCCGTTTGAGTGCTTGGTCAAGACGTGAAACTTCAAAGATCTCCATGCCTGCAATCTTTGTCTCTGATCCAGATGGAACTAATGCGCGTTTAAAACCTAAGCGAAATGCCTCTTGG
>Ga0114967_10005441_pt1 | contig 10117 bp, 12 predicted proteins | sample M_130628_MF_Meta_FD_92639 | JGI IMG/M metagenome (GOLD analysis project Ga0114967, IMG submission 92639) | Freshwater microbial communities from Lake Montjoie, Canada to study carbon cycling - M_130628_MF_MetaG | ecosystem: Environmental > Aquatic > Freshwater > Lake | place: Lake Montjoie... | reverse complement strand
TGTAAAAACAGGGTTTTCTATCGGGGATATTGGCGTAGGCGTAATAAAACGTGTTGTTCATGCGTGCCCAGCGCCATGCTTTGACGCTGTCGGGGAGGATGGGGCGCATGCGATGGGTAGGTGGGATGCTAGATGTGTAAACTGGTCTTCCGTATACGCGTAGATACTCCGAGTTAATACCACACGTTCGCACCAAATAACACTCGTTAAGCCATATTGTATGCTTGTATCCGTATTGTTTGATAAGAACATCTAGTATCATCTTGTTCTAGTTGAGATAGTTATTAAATATCCTTTCAGCTATTTCTTCTGCTTGTATTTTTCGTTTTTCAGCCAACTTTCGCAACACACTTACAACTAAAGAATCAGTTTTTCCTTTTCTTATAGCATCTCTAACCACATGATGTTTAATATTCATTTCTGAAGCCACACGAACCAAATCCCCATGTTTTAAATACCTTTTTATTTCTTCGATTTTCATCATGTTAAATATTAACATCGTTTAGCTACATTTACCTCGTTGATTCCACAAATGTAGAGTATATTATCCAATGCTCAAAACCTAGTGAAGAATAAAATCTACAAAATGACAACTGTAATAGAAAGAATTAGACAAATAATTGAAAACAAGAGACTTAGTGAACGATATTTTTGTCGAGAAATTGGCGTGTCTAATGGATTTTTAAACAAAGTCAATGACGTTGGGAGTGATAAATTGAATAAAATACTCTACAGGTATCCGGAAATTAACCCCATTTGGCTGTTAACTGGAAATGGCTCCATGCTTGTAACTAACACACAAAGTGCTAGTAAAGCTACGCCTGATACAATTTTATCCCTACCTGCTGAAAAAGGAATACCCCTAATTACGGAAACAGCTTTAAGACGATTCAGAGATACTGAATTCGGTATACAAGAGCCTGATATCAAGGAATACTATGTAGTCCCAAAATTCAAATATCGAATAATAGATTTTATGGTAGAGGTTGCGGACAACGGCATGTATCCACAATACAATAGTGGTGATATAATAGCCTGTACTGTTATCAAAGAGAACACATTTATTCAATGGAACAAAACGCATGTTATTGCTACTAAAGGACAAGGTGTCTTAATAAAAAGAATAAAAAAAAGTAGCAGGGATGAATTCATAGTAGCAGTATCGGACAATGAAACCCATGAACCTTTTGAAATTCCTAGAAAGGAAATAAAAGGCATTGCTATTGTAGTAGGCCTTATCCGATTGGAATAGCAGGGCAGTATGCATATTCAAAAAAACCAAAAGTGCAAAAAATGTAAGGGTTTAAAACCATTACAACAACCCTTACATTTTTCAAAAAAACCAAAAGTGCAAAAAATGTAAGGGTTTGATACCCGCATTTAAAAATAGTGGCTTTAGGGGTATTATGGTAAAAATAGCCTTTCGAGATACCTTGATAGATATTTTCTTATTTCAAATGGCTTATTAAAGCTTTTAAAATGGCACATAAGTGGTAGTTGTGTGGTAGATGATGGTACTTTGCCAAAAGTACAGATTTCATTAAAAACAGGCTTTTTGTTCATTTTTGTGCCGTTTTTGTTTATCTATATTTTTACACTTTTGGTTTTACCCCTTATAAACCTCGCGACCTTGTGGCGAATGGCATTTAGTATGAGGTCGGTTTCAGCAATTAGTTTTACGAGATTAGTTTCTATCAGAGGGTTCATAGGGTATGGATGTATGTCGTTCTTAAATGGGGTATTTGGTCCAAAATAGCAATGATCTTGTTTACTGGGGTTTTCCGAATACCAATTTCTAAAGAACAGTTCGTTTCAAACGTTTGTTTGCTGATGGAGAGATGTTCATTTTTTACAATTTTCATCACATCATTCATTTGCAAATAATCAAACTCAAGAAAATAAACATCATTCACTGTTTTGGGAATGATGTTAGCTGAAGCCAATGCTGCTAAGGTGGCCGATTTATAGGCATTGATCAGCCCTGGAATACCTAATAATGTGCCTCCAAAATAACGAACAACCACGACCAATATATTCGTTAATTCGGATGAAAGTAGGGTGTTTAAAATAGGTCGGCCTGCTGAGCCAGTGGGCTCGCCATCGTCGTTTAATCGAAACACTGAAGTGTCCAGACTGAGGCGCAATGCCCAGCAATAATGTCTTGCCTTCGGATGCTCTGACTTGATCTTACTGAGTATTTCTTTGACCTCGTCCTCCGTATTTATGGGGTATGCATACCCCATAAATTTACTTCCACGATCACGGAAAATACCTTCGGATGGTTTTTCGATCGTTTGATAGGTATCCTCAAATAGCATGTGGGCAAAGGTAGTTATTCGTTTTAGCTTACTTTATTTCGGTGTCTCATTTGGGGTATGTAAATAGTGAAGTGGACTTTTTTAGTCAGATAGATAATATCTATATACGATTTTCAATAATATAGGCACCATCCGTGGCACTAATAGCAGACAATGTTTGTAGGTAATTAGACCCTGCATGGAACTCACGAAACAATGCTGCAATTGTTGAAATTGCCTTGGGGCAACCACGACCCTGTGGATGTACAGTTATGCCTGGGATAATCCCCAGTAGTGCATTCTCTGCGTCGTATTCTTTGGGCCCTGTATATTTACCAAAGGATTGTGCAGCTTTCCATAAATGGTGAGCCATGTCTTTTTTGTTCGATAAAAATCTTTCGGATGGAGCACTTGGCTTAGGGGCCAATAGTTTATATAGTGGATGTGCCAAACTTTTAAGACCTAGAGTTGCAACGTTCATGGCACTTCCTACTACATTGCCCTCTTTCATTTTAAGAATGGTTTTAGCGATTTGCTGACAAGGATCAATTAAACCTATTTTAGGAGAGCAGGTGCAATAATCTGGGTCAAATTCTCCATTAGCTGGTGTTAGATCGTAAAATGTCATGGCTTTTTGAGCATAATAGGTTGTTTTAGCAAGGCCATATAGCACGGTTTTAATTTGTCCAATAGGATTGTGTCCAATCGCGGTAACGGCATTTTCTAGGGTATTGCAGGCTGCACCAACAAGACCAAGTTGAGCAATAGCTGCAATAGCTGTAGTGGCCTCTGTTGCTCCTTCGTAAATATTCTGAATTGCGTTCACTCCCTGATAGGTGAGCATGACTGGTTTGCTATATCGCACTTGGTTAGTGAAGGGGGCGAAAGAGGTTGTCCTTTCCTCATGACTGAAGGGAAGTCTGCTGCTGTTTTGAGGAGAAGAGTGCTTGCGTGTTGATTTAAATTCTTTTCGTGAATCTGATAATAGTTCAGAAAAGCTTTTTGCTCTTTGGTTGCTTAGATCAACTGCCACAAGTGCTGTCCACAGCGCTTCATGACATGGTAGTGTTACCTTCTTCATATACTCAAAGGTATATAAGAATAGTGTTAAAAAAATGTTAACACATGTTAATGTGTGTTAAAGTACTTGATTTAAGCCTCCAATAGAAATCCAACCAAAGCAATGGCAACACCCAAACAAACGGCGATTAATTTTTTGATATTAAATTTATGATCAACGCTGGATTCGAAGAGAATGGTCGTAGAAATGTGTAAGAAAATGCCAATCACAATGCCCATCATACTATCAAAATAATTGCTGATTTCGGCAATATTGCTATGTCCAATGACATAACTGATCCAATAGCCCAATGGACACATGATGGCGAAAATGGCAAGAAAAAGAACGATCGCATTTTTGCTTATTTTCTTTTGTAAAAGAACGCTTCCAAGAGCAAAAGCAGCAGGTACATGGTGTAGGGCAATACCAAAAACAAGTTCATTATGTTTTCCGTGCGCTAATGGCATCCCTTCTAAAAAAGCATGCAAACATAGGCTAATCATGATGCCAAAAGGGAAAGCGTGATGATGTTGATGTAGATGAATATGACCATGCTCAATACCCTCCGAAAATTGTTCCATGACAATCTGGAGCAAGAATCCCCCCAATATGAACAATCCGATATTATGGTTTCCAGAAAGGTAAACTTCGGGCATGAGATGCAATACCGTGATCGAAAATAGATACGCCCCACTTAACGAGAGGATCAGTTTTAATCGATTGGTGTTATCCTTCTTAAATAAAAAAATGCATGTTCCTCCTAAAAAAGCACTAAAAAATAAAAGGGCTAGTTTCCAGTTTTCCATTTTTTATGTATATAGTTTGTTTTTCAATGGCCATGAAACGATCATGAGCTAATTATTTATCAGGGTTTGTGAGCGGTGGTTCATGATGGTCTGATGGCTATGATTTTTTTTAAAATAGTTCCTGTTGCGTAGCCGATAATTCCTCCAATAAGTGCTCCGAAAGTAACATCAATGGGGTAGTGTAGGCCTACGTATATTTGGGCAAAACTGATAGAAATTGCCCATAAAAGAGCTAGTGGCATGATCCATTTCCACTTTTTGTAAAATACTGTAATTAAAAATATACCCATTGCAAAGTGGTTGGCTGCATGCGTCGAAGGAAAGCTATAACCGCTCCCACAAGGAACCAAACTGCGTACGTTTAGTTTGATTATAGGATCATTACAGGGTCTTAATCGCTCAACAAAGGGCTTAATAACAGAAGCGGAGAAAAAATCGGCTATGCCAAAGGTGAGTACAAAAAAAAGTAGCATCACAACACCATATTTGCCATGTTTTTTGATCAAAAAAAACGCCAAAAAAAGATACAAAGGCACCCATGTGAGGCGTTCGCGTAGAAGAGGCATCAACCAGTCGAAAAATGAATTGCTAATACCTTGATTGATCACAAAAAATAAATACTGATCGAATTGAATTAGTTGATTAAACATGGGTCTTCTGACAGATAAAAATTAAACGGTCTGAATGAGTGGTGTCAAAATCATTTAGAGAATAGTCGCCAAAGTGTTTGATGACTGTAAAACCACTTTGAGTAAATAAATTTTCAAAATCGGAATAGGTGAATGCTTTCACTTCTTCCTCAAAAACATGTTTGGTGTCTCGATGCTCGAAGCTGATACGTTTTATTATTTTTTCATCACGTATCTGCTTGTTGATATAGAAATCTATTCCGTCAACGTGTTTCACCTCTTGGTGACTAAGATGACCTATGATTTTGTCGGTATTGAAATAATCGATTACCAGAAGTCCATTTTCTTTCAAAGATTTTTGTAGTGCCTGCAGTGCGCTGATATGTTCTTTAATGGTTTCAAAATAGCCGAAGCTGGTAAATAGATTGAGCGCGATATCAAAGGAGTTTGCTTGAAAAATATGACGCATATCATGCACCTGAAAATGGAGTCTCTTGTTTTTAAACTGTTGTGCAAATGCGATGCTGGATGACGAAAGGTCTATTCCAGTCACATCATACCCTTTTTTATTTAAATAAATGGCATGTCTGCCTCTGCCGCAAGCGACATCCAAAAGCGTGTCATTCAACGAAGGCTTCAAGTAGGCACAGAGATTATCAATAAAAAATTTGGCTTCATCATCATTTCTGTTTTGGTATAGAATATGATAGTATGGTGAGTCAAACCATTTTTCAAACCATTTTTTGTGGGGCATAGAGTCCAATTAAGGGATGCAAATATATGCATTTACATTTTTATGGGGCGGGCGAAAATCTTTTGCCATGGTCGGCATACTTGTTATACACCCGTTATAAACGCCTTGATGGTTAAGATTGAATAATTACCTTTGGATCGAAATAAAATCATAAAGGAAGTGTCATTAATTAAATCAATTTCAGGAATAAGAGGTACGATAGGGGGGAAGAGTGGTGATGCACTAACCCCGTCTGACATTATTAAGTTCACTACTGCCTTTGGAAAGTGGGTTGTGGACAATACGGGTGTTTATAAAATAGTGATTGGCCGTGATGCCCGAGTGTCTGGGGAGATGCTACGCAACTTAGTCGTCGGAACCTTGCAAAGCATAGGAGTAGATGTCGTTGATTTAGGCCTTTCTACTACGCCAACGGTAGAGTTAGCTGTAGTGGATGAAAAAGCTGGAGGAGGTATTGTGTTAACAGCAAGTCATAATCCGAAACAATGGAATGCGTTGAAATTGCTCAATCAACAAGGAGAGTTTATTTCGGATGCAGACGGAAAAGTACTTTTAAAAATGGCTGAACAAGGTGATGTTGAGTATGCAAATGTAGATAGTCTTGGAAAAATTAAGTATGATGATTCGTATCTACGTAAGCATATTGATAAAATACTAGCTCTTCCTTTGGTAGATGTAGGAGCCATTAGAAAGGCAAATTTTAAAATAGCGATTGATTGTGTTAACTCTTCGGGGGGGATTTTTGTACCAGCACTATTGAAAGCACTCGGTGTTAAAACAGTTCATGAATTGTATTGTGAACCAGATGGGCAGTTTCTACATAATCCAGAGCCTTTACCTGAAAATTTGACCGCATTATCTAACTTGGTTGTTTCAAAAAAAGCAGATTTGGGTATCGCCGTTGATCCAGATGTGGATCGTTTGTGTTTTGTCTGTGAGGATGGAGCAATGTTTGGTGAAGAATATACACTGGTAGCCGTGGCCGATTATGTCTTGGCCCATACTCCTGGAAATACCGTATCTAACCTTTCATCTACGCGCGCTTTACAAGATGTAACAGCGCGTTTAGGTGGTGCTTATAATGCTTCTGCAGTGGGTGAGGTGAACGTGGTTCATAAAATGAAGGAAACAGAAGCAGTTATAGGAGGTGAAGGCAATGGAGGTGTTATTTATCCAGAATTACATTATGGACGGGATGCACTGGTAGGAATTGCATTGTTTTTGACTCATTTGGCTAAATCAGGTCAATCTATTTCAGTATTACGAGGCACCTATCCATCTTATTTTATCTCCAAAAATAAAGTAATTCTGACGCCAGAGATGAATATTGATGCATTGCTAGTCGACGTTAAAAAACGATATAAGAAACAACCTCACAATACCATTGATGGATTGAAAATCGAATTTGAGAATGACTGGGTACACTTAAGAAAGTCGAATACAGAACCAATTGTTCGTATTTATGCAGAAGGAAGTTCGGAGACCGTCGCTGAAAATTTAGCAAAAAAAATCATTGGTGATATTAAAGAATATTGTGCAGGGGCTAAAAATATGCTGTCTAAATAAATGATTATTTAAGGAGGAGTCAGAGACTCCTCCCATTCGTTAATTCGTAGAAAAATTCTACGGAGAGTTTGATATAAAAAAAGCGAGGGGAGAAATTTTCCGCCCTCGCTTTTTTATATAACGAAACTACTCAGCTTTACAAATTCTTGTACGCGCTCTGCAATATCAAAATCGGTCAGATTTTTTATTTTTTCCGTTCCAAATTGTTCTACACAAAATGAGGCCAGAACAGATCCGTAGATAATCGCATTTTTCATGTTATTAAAGTTGATTGTGTCAACTTTAGCCAAGTAGCCGATAAATCCTCCTGCAAACGTATCACCAGCACCCGTTGGATCAAAAACTTCTGCCAGTGGGAGGCCTGGGGCCGAAAATATGTGTTTATCGTGAAATAATAGAGCCCCGTGTTCGCCTTTTTTAATGATTACATAGGAAGGGCCCATTTGAAGAATTTTACGGGCAGCTTTCACCAAAGAATACTCACCTGATAGCTGTCGGGCTTCGGCATCGTTGATGGTGATGACGTCGACCATTTTGATGGTTTCCAATAAACTATCCATTGCGATATCCATCCAAAAGTTCATGGTATCCATGACGATGAGTTTCGGGCGTTTTTTAAGCCTTTTAATGGTCATTTGTTGTACTTCTGGTGTTAGATTCCCTAGTAGTAGAAATTCGCAATCCTGGTAAGAGCTGGGAATAACAGGATCAAAATCAGCTAATACATTCAGGTCGGTCGTTAATGTGTCGCGACTGTTCATGTCATTATGATACTTCCCTGCCCAAAAGAAAGATTTCTCACCAGATTTAATTTGTATTCCTTCGACATCAATACCATGCTCCTCAAAGTTCTGGATGTCTTCCTCAGGGAAATCGTCGCCAACAACGGAAACAACTTTAACTTGATCATAAAAGTAGGATGCTGCCAAACTTGCATATGTAGCAGCTCCGCCAACAATTTTGTCTGTTTTGCCAAATGGCGTCTCGATAGCATCAAATGCTACGGATCCTGTGATAACTAAGCTCATAAAATATTTTTAAAAAATTTGTCGCAAATATTGCATTAATAATTAATTATTCCGATCATTGCATTCCCAAACTGGGCAACATTCCTGAGTAGCTCAGCCGGTTAGAGCATCTGACTGTTAATCAGAGGGTCGCTGGTTCGAGCCCAGCCTCAGGAGCAAAAGCTTCCCCATTATAGGGAGGCTTTTTTTTAATATTTTGAATCTTTACCTGAAAGATCGCATTCATTACCAAACTAGATAACATTCCTGAGTAGCTCAGCTGGTTAGAGCATCTGACTGTTAATCAGAGGGTCGCTGGTTCGAGCCCAGCCTCAGGAGCAAAAGCTTCTCTACTAGTGGGAAGCTTTTTTTATTTATTAAACTTTCGAATACTGAATTTAGTGTTCACCAGAGCAATACGTATCGTTGTTTGCTTTCTCAAAACATTCTTTTCCTTCTTTAAAAGAGAGGTATGCAAGTGCCAAAGTTCCCGCTGAGTCGATATATGGCAAGTGGACTAGTTCATATATTCCACTGGCCACAAGTAGCACAACAGACATATAAATACAAATGCGCGTGCATTCTACATCCGCAAGCATTGCCTGTGAGTTTAACAATCTCCCCACTTTTGTTTTGCTGTACATCAGAGCCCACATCACAGCAATTGAAATTAGAGAAATAACAATGCCCCAAAATGTGGTTTTTGGCTGATGCCCGATCCAGATGTTGTATATACTTGTCATTAAAAGCCCAATAACTAAGGTATAAAAGGCATAACCTGTAATGCGTAATGCTGTTCGCTCAAAATCATCCCGGTTGCTATTCGGGTTTCGTTGGATACGAAAAATCATGTGAGCAATACCAAATCCCGAAATCATTTCAATGAAGCTGTCTGCCCCAAAACCAAATAGCGTTAGATTTTCGTCTTCATAGCCCAGATAGGTCGCAATAAGTCCTTCAACTAGGTTGTATAGTATGGTAAATATGGAAAGCTCAAAGGCAATTTTATAAAGGCGTTTTTGATCAGTTTTTTGCATATTATTTCATTTCAAAAAGGAGTAGATTAACGAAAGAATGTGGGAAGCAATCTACTGAAAAATAGTCGACAGGGTAGGAGTACCTACTTTACTTTAATCGCTCTAAAATATGGAGCATGTCTTTAGGACTTAGATATTGATTGTGTTGGAAAATAATCTCGTAGTCGGAATTTAATATGCAAAGCACAGGGTAGGATATCGATCCGTTAACGGTACCAAGTACGGTAGCTAATTGGTGTATACCTGTATTGTTTCCTGTTGGTTTGTATGTAAAGGTATTGTTGTGAAAAGAGATTGCTCGTGTATCCTCTGCGTCAAAATCAACGAAATAATAGTTTGTGTTTAGCAATTTTACCACATGTTTATTTTTCAGAGTCGTGTTTCGCATAAGGCCGCAGTACTTGCACCAGCTGGTATGGATAAAGATGACTATTGGCTTCTTTTCTATCTTTTGTAAATGATCTATTTCTTCGAATGAATAGCTCTTCAGCTGTGAAAATGAGGTTTGAGTAGATAAAACAAAACCCAACGCAAGGATCATGAAACAATAGTTGATCCTGATCTTCGCGTTGGGCTTCACGGGAGGGTAATGGGTGTTAAATTATTTGATAGCCAATCTAACCCCAAAAAATCCGCGTATACCTTGATTAGGGGCATAGTTATAGTCTGCATCAAAAGATAGTGCTTGCGGATTGTTGGGTGTCGCAATTACTTTGTCATTTTCTTTTGTGATGTCATTGTTAAAAGGATCATTTGTTCGGGCAATGATAAATGGATTACCTTGGCTAGGTGTCCAATTAAGTAAATTTTTCACTCCGCCATACATTTCTATATTTTTAAATCCACTGTAAACTAATTGGATATTCTGAATGCTCCACCATGGAGAATATTCGCGTCGAGGATCCAAATCGCTGATCAACGGAAGGCGCATGGGGCTGTATACATTACCCGTATAATCGAT
>Ga0114967_10005439_pt1 | contig 10118 bp, 10 predicted proteins | sample M_130628_MF_Meta_FD_92639 | JGI IMG/M metagenome (GOLD analysis project Ga0114967, IMG submission 92639) | Freshwater microbial communities from Lake Montjoie, Canada to study carbon cycling - M_130628_MF_MetaG | ecosystem: Environmental > Aquatic > Freshwater > Lake | place: Lake Montjoie... | reverse complement strand
ATTGCATTGGATACCAACGCTGCTAATTTGGCTAGAACAATAATATATGCTGAAGTTTATATATTGCTAGAACCATATGCTGCGAATACGAAAGAAATGAAAATGATTTTATTAAAGTGTTATATAGCTCTACACAAACAAATGTTTAATACAAATAGCAGCCCTGAGGCTCGTAAAAAAGAAGCTGCCAATACCGCAGAAAATAAATATTTGCGAATACTTAAGAAAAATAAGTATATCGTACTAGGCAAATTAAATTTAGAAAATATAACTACGCTTAGAAAACAAGCTGTAGAAAATTGGAAAATTACGCAAGCAGAAAATAACATGCCTGCATTATTAAAATACCAAGATCACTTGCTGCATGAACAACTATTTGAAGTATACAACCAATGGTTATTTGGTTCCTATTTCAATACTGAGCAATATTTAATCTGGCAAACGCAAAATCAAACACAATTAGATTTTTTGTACTCTTTTTTTAAAGAAAATAAATTACAATTACAATGAGTAAAACAAAACTTTATCAATTTTTGGAAAGCTATGTAGAGCGCTTTCCGATGAAAAAATTATTTTATTACAAGCAAGATAAAATATGGAAATCATATACCTGCAACGAGGTTTATGAAATGAGTTTGCAAATGGCAATAAGCATGCGCAAGCTAGGACTAGGCGGCAATCAAACAGAAGTAGAACAAAAAGATAAAATAGCCATACTGAGTAATAATAGGCCTGAATGGTGCATTTCCGATTATGCAGTGCAACAAATTGGTGCCGTGCTAGTGCCCATCTACCCTACCATCAATGTGCATGAAATGGAATACATTTTAAATGATGCGCAAGTAAAGCTAATTGTAGTAAGCGATAAAACGCTTTACAAAAAAGTACTAGAATTGCAAAAAAATGTACCTAGCCTAAAAGCCATTTATACATTTAACGAAATAGAGGGAGCTTTGCCAGTTTCTTCTTTACTAAAAAATTATTCTGATGCAGATTTGCAAGAATTAAATTGCATTAAAGAAAAAATTTCTAATGAAGATTTAGCAACTATCATCTACACTAGTGGCACTACTGGTAGTCCAAAAGGTGTAATGCTATCGCATAAAAATATTGCTAGCAATGTAGAAAACTGTGTGCCTCTATTTACCATGTGCGACGAAAATGGCAGAGCACTTAGCTTCCTTCCTCTCAATCATATATTTGAAAGAATGGTAATGAATATCTACATCAGCAAAGGTGTTAGTGTTTACTTTGCAGAAGGTGTAGAAACTGTTGGCGAAAATTTGCGCGAGGTAAAACCACAGCTATTTACAACAGTACCTCGCTTGTTAGAAAAAGTGTATGAAAAAATAGAAGCTAAAGGCAATGAGTTGACAGGTGTAAAAAGTAAAATATTTAAATGGGCTATGCAAATAGCAGAAGATTTTGATACACATTGCAATAAAGGTTGGTGGTATAATACCCAACGCAAACTTGCAGACAAATTGGTATATAGCAAATGGCGCGATGCAATTGGCGGAGATGTAAAAGCAATTATTACAGGAAGTGCTGCTTGCCAAATGCGTTTGCAAAAAATATTTACATGTGCTAATATTATCATTATGGAAGGTTACGGACTAACAGAAACCAGCCCTGTAGTAACTGTAAATAGATACGAAGAAGAAGGAAGAATGTTTGGCACCATTGGTTTGCCAATAGATCATCAAGAAGTAAAATTGGCCCCTGACGGCGAAATTATTTGCAGAGGTAACCATGTAATGATGGGTTATTATAAACAACCACAATTAACTGCAGAGGCTATCATAGATGGTTGGTTTCACACCGGAGATATTGCAACTGTAGTAACTGGTAAATTTATGAAAATAACAGACCGCAAAAAAGAGTTATTTAAACTAAGCGCAGGCAAATACATTGCTCCACAAATGATAGAAAATAAAGTAAAAGAAAGTCCATTCATAGAACAAGTAATGGTAGTGGGTGCAGATGAAAAATTTGTAGGTGCATTAATTGTACCAAGCATTAAAAACATTATCGACTATTTTGCAAAACAAGGCAAGGAATTAGCTGGTGCAGAAAATGTAGTGAGCGATGCAGATGTGCAAAAATTAATTCGTTCGGAGTTAAATACATTCAATAAACAACTTAACGATTATGAGCATGTAAAACGCTTTCAACTATTACCACAAGAGTGGACAATAGATACTGGCGAAATGACTCCTACTTTAAAACTAAAACGCAAAGTAATTATTGAAAAATATAAAGAAGTGATAGCCAAGATCTTTGGAGAAAAGTAGATAGAAAGCAATAGCCGCTATTATTTACTTTTTATAGGTAACCAAAAGGCAGCTGAGATAGCAAAATAAGTTTGTTTGAAACTAGTAATGGCCTTTTTATTGTTCGACTTGCTGTATATAGCCTTCGAAAACCAAGGAAACATCAGAATAAAAACTAGGATAAAATAAAGCATTGTTAGCTAAGGCAAAAAATATGCAGGTTATGAGTATGAGTTTTTATTTTGCAACGCTATTGCCGGGTTATTATCAAATAGGAGATAAATGTAAATTAATTGATACGATTATTTCTATAAAAATTTTAATGAAACCGAATGATCTTTACAGGATCTCTGTGTTATTTTCGTGTAGAAATTTGCCACAACATGGTGTAGTAAAATATGGCTGATAAACAGTCTATTATATCTAGTTATTTTATAGAATTTAAAACTAGGCACTGTTTGCAGGTATACTACACCGAAATTTTGACCGTTGCATCATGTTGTATATAAGTAAAAATTAGAAGATATTTACGATTCTTTAATTACCATTCAATCGAGATGTCGAGCACTTTGCCTGCTTTTCCGCCAATATATTTGCCAAGTTCTTTACCTTGCCTTGTCACATTTTCGCAAATAAAAGGAAAATTATGCTGTATGCATAAAATCGTAAGAATATCTCCGACATGCAATTTGCTATTTTTTACCATGGTAGTTTCAAAATCCAATGAGCCTAAATATTTAATTTTCAATAGTCTATTGGGGCTATATTTAATTTTTACTATTTGGTTTATATGCAAGCTATTAATGGCTAACTTATCTATTTGTCCAGCGTGATAATCTTCATTTAAATCACTATTATTTACAGCGGCTTCCCAACTGTCAAAGCCTGCATATTGTGAAACTAAATCTAAGGTAAATAAACGGGGCTTGGTTTTTGATTTCAAAATAGAAAAAAGTCTCATTATAGTTGTTGCACTAATTTTTTCATTGCAGAATTTACTTACCGCTGAGGCTAGCGCTTCACAGTCTTTAGCATATCGGATTGGCTTACCAAAACGCATCTCTATTCTAATTCTTAAAAACTCTGGGATCATTATGTTCTTTTGATTATTTGTTACAAGAAAGTTTGATATGCAAAAAAAGGAATTATTATTTAAAAAAGACATTTTTGAAAGAATTGATAGATTTGATAGATTTGGCAGATTTGTTAGAATTGGTAGATTTGTTAGAATTGAAAGAATTGCTATTTGATAAATAGGGACTTAACGCTTAAATATTCCCTCAAAAATCTATGCTTGAATTATAGAAGGAATTTTAAATAATGTAAAGAAAAAGCACTTTCATTAAATAAAACCTACTTTTAGTAAATTTGGTTCCTATTTCAATATCTTCTAATAGTGCAGATTCTGCAAGTAATGCAACATCCTAGACTCTTACGCTTCATCTGGGAATTTTTGTACTAATTTTATTAATTATTTCTACAAAAATCTTTATTGAATATGTAACCTATTTATGTAATGAAAAACTAAAGCTTTGGAATGATTTAATTAATCCAAAATTCATAAAAAATAATCCAAACAATCAGAAGGTATGCATCCTGAAGTAGAATATTGGAAATAAAATAGGAATCGCAGTAAAACCGCAAGTTATTAACTCTTCCGATGGCTTCTTACCTACAGATGTTTCAATCAGCACAAGGCAGTAACAGTAACGAGTGTAACCTTAGTATCGAGATTGGAAAATCTAATACTGATTCCTCTTGTTGAATATTCTAATAAACTAAGTACAAAAGGATTTTGTTTTTCATTATTGTATTTTAAACATGAAGCAATACTAGAAATAGCATACTCTATTTTAGCCCAAGATATTCTATACTTTTCAAAAAAAATAAAGGCATGAAATCATTTAATAACATGCCTTTGGTGGCCCCGCTAGGAATCGAACCTAGATCAAAAGTTTAGGAAACTCCCATTCTATCCATTGAACTACGGGGCCATAATATAGGAGTGCAATATTACAAAAATTAGACCCTACATAGTGAAGAATTATAATAATTGTTAAAAATAATTTAGATTGCCAATTAGCACATAACTTTATGCTAAATATAAAGTGATGAAAAAAATAATTTTATCAGTATTTTTTACAATATATAGTTTTGTTGGGGTTGCACAAATACCTACTGGGGTTTATGGTACTATTGTAAATGAAGCAAAAGCGCCAATTAGTGGCATGGAAGTTATATTAATGGATTCTGCAAAAAACATGTTAGCCAATACTACTACAGATGCTAATGGGCAATACGGTTTTACTATCAACGAAAAAGGAAATTACAATTTAGTGGTGATGCTAAATGATTCCGTATCGCAATCTACAATAGGTGTAGCTATAGACAATAAAGCCCTGTTTTATAATTTTTTATTTACTCAAAGCAACTGGAAAAGAGATAGAAACATGAATGTTATTACTGATAAAGAAATGGAAAGAATGCCTGTTCAAAATTATCAAGCTATGTTACAAACAAAAGGAAATTTTGACAAAGATGCTAATGGTAATATGCGCTCTAGAACTTTTGGAAATGGTGTAAAATTAATTGTAGATGGACAAATCATGAATGATAATTCTAAAATTCAATTTGTGCCAGGTAGTATAGGTAGCATGCAGGTTATAACAAGATAATCTAGCAATTTACAGCAATGGAGTTTTTCCATTTTCTTTATAATAATTTATTTTACTCATAAATAATATAGCCATTGTTTTAGCTTTCGCAATCGCCTCTTCAGCTTTTGGTCCCTCGAAATTTTCATTTATACTTTGTGCAAATAATGCTAGCCATTGATCAAAATGTTTTTGCTCTAATTGCATTGTAGCATGAGGTAAAAAACTTTGTCCTTTGTAATTAGTACCAGCAAATAAAACTGTATCCCAAAAATCTGCAATTTTATTAATATGATTTGTCCAATTGCCATGTCCTAGCATATCATAAAAAATTGGATTCAGCATTTCATCTGTAGCTAATAATTCGTAAAACCTAGTAATACACAATTGCAAATCTGAATAGTTTTTAATATCGGCTTTCATCACTTCATTATTTGTAGCAAAGCTAATAGAATAATACTATGGATTAATAAAACTTTTAATGGTAAAAAAATATTTACATCTAAATGTAACCAATTTCCTATTGGAATAAGAATAATAAAGAGTGTAGCTAAAATTCTATAATTGAAATTGTAGGAAGTATGATTTGCAAACTAAATTATAAAACCAACTTCTATTAAAATTAAAATAACTGCGAGCTAACTACATTGTGTGTTTCCATTATAAGTAGTTCAAAAATTATAGGGTATACACCCCAAAGTAGAACGTTAGCCACAAAATAGGAATCGTGCCGATGATACTATCTGCAATAGGCATTTACCCTTTCTATAACATCGTGCTTATTGATATCTCAATTGGCACCAATAGCGAGGTCAACCTCAAAATCGGGATTAAAAAATCTAACACCCTCGGAAGTTGCATGCAGGGTGGGCTATCCTCTTGTTGATTTTCCTAATAAAATAATCTAATACATCAAGTGCTTTTTTGATGTATTCCTCCATCCCGCTTGGCTTTCATAATCTACAAAAAATATTTTTAATTCTGCTTGGCTCTCATAATTTACATAAAATATTGTCTTTTTTGCTTGGCTTTCATAATTAGTAAAAAACCATTTGCCATCGTTCTCTCCGACCTGGCTTTCGTATTTTACTTTATATACTTTTAAGTCTGCTTGGCTCTCGTATTTTACTACGTATACATTCACCTTTGCTTGGCTTTCGTATTGCACGGAAAATACTCTTTGTGCATTAGCAAATGCAAAGAAAAAAAGTAATGTAGCTAATAATAATATCTTCTTCATAGCAGAACTGTTTTATTTAATCAAATGTACAATTGTTTCTTTATAAATTGAATACGTATCCTTTTAAAGAAATATAATCTTTAAACATGCAAACATAATCCTACCTGAATAAATGTTGTGTAAAAGATGTACATTTATTCCAGTATAAAAATATCATTAGTGGCTCACAACAACTACTATAAGTAGTATTGGCATAATTGCTAAAAAAAATTATGGATTTTGGTTAGTTTATTAAATCTTTAGTTGTGCAACATGTTTACATGATTGGCCTGCGATATAGTTATGTTGCTATACATTTGTTGTCTTATTTCCTAAATCAACAAACTTTATGCCTAAAAATTACACTTTACAAATTCTACATTATTTTTACAATATGAAATTAAAATTTCTTATCGCTGTAGTTTTTACTTTAAGCATTGTTGCATGTAAAAACAACCCAGCAGATTTAATATTATACAACGCAAAAGTGTATACATTAGATGATAGCTTTTCTACAGCAACTGCCTTTGCTATTAAAGATGGAAGGTTTATAGCAGTAGGCTCCGATTCAGGAATAATGGCCATGTATCCTAATGCTACCGAAAAACTAGATGCACAGCAGCAAATTATTTATCCAGGATTTATAGATGCGCATGCGCATTTTAGTGGCTATGCCTTGGACTTAAAAAGTGTAAAATTATTTTTTACAAAAAGCGAAATAGAAATGCTGCAATTGGTTAAGACCTATGCTGCAAAAAACAATGCACCTTGGATTATTGGCAGAGGATGGGACCAAAATGGATGGGCAGTAAAAGAGTTTCCTACCAATGATAGTTTGAATAAATGGTTCCCCAATACACCTGTGTACCTGCAACGTATTGATGGACATGCTGCGCTTTGCAATATTAAAGCGCTAGAACTTGCAGGCATCAATGTTTCTACAAAAATAAATGGAGGAGAAATAGTTGTAAAAAACGGAAAGCTAACAGGTGTTTTAATAGATAATGCTTGTGCTGCAATAGAAAAAATTCTTCCTGAAAAAACTGAATCGCAAGCAATACAACTTTTTCATCAGGCGCAAGCAGATTGCTTTGCTGTAGGTGTAACAAGTGCAGTAGATTGTGGCATCAGTAAAGAAACTTTACAATGGTTGCAAGCTGCCTATAAAAGTGGGCAATTGCAATTTAGCCAAGCAATCATGCTAAATGATGATAGTGCAAACTATGCTGCGTTTTTACATGCTAAACCTTATACAGATGATTGGATGAAAATTATTGGATTTAAAGTGTATGCAGATGGTGCATTGGGCAGCAGAGGAGCATATTTAATAGAAGACTATCATGATGCAATACACACAAAAGGACTGTTACTAAAATCAGAGGACAGCATCAAAGCTATTGCTAAATTATTAATCAACTCGCCATACCAAATGTGCACACATGCAATAGGCGATGCAGGCAATAGAATTGTACTAAATGCTTATGCAGATGTTTTGAAAAATAAAAACGATAGGCGCTGGAGAATAGAGCATGCGCAAGTAGTAAACAAAAATGATATTCACTTGTTTGGAGATTTTTCTATTATACCCAGTGTACAACCAACACATGCTACAAGTGATATGCCTTGGGCTGCTAATAGATTAGGTATAGAAAGAATGAAAGATGCATATACTTACCAGCAATTATTACAACAAAATAAGTGGATGCCTCTTGGCACAGATTTTCCTGTAGAATATATCAATCCGTTTTATACTTTTTATAGTGCTGTGTTTAGAATTTATGATACGACAAAACCAGCATTCCAGATAGCTGATGCGTTAACGCGTGAGCAAGCATTAAGAGGCATGACAACATGGGCAGCTAAAGGTAGTTTTGAAGAAAATACAAAAGGGAAAATTGCAGTAGGTATGCGTGCAGATTTTATTATTTCTAAAACAGATTTAATGACAGCAGATGCACAACCATGTAAAAATGCACAAGTAGAAAAAACTTTTGTAAAAGGGAAATGTGTCTGGCTTCGTAAAACTAGTAGGTATCCATAGAATAAAAATTAAAGCAATATTTTAATTTTTACCTAAATATTTTCTACCTTTCACTCTGTATATTTTTTAAGTACTATGCAAAACGGAAATGCAATCAACTGGTTTGAAATTCCAGTTACAGACTTTGACAGAGCACTTGCTTTTTATCAAAACATGTTAGGTATTGAAATGCCTACAACTTCTGCAAATGGATACAAAATGGGGTATTTCCCATCTATGCAAGAAGGCAAGGTAAATGGCGCTATTTGTTTTGGAGAAGGATATATACCAAGCGGTGCTGGAAGTTTATTATACATTAATGCTGGGCCGGATTTAAATATTGCTTTGCATAAAGTGCATGATTTAGGAGGTAGAATTTTGGTTCCTAAAACTATGATAGACGAACAGAATGGCTACTACGCTTTTATAGTAGATACAGAAGGGAATAGAATAGCGTTGCATAGTAATGGGTAGATTTTTCAGTTGGCAATTTATAGTTGGCAGTCTACCATCTGACTTGTCAATAATTAAAAACATCATTCAAATATAAAAATATAATACAATCACTAATCTTATATCTTGATACTCACATCTAGATACTAAAAAAATAAAATATGAAATTACTAGAAAATAAAGTTGCATTAATTACCGGCGGAAGCCGTGGTATTGGCGAAGGCATTGTACTAAAATTTGCAGAGCAAGGCGCTAATATTGCATTTACTTATGTAAGTAGCGACGAAAGAGCAAATGCCTTAGTAGAAAAAGTAAAAGCATTAGGTGTAAAATGCGTGTGCTATAAAAGCGATGCAGGAGATTATGCAGCTAGCGAAATTTTAGTAGCAGAAATAATAAAAGAATTTGGCACAATTGATATTTGTGTAAATAATGCTGGCATTAGCAGAGACAATTTATTACTTAGAATGACTGGCGAGCAGTGGGATGAAGTGATGATGGCAAATTTAAAAAGTGCATTTAATCTTACTAAGCAAGTAATGCGCCCAATGATGAAAGCACGCAGTGGTAGTATTATCAACATGAGCAGTGTGATTGGCATAATGGGTAACGCAGGTCAAAGCAGTTATGCCGCTAGTAAAGCAGGCATGATAGGCTTTACAAAAAGTGTTGCTAAAGAATTAGGCAGCAGAAATGTAAGATGCAATGCTATCGCTCCAGGCTTTGTAGAAACAGATATGACTGCTTACCTAAAAGAAGGTGATGGTGCAGACAAATACAAATCGGGTATTCCTTTAGGCAGATTTGGCACCACCGACGACATTGCTAATGTTTGTTTGTTTTTGGCTAGCGATATGAGTAGCTATATCACAGGGCAGGTAATCAGCACTTGTGGTGGTTTATGCATTTAATGATTGGCTACAATGACAATTCAAGAAATTTTAGAAGACAAAACTACTAAACCAAAAGAAAAAACAGAACAATTAAGCAAATGCATTTTAGATGGTTTATTTAGTACATCTGCAGTAATTACATTTGCAATCCCTGCCAAAGATGCAATGAAAGCTACATGTTTAGAGGCGTTTGAATACGCTACTAAAATAAACCCAGCTGTTGCTACTAAAGAACTATTGCAATTTGCAACAGTAAACCTTAACGCTAAAGCTCCAAGAGTTAAGTGGGAATCGGCTAAACTTATTGGAAATATTGCGGCACTATTTCCTGACCATTTGGAGGAAGCTATCAATCAATTAATTGCTAATACTGCATCTAATAGCACCGTTGTTAGATGGAGTGCAGCCTATGCTTTAGCAGAAATCATTAAAACTAAACATCAGCATAATGCTGAATTGGTAGATGCATTAAAAAATATGTGTAATATCGAAGAAAAAAATAATGTCAAAAAAATATACTTAGCTGGGTTAAAAAAATAAATTTATCAATATAAAAATTGAACTATGCTTTTCTACAGACCTATAGCTGCAATTGCATTTGGCATT
>Ga0114967_10005437_pt1 | contig 10119 bp, 7 predicted proteins | sample M_130628_MF_Meta_FD_92639 | JGI IMG/M metagenome (GOLD analysis project Ga0114967, IMG submission 92639) | Freshwater microbial communities from Lake Montjoie, Canada to study carbon cycling - M_130628_MF_MetaG | ecosystem: Environmental > Aquatic > Freshwater > Lake | place: Lake Montjoie... | reverse complement strand
CTATTCCGGTTTCGCATCCCTGACTCTCCCTTGCAAATCCCGGCTTCTTTCAGGAAGCCGGGATTTTTACGGTCTAACCATCAGAGCCAGAAAGCTGAAGGGATTCCTGAAGGATCCCCGGAGAGGCCGGTTGCTGAAACCAATGAGCTGCCTTAGGTAACTATATGGCCTCTGCCCACCTTGAAGATCTTCTGACGGCACTGCGATTCCGCAGTATTTCCACTGACTCGCGCTATACTGCGGACGTGCTGGCCAATGCCGAATGGCTCGCTGCCCGTTTGAAGGCCGATGGCCTGCAGGTGCAAATGCACCCGACGGCGAGACATCCAATCGTCACTGCCCGGAATGTCCACCGCGCAGGCCGGCCGACGGTGATGATTTACGGACACTACGATGTCCAGCCGGTGGACCCTGTCGAGCAGTGGCACAGCGACCCCTTCCAACCCCGCATCGAAAATGGCCGTATCTACGCGCGGGGTTCCACAGATAACAAAGGCCAGCACATGGCGCACCTCTGCGGCCTGAGTGACACCCTGCGCTCTCACGGGGATTTGCCGGTGAATCTCATCTTTCTGCTGGAAGGGGAAGAGGAAATCGGCAGTCCCAATCTGGAGCCTTTTCTGCAGGAACAGCGGGCCAACCTGGCCTGCGACATCATCGCCATTTCAGACACCGGGATGGTCGCCGCCGGGGTGCCTACCTTTACTTATGGACTCCGGGGCATCGCCTGTGTGGAAGTCACCGTCCACGGTCCCGCCATTGACCTGCATTCCGGCATTTTCGGAGGCAGCGTCGCCAATCCCAACACCATCCTCTCCCGGCTCGTGGCCACCGTCCACGATCCGGAGGGCAGGATCGCGATTGAGGGGCTCTACGACGCGGTGCGTCCCGTGCAGGCATGGGAACGGGAAGCCTGGTCCAAGTTGCCCGGTGGTGCTGAGGAGACGCTGGCGCTCACGGGCGTGCCTGCCCTTTTTGGAGAACCCGGCTACACTGACCACGAGCGCCGCTGGGCCCGCCCTACGGCGGAGGTGAATGGCATCGGCGGTGGTTATCAGGGCGAAGGCTCCAAGACGGTCATCCCCCGCAGCGCCTTTGCCAAATTCTCCTTCCGGCTCGTGCCGGACCAGGATCCGGCGGACATTTTGAAGAAAGTGCAAGCTCATTTCGCCCGCTATTGCCCGCCGACCGTCCGTCTGGAAATCAAAATCGGCCACAGCGGTGCGCCTTACGCCATGGATCCGAATTCCAAATTCGGCATGGCGGCCCGGCGTGCGCTGGAAACCACGTTCAGCAAGCCGACCGCCCTGATCCGCGAAGGGGGCAGCATCCCCATCGTGCAATCTTTCCGCGAAGTCCTTGGTGCAGAAACGCTTCTGCTCGGTCTGGCCCTGCCGGATTGTCAGGCGCATGCTCCGAATGAAAACTTCCCTCTGGAGAATTTCGAGGCCGGCATCCACCTGAACCAGCATTTGCTCGAAGCCCTCGCCAGCGCGTGATTTTCCAGCCTGCCGGTGCCATCAAACCGGCAGGCTGAGCACAAAGCAGGCCCCGCCCGTCCAGCTTGGATCAATTTCCAGCCTGCCGCCGAGATCGTGAGCGAGGCGCCGGCAAAGCGCGAGCCCGAGGCCGACGCCGGGGGCGGTGTGAGCGGCTTCGCGGGCGCTTTTGTGAAAGGGACGGAAGAGGCGGCGGGCCTCGGATCGCGGGATGCCCGGGCCGCGGTCGCGGACGGCGAGCTGGAGCGTGTGGTGCCGGGGGGTCGTCAGGATGAGTTCGATGCTGGCGGGTTCGCTGCCGTGGCGGGCGTATTTGCAGGCGTTGTCTGTGAGGTTGAACAAAATCTGCTCCACGGCGGAGGGATCGGTGGTCAGGGAGAAATCGTCTGGAACTCCTGTGTGCTGGAGCGTGAAGGTGGCACCGGCCTGGGCGGTGCGCTGGGCCAGACGGGGTTGGACGCGCTGGAGGAGATCGTGCAGGGAAATGGTGAGGCGGCCATCGGAGGAACTGCTGCGTTCGAGGCGGGAGTAGGCCAGGACGTTTTCCACGAGGTGGCCGAGGCGGTCGGCTTCGGTCGTGAGGGTTTCCAGATAGGACTGGCGCTTGGCTGGGTCGGAGACAAGGCCATCAGCCAGCATTTCGGAGTAAAGCTTGAAGGTGGCGAGTGGGGTGCGCAGCTCGTGGGTGACGGCGGAGACGAAGGCGGCGCGGCGCTCGCTGAGGAGCATCATGCCGCGCAGGACGAGGGCGACAGCGATGCTGGCGAGCAGGACACAGGCCCAGGCGGTGGCGAGGGAGAGTTTCAGCGGGCTCCAGAAAGGCGGGGCGGCGATATCGAGCCGGCCAGGAAGAAAGCGGATCGGCAGGGAGGCCAGCAGGTCGATGCCCCCGGTGGCGCTGGCAGGCGCGGGCTCGAGCGAGGCGGCGGGGAAGAGATCGGTAATGGCAGCGAGAAGCCGACTGCGGAGCTGCGGCCAATCAATCCACGCGCCCTGAATGATATTATTGCCATCCTGGCTGACCCGCCTGGTAAGAAGAAGCGCGTCCTTGATCCAGAGGGCGCGGAAGTCGGAGACGCTGGCGGTGACCGGGTGGGGCTCGGGGGCGGAGGTGGCTGCGGCGGGTGGAAAAGGAGCGGCGGGCGAATCCGTGGCGCGGAGCGCATCGAAAGGCTGGGCTCCGGCAGGCATGGGCGCATTCACAGGTAAAGCAGCTGAAGCCGCAGCAAAAGTAGCGGGGTCAGGAGCGCCGGGAGCGGCAGAAGACTTGGCTGAAGCCAATTCCCTTGCCGCAGGGCGCTCCAAACCTGAGCGCTCCGTGGCTGGGATGCGGGCGTTGGTGGAATTGGCGTCATCCAGTGCAATCGTGGGCTCGGTTGGCTTTACCGGTTTGGATTCAGCTTTCGCTACTTCGAATTTATTGAAGGCGGCGTCTGATCTGCTGGAGGCTTCCTTGGATTTTAGTTTCTCTTCGGAATACCCGCGCTGGTTTACAGTGTTTTTCGCGAGTTCCCCGATGACGCGCTGGCGCATGCCAGCTTCCTTCCGGTTATTGATATCCTGGGCGAGTTGAGCCTCCTGCGGTTTCAAGGCGTTGCCCAGTTGGGGAGGCTGATAAACTCCGGTGAGGTCTTTCGCGTCCATCTCCTGGAGCCCGGCCTTGTCCTTGCCCGCCTGGAGTTCCAGTTCCACGGGTTTCAGTTTTCCCTGGCCGGCATTATTTTGAAGGGGAATTTCCTGCCGTTGGGGCAGGGCATTCCAGGCGCAGACCAGACCGCCGTTGCTGGTCTGGCCAGTAAAGCGGTAATCCATTCCAAGGGCAGCCCATTGGTCCGGTTTGGCTTTTTCAGCAAGGCGGGCGCGCAGTTCCTGGAGGCGGCGGGCGGGTTCGGTGGGGACGGGAGGTTTGTCCGGGCCGTTGATGACCTGAGGGGACAGAACACGGCCATCCGGGTCCATTTCAAAATGGAGCAGCACGGGGCTGGCGGGACTGACGAGGGGGGCATCCTCCGGGGTGCTGCGGTATTGGTCCGGGGGCCGGGCGCTTTCGCCAACCACAAGGGCGGCGGCGAGGGATTCCATGCGCCAGAGGGCGAGGCGGGCGTTTTCCTGACTGATGGCTTCGGCAGCCATGCGGTTCTGGGTGCGCTCCATGTTCATCAGGTTGTGGGTGGCCCATGCCATGGCTCCGGCGAGCGCGAGCAGGCCGGAGAGGGCAATGGTCCAGGGAAGGGCGGGGCGCATGGGAGGTAAGGGAGCACGGGCCTTCGGCCCGTGTTTTTTAAATAACTTTGCTTGGCCGGGTCTGTTTAAAACGGCAAGCTTTGGTTTTGATATTAGTTGGGTGAGGTTTTTTGGGAGAAACTCACAGGCCAGAGGCCCGTGCTCCTGAGGACAAGGCGTAGCCTTTGCCGCGGACGGTGAGGATGACGTGGGGGTTGGCGGGGTCGTCGCGGAGCTTGGCGCGGAGGTTGGCGACGTGCATGTCGATGGTGCGGGTGGCGCTGGCGCTGGCGGGGAGACGCCAGACGCGGAGGAGGATTTCCTCGCGGCTGAGGGCGCGGCCCGGGTGGGCGGCGAGGTAGCGGAGGACGGCGATTTCGCGTTCGGACAGGGGCTCGCGGGTGCCATCGTGATGGCGGACTTCGCAGCGGGCGAGGTCGGCGGTGCCGCCAGGGAAGTCGAGGCTTTCGATCTCCTGCGGACGCTCCGGGGAGCGGCGGAGCACGGCATTGACGCGGGCAAGGAGTTCGCGCGCGCCGAACGGTTTGACCATGTAGTCGTCGGCCCCCAGATTCAGGCCCTTCACCCGGTCGGCCTCCGCACCCATGGCGCTGAGGATGATGACCGGGGTGGTAGGCCGCAGTTCGCGGACTTTTTTCAAAATAGTGAGCCCATCCACATGGGGGAGGACGAGATCCAGCAGGAGCAGGTCAAAATTGGCGCGGGCGATGACCTCCATGCCGGCCCGGCCATCGGCGGCGTGCAGCGTGTCGTAGCCGGTGGCGGACAAGGCGTCCAGCAAACCGGTGCGGATGGCGGCGTCGTCTTCGATGACCAGGACGGTGGGCATGGTGGGGAGGGGGGGAGGAGTTATTGGTTACTTGTTATTGATTTTGAGGGGCGGTGCTCTGATGGGGCTGGGGGGAGTATACCGCAGGAGCAAGAGGCTGGCCACTGATAACTAATAACCAGTAACTGATAACTTTTACCCGGACTTACTTCCACTCGAACCCGGCCTTGGCCGCCTGGGCGCGGATGGTTTTGGCGATGGCGGTGTCCAGGCTGTCGGGACCGGTGGGGGTTTGGGCCTGGGCGGCGAGGAAGGCTTCGCGGGCCTGGCTGAGGACGCGGATTTTTTCCTGCACGGCGGTGCGCTCGGCGGCGAGTTTGGCGATGTGGGCCTTGAGATCAGCCCCGTTCAAGGCACGGAGTTCTTCCGGAAGGTCGGTCTTTTTGAGGGTGGTGGGATCGACTTTGTCCCTGGTGACGGCGTCGACGAGGTCCCATTTGCTGTTGTCGTAGTTGGCGGAGGCCTTGGTCAGGGCGCGGGTGACGGGGGCGGAAGGCGCGGCGCTGGCGGCGTTGGCGTCCTGCGCCACCTGGTTGGCGGCTTTCTCTGCGCGGAGGGCTCCGTAGCCGCAGTAGGTTTTATTGATATCGATGCCGAGCTTCGCGATTTCCGCATCCTGGGGGCAGGGAACGTGGGCGACGGCTTTGTCCTGATCGATGCAAAGATAACTGCCTTCCGCCAGCATGGCCCCCTGTTGCCAGCCGCCGTTGATGCCATCCTGATTGCTGCCGCAATGAATGGTGTTTACGGTGATGCCTTTGGCGAGGGCTGACTTGCAGGACTCGATGGCGGAAACCGGTCCCTGGGTGAAGGGTTCGTTGCCGGCGATGAAGATGGCTTTGTAAACGGCCGGCTCCGCACTCCAGGTAAGGGATTGGGCGGCCTCGCGGATGGCCGCACCGCAGTATTCCGAGCCGCCATTGGTGCTCAGGGCGAAGAGGCGGCGGCTGACTTCATCAAGATCGCGGGTGAGCGGGGTGATCTGGCGCACCCAGTGCTTGTCGGCGCTGAGCGAGTCATTGCCGTATTCGAAGAGCGCCACTTCCACCTCCGGAGTGAGGCCGTTGCGCTTGGCGGTGTTGAATTCGTTGACGATTTTCCAAAGCTGGGCGCGGGCCTGGTGGATGAGGCCTTCCATGGAGCCGCTGGTGTCGAGGAGGAGTGCCAGTTGGACCTTGGGAGCGGGCGCGTCCGGGGCGGCGTGGAGGAGCGGGGCAGTGCTGGCGAGCAGGGCGAGCAATGTGGCGAGGGTAGAGGAGCGGGTGGCTTTCATGGCGGAGGTGGAGTTGAGTTTGTTGTCGAATGACAAGTCCAACTTCACCCAAGCCCGATGGGCCGTCTGTAAGCGCCGTGTAAAATGCCTGTCCTTTCCAATCCTGGCGGCGGGAGACTGCGCCAGGCTGCATTCTTTTTCTGGAAGCTGGCGGATGGGCTGCGTATCCTCTGGCATGATGCGTGCGGTTTTTCTCCTACTTGTTTTGTCAGCACTCCCTATGGCCCGGGCGGGCAATGAAGCGCTGGCCAAGCAGGTGAAGCCAGCCCTGGTGGCGATTTACCCGGCTGGCCGGGAGGGGACGGAAGCCGGGGTGGGCTCCGGGTTTGTGATTTCCGCCGATGGACTCATTGTGACGAATTTCCACGTGATCGGTGAGGGCCGGGCGCTGCGGGTGGAGTTTCCGGATGGCGTGAGCCGGGCCGTGACGTCGATCCATGCTTCGGACCGGACGCGGGATCTCGCGGTGATCCGGGTGGCCGGGGAAGGCCTGACGCATTTGGAACTGGGGGACTCTGCCCAGGTGGAGCAGGGCACGCCGGCCGTGGTGATGGGGAACCCGCTGGGCTACCGCTTCAGCATGGTGGAGGGCATGATCTCCGCCCGGCAGGAGGTGGAAGGCCGGCCCATGCTGCAGTTGGCCATGCCGGTGGAGCGCGGCAACAGCGGCGGTCCCCTGCTGGACCGGGAGGGGAAGGTGCTGGGCATTGTGACGCTGAAAAGTGCGGTCACGGCCAACCTCGGCTTCGCAGTGCCGGTGAATGAACTCAAGGTGTTATTGGAAAAACCGAATCCCGTGGCCATGAAAAACTGGATGACCATCGGGGCTCTGAATCCGAAGATCTGGCAGGTGCCGGAATCCGGCAGTGCACGTTGGTCCCAACGGGCCGGGGTGCTGCAGGTGCGCGGCACGGCGGATGGATTCGGCGGCCGCATGGTGTGTGCCGCCGTCACCCCGCCGCCGCCGGTGCCTTATGAAATCAGTGTCCGGGTGAAGCTGGGCGATGAAGCCGGGGCGGCCGGCCTGGCCTTCTGCTCGGATGGCGGGGAGGTGCACTATGGCTTTTACCCGACCAATGGCGGCCTGCGCTTTACGAAATTTGAGGGCGCGGATGTTTCCTCATGGACCATTCTGGAGCAAACCGTTTCCCCTCACTATCAGTCAGGAGAGTGGAACCACCTCCGCGTCCGGGTGGAGGCGGAAAAGGTGATCTGCTGGCTGAATCAGGAGATGATCTTCACCAGTCCTGACAAGGCACTGCGGAGCGGTGCCGCCGGCCTCTGTCAATTCCGCGGCACCTCCGCAGACTTCCGGGATTTTAAAATGGGGATGGATCTTTCCACAGCCCCGGCGGGGGCGCCGCCGGAGTTGAGTGCAGCCCTCCAAGCCCTCTCCACCGGCACGGACAACAGTAATGCCCGTGCCGCGCTGGCCACGGATCCTGCTGCGGCGCGTTCCCTGGCCATGGCGGAGGCTGCCGCGCTGGAAAAACGCGCCTCCACTCTCCGCCAACTGGCGGCGGAAGCTGCCGAGACCGCCACCACCCGGCAATTGGCCAAAACCATCGCAACGGATGAATCCAGCATTCCCCTGGCGGAAGCCGCCCTGCTGCTCGCGCAGTTGGACAATCCGGAGCTGGATCCCGCACCTTATTTGGGGGAAATCGGGCGGATGGCGGCCGACCTGCGCAGTGTCCTCACGGAAGCGGAGCGTGCCAGCCCCGCAGCCACCCTCGCCGCTTTGAACCGCTGGCTCTTCGCGGAAAATGGCTTCCACGGCTCGCGCGATGAATTTTCCAACAAATCGAACAGTTACCTCAACGAAGTGATTGATGACCGCGAGGGCCTCCCCATCACCCTCGCCGTGCTGCACATGGAACTGGCGCAACGGCTCGGCCTGAATGTCGTGGGCATTCCACTGCCCGGGCGCTTTATCACCCAACTTCGCCTGCCGGACCATCCGGAGGGCGGCCCTTACATTGATGTCTTCGATGGCGGCCGGCTGATGAATCGTCAGGAGGCCTCCGCCATGGTGCGGGAGACCACCTCCACCGCGCCCTTGGAAAGCGCCTGGGAGCCTGCCAAAAAGCGGGACATTTTGCTGCGGATGCTCAATAACCTGTCATCCGAAGCCGTCAGCGCCGAAGACACCACCCGGCTCCTGCGCTACGCCAGCGCCCAGATCGCCCTCGAGCCGGATGCCATCAATCCGCGCCTGCAGCGCTTTTATCTGCTCAACCGCGCCGGCCGCCGCAGTGAGGCCAGAGCGGATGCCACCTGGCTGCTGGATCACCGTCCGCCCGGTTCAGATGAGTCCCAACTCCGGCAAATGCTGGGCGATTTCTGAGCAACACCACCCGTATTGACGGGCGTCAACCAAGGCACCGGAGTCCTGCAAACCCGCCCGCGGGCGTCCAGAGCGGTGGAATTCATAAAAACCACTTGCGCCCGGCGGGCTGCTGTGGAAGTCTCCCGGCCCCCCCCGCCCGGCTTTTCAGCTGCGGGCAGGCTCACCACTTCATCAGGCTCAGGCATATGGCTTTCGCAATCATCAAAACCGGCGGTAAACAATACCGCGTTTCCCAAGGCATCAAATTCGACGTCGAGAAACTCGATGCTGAAGTTGGCAGCTCCATCACCTTGGATCAGGTCCTCTTCTACGGCACCGACAGCGAAAACCGCGTGGGCGATCCTCTCGTGGAAGGGGCCACCGTCACCGCCACCGTGCTTGATCAGCACCGCGATAAGAAAGTGATCAATTTCAAGTTCAAGCGCCGCAAGGGTTTCCACAAAACCAAGGGCCACCGCCGCCACCTGACCCGTCTCCAAGTCGAGTCCATCAACCTCTAATTTTTACCCCCACCCCACTTTTATGGCCCACAAGAAAGGACAAGGTTCCGTCAAAAACGGTCGCGACAGCCAGAGCAAACGCCTCGGAGTCAAGAAATTCGGCGGACAAGTCGTCATCGCCGGCAACATCATCATCCGCCAGCGCGGCACCAAGTGGGTCCCCGGAGCCAACGTCGGTCTCGGCAAGGACTACACCATCTTCGCCCTCACCGATGGCCGCGTGCGCTTCGACCGCGAAGGCCGCCGTGTCAATGTGGATCAAGCCGAAGCCGCTGTCGCTGCTTTGAACTAAGCATTCCAGGCTGAATTAATTTTACAACGCGCAGGCGGACTGTTATCAGTCCGCCTGTGCTTTTTTTATGCCCCGGGCTTCAGGCGATTGAGCGTCAACTACCTGGTGGCGCAGGGGCAACCTTGGATGAAGTGGCCGGGGGAAACTTCGCGGGGGGTGAGGTCGCAGGTCAGGGAGGCCTGGTAGTTGGGGCACTTGATGCGGTGACCGAAGGTGCAGCCGGGGGGCGGGTTGATGGGGCTGGGGATGTCCCCGCTGAGGAGGGGGCGCGGGGTGGTGCGGGAGAAATCGCCCTCCGGGATGGCGGCGATGAGGGCACGGGTGTAGGGGTGGCGGGGGTTTTGGTAGACTTCGTCGGCGGGACCAGTCTCGACGATTTTGCCGAGATACATGATGGCGATGCGGTCGCTGATGTGTTTCACGACGGCGAGGTTGTGCGCGATGAACAGATAGCTGAGGCCGAGGTCTTTTTGGAGGTCGAGGAGGAGGTTGATCACTTGGCTTTGGACGCTGACATCCAGGGCGGAGACGGGTTCATCGCAGACGATGAGCTTGGGCTTGAGGGCGATAGCGCGGGCGATGCCGATGCGTTGGCGTTGTCCGCCGGAGAATTCGAAGGGGAATTTGTTGGCAGCCCCGGCAGGCAAGCCGGTTTTTTCGAGGAGTTCGGCCACCCAGGTGCGGCGCTCCGCCGGGGTGCCGATCTTATGAATGATGAAGGGCTCCTCAAGAATGGTGCCGACGGTGTGGCGGGAGTTGAGGGATTCCGCAGGATCCTGGAAAATCATCTGGAGATCGCGCCGGTGGGGCTTGAGCTGGCGGGAGGAGGCGTGGGTAAGGTCCGAGCCGTGGAAGGTGAGGACGCCCCCGGTGGGTTCATAGAGGCGGACCACGGTTTTGCCGAGGGTGGTTTTACCGCAGCCGGATTCGCCGATGAGGCCGAGGGTTTCGCCGGCCTGGAGCGTCAGGGTGATGTCATCGACGGCTTTGACGCTGCCGGTGGTGCGCTGGAGGACGCCGGTTTTGACGGGAAAGTGGAGGCGGAGGTTTTTGGTAGTGAGGAGAGGCGGAGAAGAAGAAGAAGAAGAAGAAGAAGAAGAGGGAAGTGGGGGAACGTCGAACGTTGAACGTT
>Ga0114967_10005435_pt1 | contig 10122 bp, 10 predicted proteins | sample M_130628_MF_Meta_FD_92639 | JGI IMG/M metagenome (GOLD analysis project Ga0114967, IMG submission 92639) | Freshwater microbial communities from Lake Montjoie, Canada to study carbon cycling - M_130628_MF_MetaG | ecosystem: Environmental > Aquatic > Freshwater > Lake | place: Lake Montjoie... | reverse complement strand
TTTAGAAACCCAATAAAACATCGAACCAATAGGAATTTAGCATTTCCCCCTTTTTTGGAATTTGGAATTTCAAAACTTGGAATTTCAAATTTGAAACTAGCACATCCATATCAAAGCAACCATCCCTTGTCATTCCCGCGAAGGCGGGAACCCACAACCCACCGCCAAACATACTAAAAAAGCCCTACAACAAAAGCCTTTCCTACAAATTCCTACACCGTTAAACCCCAACAAACCCCTCTAAATCCCCAGTAAATAAAAGGGTTACTCCATACTTACTTCATACTTACTCCATAGTTACTCCATACCATCTTTATACCTAAAGCTACCCTAAGACTACCCAAACACTGTAATAACAAGAGTTCACGACTGCTCGCAATCCCAGCTTTTTCGCTCCGACAATTATTTTCTTACAAAAAAGAAACGCTTTCCAGAAATAAGAGGCCAGCAATCCATTCAGTTCCCAAGACAATTCCATTACCCAACCCCTTCTCTTCAATGCAGAACATTCACATTTTTTTTCAAATCGTCTAAGGAGTTCATTTTTAAATTATCCTTATCTTTGCCCGCTTAAAGACAACAACCTATGCAACTTTCCGAACAAGAAATCATCAGAAGAGAAAAACTAAATGCCCTAAGAGCATTGGGAATCAACCCTTATCCAGCCAATTTATTTCCGGTAAATCATACCTCAAAACAGGTGAAGGAGAACTTCGAAGAAGGAAAGCATGTTATAGTAGCAGGCCGCCTAATGAGTGTACGCGACCAAGGAAAAGCATCCTTTGCCGAACTACAAGACAGCGAAGGCCGTATCCAATTGTATTTCAATCGCGATGTAATCTGTCCAGACGAAGACAAAACCTTATACAATCAGGTGTTCAAAAAACTAACCGACCTAGGAGACTTCATCGGAATCGACGGGGAATTGTTCACTACGCAAGTAGGAGCAAAATGCATCCGTGTAAACCACTTTACGTTCCTAAGCAAAACACTTCGCCCTCTTCCACTACCGAAAGTAGACGAAGAAGGTAAAGTATACGATGCCTTCAACGACGCCGAACTACGCTACCGCATGCGTTATGTTGATTTAGTAGTGAACCCACACGTGAAAGAGGTGTTCATTAAACGAACCAAACTCTTCACTGCCATGCGTAACTTCTTCAACACCGCTGGATATATGGAAGTGGAAACCCCCGTATTACAATCCATAGCAGGAGGAGCTGCTGCACGCCCATTCATCACGCACCACAACAGTCTAGATATTCCACTTTATATGCGTATCGCCAACGAGCTTTACCTTAAAAGATTAATCGTCGGTGGCTTTGACGGAGTATACGAATTCTCCAAAAACTTCCGAAACGAAGGTATGGACCGCACCCACAACCCGGAATTCACCGCTATGGAAATCTATGTAGCCTACAAAGACTACAACTGGATGATGGAATTTACAGAAAACTTACTAGAATATTGTGCCAAAGAGGTAAACGGAACCACCGAAGCTACGTTTGGCGAACACCAAGTAAACTTCAAAGCACCCTACGCTCGAGTAACCATGACCGATGCCATCAAGCAATTTACTGGTTTTGACATCGCAGGAAAAAGTGAAAGTGAATTATTCGCTGCCGCCAAAAGCATGGGCATCGAAGTAGACGAAACCATGGGTAAAGGAAAACTAATCGACGAAATCTTTGGAGCCACATGCGAAGGCAATTTCATCCAACCTACCTTCATCACCGATTACCCAAAAGAAATGTCACCGCTTTGTAAAGAACACAGAGACAACCCAGAGCTAACTGAACGCTTCGAATTAATGGTTTGCGGTAAAGAAGTAGCCAACGCCTACTCCGAACTAAACGACCCTATCGACCAAAGAGAACGTTTCGAAGCCCAATTAAGACTTGCCGAACGAGGAGATGACGAAGCGACACAGTTCATCGATAACGACTTCCTTAGAGCCTTAGAATACGGTATGCCTCCTACTTCTGGCCTCGGAATCGGTATGGACCGCCTAATCATGTTCCTAACCAATAACGCTTCCATCCAAGAGGTATTATTCTTCCCGCAAATGAGACCCGAGAAAAAACAAATCGAAGTCACAGAGGACGAAAAGATAATCATTACGCTGCTAAAAGCCGAAAACAACCAAAGCCTAGCCGCATTAAAAGACAAAGCCCAATTAAGCGGCAAAAAATGGGATGCCGCCATGAAAGGACTGGCCAAACACGGACTCACCAAAGTAATAGTAGAGGGCGACAACAAAACAGTTGTTCTAAACTAAACCTAAAAAAAGGAACTCTATAGAGTTCCTTTTTATTTTTCATAGAGTTTAGAAGGCCCGGATAATGCCAATTCTAAATCGTACCCCAAACTCATTTTGCAACCCATTCATCTGACTAATCACAGGCAAAGAAACCGTAATCGGAAAAGCCCATTTTTGATACGACAGATTGGTACCCAAATTGGCCAAGCCTAAATAATGCCCGGAATCTTCATCCACTACACCATCTTCCTTTAATTTATCTAACCATTCACCACTATATCCCACAAAAACACTCCATCCGAAATCAGAAACCGGCTTGGCATCAACTGCTTTTGAATCTTCATCCATGGCACAAATACTAGAAGCTCCTTTAATACGATAAGAAAAGGATAAGTTTTGCACCGATAAACTACCATAATAATTTTGCTGAAAACCAGGGGTCGTATGTTTGTAAAGAACATTACCACTCAAAGCATAATCAATCCATCGCTTAGAAAATAAAAATCCTGCCATCGGATCGTACGACCCCGATCCAACGATCACAGTAGTATTATCAAAAGCCGAACTTTTTTGAACTCCAGTTGGCAACTCAATCCCGCCTTGCAAAGCCAAATTAAAGTCGTTCTTTTCATAAATTGTATAGGTACCTAATAGAATTAAATCCCCCAATCCACTGTCTGAACCGCTTCTGGTATCCAAGGTAACGTAAGGCAATAATGCCGAAATAGTAAAGCTCCTAGCAATCCCATAGCGAACTCCAACCGAATTAATCAACATACTCGTTAGTAATTTCTCATCTTCCTCTGGAGCCGCACCATCTTTAATCGTTCGGTAATCAGCATACAATTCACCTACTACCTTTCCTTTTGGCAAGGTCAATAATCCATTGTTATATTCTCCATTGGACGAACCAATTCCTGCCCCTGCGCAACACGCACATTGACTATAAGTTGGTACTGCTGCACATAGCAATACAATACCAAATAGTATTTTTTTCATTTGCTTAAATTCTTAAATAATTATTGTTATCAAATAGGCACAACGAAAACGGTATCCGTCTAACAAACAGAACCATTGCACCCTATAAAACCGATAAAATTTAAGTGAAACAAGGTGGATGAAACACCGACGAACTTGCGATAGAAGTATACAAGTTGGAATAATGAGCTACTTTATTTCGGGAAGTATCCAGCAAATATGTTAAGGAAAAGAAAGCAGCAATTACCTCACAATACAAGGTCTCTGTCTCTTGCTTGAGAATACTCTTTTTTTCTGAATTCAAAGGCTTCTCATTTTCCGCCGCCTTAGCCAATTCTTTCATCAAATGACATTTCCCATTACAGTGCAGCATAGGTTTGTCTTTATTCACACACAAAACTTTGGAAACATAATCGTAATTAACAAGATAATCCACCACCGGAAAGACCGGCTTTAGAAGAACAACCAATGCCATGATTACAATTACTTTTTTCAACGACTTGTTGGATTTTAAGGATAAGCATTTGACGAGCAAAAAAAGAAATCCTTGCGAACACTTGAATAGAGGACAAATTTAAAGCATCATCCAATAACATCTATTTTTTTTCTGTTAAATTTTCTAGACTTTAAAGAGCAACTCAACAACGCACAAATAACACTGTTCAATTCAGTAAATTTGCCAATTTTCGTAGGTTGAATTAGGATCTACGTATAGGCACTAGCTACTACAAACCTACTCTTAAATAGCGCATCCCAATCCAGTGACTAACCTAAGTTATTCAAAGTCCAAAATCAACCAAACTCCCAGAAACAAGTTCCTTCACTGTAATTACAACTAAGCATGTAAAAGAAAAATACAGCCTCTTCCCTCCCAAAAAAGAACACTTGTATAAAAACCACAAAAAACGTTTAATCGAGTATACAAGGTATGATATATAGCTTTTTTATAAAAAGAAGCTAAGCGATAGAAAAACGAAAAGGCATAGTAATTTGCCCAAAAACCAAATTAGTGTATTTAACATGTAAAGCCTTCCTAACACAAACAATCTTCCATCCCAATAACACTTGAAAAATATGCGGTTCAAAAAAGCCGCGGTGCTTGATGCAAAACGAAGTAATACCGGCAGCCAAATAGGGGCAAAAAAAACTTATTACAGTAGACGCAGACAAAACAACAAAACACTTTATTCAAATAGGACACAAGCAAAACCAAGCTGCGCAACAGCGTAACGCTTGACGAATAGAATTATTTTAATAAAGAAGAATTCGTAAAATCAAATCAATAATAATACAAGAGAAATAGTAAACCACCTTTTGAAATTAACAAACTTGCAGTGAGAAATTAAAACTGACTAAGTGTTAAAATTTTGTTAACTATTAAACCTTTTGCTTTCAACTTTGTCTAATTGCAATATAATCTTAAAATTAAAGACAAATGAAAAAAGTATTTTTAGCCATCGTATTGTTACTAGGATTAACAACATTCGCACAAGAAAAAGAAGGAAAAAAAGGGAATAGAGAAAAACTAACCCCGGAACAAAGAATTGATCTTCAAGTAAAAAGGATGACAAAGGACTTAGACTTAAATGAAAAACAAGTCACTGAACTAAGAACCCTAGTTACCAAACAAGAAGAAAAAAGAGAGGCTAAACGCGCCGAAATAAAAGAAAAAAGAGCAAAAAACGCGATTAAAAAAGAGGAAGTAAAAGCAGCTATCGAAAAAGAAAAAGCAGACAATGATGCCGCAATGAAAAAAATATTAACGCCTGACCAATATGAAAAGTGGGTTAAAATCCGCGAGGAAAGAAAAGCAAACATGCGCGAAAAGTTAATGGAAAGAAGAGAGGAAAACAATCTAGAAAAGGGAGCAGAACCTGTTAAAAAGTAATTTATTAAAAATAAATTTTGAAAAGAGATAAAAACACCTTAGTTTTGAGAATATTATTTCACTTAAACAACATCCAAATGAAAAAATTAATTGCTGCATTAACTTTATTGTTAGCGTTCACTATTAATGCAAATGCTCAAGACAAAAAGGCAACTACTTCTCATGATTTAGCGCAAAAAGACGCTATAGAACTTGCTAATTTTTTAAAATTAGACCAAACGTCAAGTGATAATTTCCTAAGACTTTTTGAAATGAAGTATAAAACTTTAGAAGATAAAACCTTATCTGACGAAAGAAAAAAATCTTTATCGAATGCAATAGAAGCTAAAATAAGAGCTACACTAGATGGTGTTCAAATGGAAAAACTTGAGAAAAACAAAGCGTTATTTACTAAATTGATTAATTAATAAATAAATCAATTCTATCAATAAACAAAAAGTCCCGCAAATGCGGGACTTTTTGTTTATAGTGATTGGGCAACCTTATGTATCGCAGTAATCGTATAGTCTAGATCCTCGTAAGTGAGGGCATCCGTAATAAACCATGTTTCGTAGGCAGAAGGCGCAATATATATACCTTCTTGTAATAAGCCGTGAAAAAACTTCTTAAACATATCATTATCGCCCTTCTTAGCCGTTTGAAAGTCAATCACGGGGGCTGCATCAAAATGCACGGATATCATAGAACCCACCCGATTAATAGTAAAATCCAGATTACAATCCAGTAACACTTTTTGAACTCCTTCATGCAAATAAGCTGTTTTCTCTTCTAAACGCTTATACACTTGTTCATCTTGGTTTAAAGATTCAAGCATAGCAATTCCGGCAGCCATAGCTAAAGGATTACCAGATAAAGTTCCCGCCTGATAAACCGGCCCAACTGGTGCTAAATAATCCATTATGACTTCCCTTCCTGCAAAAGCACCAACTGGCAACCCTCCCCCAATTACTTTACCAAAGCATATAATATCAGCCTTAACTCCAAATAACTCTTGTGCACCTCCCTTTGCTAGTCGAAATCCCGTCATTACTTCATCGAAAATCAACAACGCATCATGAGCATCACAAAGATCTCGTAAATGGTCTAAAAAGCCTTCTTTTGGAGGTATACAACCCATATTACCCGCCACGGGTTCAATTATAATCGCAGCGATTTCATTTTTATTGGATTCAAACAACGCTTTTACGCTCTCCAAATCATTATAATTAGCCAACAAAGTATCCTTAGCTGTTCCTTGGGTAACTCCTGGACTATTTGGGGTGCCAAATGTACTTGCCCCACTGCCAGCCTGAATCAAAAAAGAATCGGAATGCCCGTGATAACAACCGGCAAACTTGATGATTTTATCCCTTTTCGTATACCCCCGAGCTAATCGTATGGCACTCATACAAGCTTCAGTACCCGAATTCACAAAACGAATCTTGTCAATATTAGGCACCATAGAAATAGCTAATTGAGCTATTTTCGTTTCTATCGCTGTTGGCATCCCAAAGGAAGTTCCACTTTTCGCTCTAGCAATAACTGCATCAACTACCGGCGGATAGGCATGCCCCAAAATCATGGGTCCCCAAGAATTAATATAATCGATATACCGATTATCATCTTCGTCATAGAGATATGCACCTTTGGCACTTTTCGCAAAAATAGGTGTTCCACCCACCCCTTTAAAGGCGCGAACTGGGGAATTCACTCCTCCAGGTATTACTTTTTCAGCCTCTGCAAATAGCTGGCTACTTCTTTGATAAATCATGTAACTATACTTTAGTATTATATAGACTTAAACGTATTTATTTCACTATAATTCTTTGACCAAGTGACAACGAATTATCGCTTAAGTTATTCTTCTTTCTCAATTCTTCGATACTAATGTTGAACTTTTTAGATATCGAATACAACGTATCCCCTTTAACAACCGTATACCTTTGGGCATCATCAGTATATACAATGTCTTTTTTTGCCGTACTTACTATTGGCACAAAGGCCTTACCCAACACCTCGGCATCATACCTATTCAATTGGTATTTCTCAATCAAACCAATCAATTTATCAGGGTATTTTGGATCGGTGGCATAGCCCGCGGCTTTCAACCCTCTTGCCCATTCTTTATAATCATCCTTATCCAATAGAAAAAGCGGTTCATAACGAGGACGACTCGTCAAAAAGAAAGAATGATCTCTAAAGGACTCACTTGGATCTTGATACTTTCTAAAACATTCGTTCTCGGCATCATCAGTGTAACTGATACTGGGACCAGTCCATTCCTTATGACATTTTATACCAAAATGATTATTCGCCTGCACACTTAAAGGTCCTGTCCCGGCACCCGACTCTAATATTGCTTGACCTAAAGTAACACTGGCAGGAATACCTGTTCTAGTCATATTATCTTTAGCAACATCCTTGTACTTCTCAATGTAAGCAAGCACCATTTGCGTGGTAACTTTAACTCTCGTGGTTGCTTCCAAAACAACCGTATTGTTGCCGTCAATGTCATTAGCAACCCCTGATACTTCTGCAGGATTAGACTTTTGAACTATTTCTTGCGTCTTCTTAGTTCCAACAGGTCTATAAATGGGTTTTTTTACTCGTTGAACTAAAGGGGGCTGTCCCACTTTCCGAGGGTCTGGTCTCGATGTTCTAACAACAGATTGATTCGTACTACAAGAGGCTACTATAGTAAGTAGCAATAGTAAAATAAGTTTCTTAATCATGTACAATTATTTCAGTTTGTTTTTGGTTTCGTAATTTCAAATTCATACCTGCTATACCTTGTAATCCACCCGTATGAATCAGTAGGACTTTGGAATGTTCTGGAATAGCTTGTTTTGCAATCAAATCCAGAACACCATAGACCATTTTCCCTGTATAAACGGGATCCAACGGAACATCATATTTTAAATAAAAGGAATTCATAAAGGCAATCAATTCTGTTGTTGTTTTCCCATAGCCACCAAAATGATAATCCGTATGCAAACTCCAATTGGTTTTGGTAACAAAGCTACGAATATCTTCACGGAGAAAATCACCCTTTAATGCCGGAAAACCTAAAATTTGTTGACCATCTTTTGAACAATTTATTAGACCAGAAAGTGTTCCTCCTGTGCCGACAGCACAACAGATATAGTCAAATTCAGCATCTTCTTCAGTTAATATTTCCGAACACCCTTGTACAGCCAACTTATTAGTACCTCCTTCAGGAAGCAAATAAAAATCATCATATTTTAAACCCAAAGCATCAACAAACAATTGACTGCTTTTCCCGCGATATGCTTCTCTTGAAATAAAATCAAATACCATTCCGAATTCTTGGGCTCTAAGTAAAGTAGGATTGGTGCTAATCTTAGAGGCCAGTTCTTCTCCTCTGATGATTCCAACCGTTTTAAAACCGTTTTCGTTTCCAGCTGCAGCGACGGCCAATATATGATTTGAAAAAGCTCCGCCAAACGTCAGCAACGTATCTTTTTTTTGCTTTTTGGCCTCTGCCAAATTATACTTTAGTTTCCTGAATTTATTTCCCGAATAATAGGGATGTAACAAATCTTCACGCTTGATATAAAGGGTGACATTGGAATGTTCTACAATAATTTTTTGATTATAACTTTCCAAAAAAGATGGTTTTGTCAAAGGTACAAAACTCAAAAGTTCTTCTTATTAAAAAGAAGCTGAAATCAAACCAAGAACCTAATTATTTGGAAGTAATAATTACCTTTTGATTAATCTTCTGATTATCCTTAGTTGTAACCTGAACCAAATAGACAGCATCGCTCAATCCACTTGTAGAAAACGAATAATGTTCTGTAACTTCTAAGTTGTTTCGATCAAAAAGCAACTTCCCATTTAAGTCAAATAGTTTAACAGAAGCTATTTCGATTCTCGTAGGATTTGAAATAGTCAAAGAATGGGATGGATTATTTTGGAAGATCATCAAGTCAGATGCCGAATGACTAACTGTAGTCAATGAAGTATTATTAAAAGTGATTTCAAATCGGGTGGTAGTTACTCCCGCTGGTAAAGTGGCCTGAAAAGTGTCGTTTTTTATATCATGATAAATGCCATCTTGGGCATCATAGAGGTAAATCGGCTGACTTTCATCAAAATTAAATACCATCGATGCATCAAAAGTAAAGACACCTCCTTCGGCTGATGAAATTCCGATAGGAATCCTTTTGTCGACATCAAAGGGCAAACCTTGAATCACATAGCGATTGCTATCCAAAACGAAATAAACATCATTAGGAACACTGTCTTCCACAGGACTTAAAGCATCAATACCACGATCCACTTGGTCAGTAGACTCAGAAACAAAGGCTAAAGCCAATTGTGTAGTGTATTGATTATTTATGGTTGTATTTAAGCGAATTTGCGGAATGGCATCCACGGCAACCGCTGTTGTTGAAACACTAAGGTTTGTTACTTTTTCAAATTGAGAAAAATTTCCTTCTTTAGCAAAAACGCGGTAAGCATTTTTCAAAGTGAGTGATCCACTCGAACTCCCCTTTACCATAAACCCTTGTCCTATTGGTGCATATTTTCGTTCAATGTTTAATCCAGATGAAACGCCAATGGTATTTACAGTTCCATCAATATTGTAGGTGTTAAAAGTCGCCGGAACATAGATCCCATTAGACCCTAATGACACCGGTGAATACGTACTATAACCTCCTTGATAAGCCAGCAGCATGTGAGAATTAACGGTTTTATTTTGCTCCCAGTAATAAGCCACACCAGTACAAGCTGCATTAGCGGCGTCCAACAAAAAAGCATTAACATGAAGCGCTGAAGGATAGGGATTTCCAGTCAAAGTGTAATTATTAGCTCCAACATTGACCGTAATGTTACCATCGTTAGGCTTACCTCTAAAATCATAGCGTTGGGCACTTCCCGGATTATTCACAACGGTTTCCCCCACTGCAGTAGCATCAGCTCCCGCCGACCCTTTCATCGTAAAACCCTGTCCAGCACTAATAGTAGTGGCAGCACCCGACTGAATCCATTG
>Ga0114967_10005431_pt1 | contig 10125 bp, 8 predicted proteins | sample M_130628_MF_Meta_FD_92639 | JGI IMG/M metagenome (GOLD analysis project Ga0114967, IMG submission 92639) | Freshwater microbial communities from Lake Montjoie, Canada to study carbon cycling - M_130628_MF_MetaG | ecosystem: Environmental > Aquatic > Freshwater > Lake | place: Lake Montjoie... | reverse complement strand
AGGTCTGGTGCTTCCAGGCGCGGGGGTCCTTGGCGTGCTGCGCCAGCAGGTTGTCGGGCGAATCGGCGGATTCCTCGCCCGCTTCAGGTGCGGCTTCCGGACGTTCGCTTGCGGGCGGATTCACCACGGCATCAGCGAGCGCGTCCGCATCCGGCGTATCGTCGCCGCCGCTCATCGGCTCGGCATCCACCACCGTCCTTGCATCCGGCCCCACCTTCTCGCCGCGCGATTCGCGCTCGGTGCGCTCCTGCTCGGCAAGCGCCGTGGCCACCGGCAGCAGCGTGCAGTCACGGATGCTGGCGAAGCGCGCAGGCGATTCGCCGAGGTCGATGACCACCTCCCAGACCTCGATGCCGTGCATCGCGCTGCCTTCCTGCATGCGGTCGACGACGCCGGTGGCGATGCGCGCGCGCCAGAGCCAGCTGCGTGCACAGAGGTTCGGCGCAGCGGCCTCGAATTCCTCGGGCGTGAGTGCGCCGGATGTGACCGGCCACGAAACCTGCGAGCGCTCCACCGCGCCCAGCGACGCGCGCGCCTGCACCATCTTCGCCGCGCGTTCCGCGCCGATGGCGGGGATGGCGCGCAGCACTTCCTCCGGCGCGGAGGAGACGTCCACCTGGCCACGTTCGACGGCTTCGTTGCCGGCGACCACGGCGTCGAGCACCGCGCCCCAGCGATCGATGGGCACGTTCGCCACTCGCATGGCCTTCACGAGCGCGCCTTGGTTCGCGGGCGCCTCGTTGCCGAGCGCGGCGCGCATTTTCTCCGCAATTCCTGGCCCGGCGTGCGCGTCGATCGCCGCCATCGCCTCGGTTCGCCATTCGCCGACCGGCTCGCGCGCGGTGATGCCGCCGACGCCCACGCCGAGCGCGCGCTGCGCGGCGAACGGCGTGGCCACGTCCGCCACCACCAGCGGTCGCACGCGCGCCGCGATGGCGCCGCGCACGCCGCCGGTCGATGAACTGTCCTGCAGCTTGCGCACGCCCGCGGCAATGCCCGAGGCCACGGGACCGATGACGCGATCCGCGGTGAGTCCGGCATCGGGCTGCACGATCGCCTCGATGGCATCGGCCTCTCCACCGCGCGCCACCGCGGCGGAGGCTGCGGCCTGGTCCACCACGCCGGTGGCCTCCAGGTACGCGGGATCGAGTCCTACGAGCGGGAACTTGCCGCACTCGGGGACCAGCCGCTCGCCGGCAGGGCCAACGGGAAGGAGGAGCGCCATCGCCTGCGCGCCGTCGGCCTCGAAGAGGAGGATCTGCTCGGGGAGTTCCGGCACCTCGCCGTCGGCCACGCTCTGGCGCTGCGCGGAAAGGAGCGCCGTCACGGCCTGGCATCCGCTCCACGCGATCGCACGCTGCTGCGTGCGATCGCGCATGGCGGTGAGGCCCGCATGCTCCGCTTCGGAGGCGGCCATGAGCCCACCGGCAACGAGCGCGGCCACTGCGAGCACCACGAGGACGGCAAGCATGAGGACGCCGCGGCGGTGCGCGTGGGGCGTGCGGACACGGCGCGCAGCGGCGGCGCGGACGACGGGGGTTCCATGCGTCGCGCTCATCGCATGGCCTCCTTGGCGGGGACCTTCGCCGGGAAATCAGCCTCGGCACCCGCGGCATCGGGCACGGCGATCGCGCGCACGCGGTCGGGCGCGCCGAGCTCATCTTCGTCATCTGCCTGCGTTGCACCGAACCAGAGTCCCACTTCCACCACCGCGGGAAGCGTCCCGGCGTTCAGCGAATCGAACGAATCGCCCCAGCCGCCGTCGTACCAGTAACGCACGCGCATGGCGCGCACGGTGGCAGGCAGCGTGCTCGAGACGCCGCTGCGGCCAATGGTGACGCTCGCCCCGACTTGGTCGACCTGCGTCGCGGAGAGCGGCGAGAACGCCGCACGCGCAAGCTCGGCGACGCTTCCGCTGCCGGCATCCGTGCGCGAGGAGAGGACGCGGATGGAGCGATCCGTGCCGGTCACGCCGGCGCCGCGGTTGCCGCCGTCCACCACGGCGGTCTGCAGCGCGGCCTCGAGGGCGCCGAACAGCGCGTCTGCGGAGCGCGTCTCCGCGGCGGTACGCGCCACGAACTGGCGAGTGCGCGAGAGGTCCTCCACGAACATGGCGAGGGCGCCGAGGAGGAGGACCATCATGCCGACGGCGATGAGGGCTTCGAGGAGGGTGAAGGCGCGGGCGAATCGGCGCGGGGAGCGTGATGCCGAGCCTGTGTGGGACTGGGCCGATGCCAATCCCGCAGGGGACTGGCCCCGTCGCCTTGCGGGGCGGGCGGCTGGGCGCCGCCACTGCCCCTCCGGCGAGGGGGCCAGGTACGCGGTTTGCGGGTGGCGTCGGTTCGGCAATGGCCTCACCGCCGCAGGCGTGGGGCGTGGTGTGGAATTTGCGGCGAGGGGTGCGGTCATCGCGGCACCTCTCTGCGAGGGGTAGCGGTGCGCGGCGTTTCGCTGCGGGTGACTTCCGGGCGCGGTGCGCCTGCACCTGCATCGCCGCGAAGCAGTTGGCGCAACACGGCGAGTCGGGGCGGATCGTCGTTGGCGACGGCGGCGCGACCGTCTTGCGCTTCGTCGTAGACCTCCACCACGGCCAGTGCGAGTCCCGGGAAATCGCTCGGTTCCATGCGCGATTCCACGCGCAGGCCGGGGACGGCGAACGACTGGTCGGCTTCGTCGGGGATTCCGGCTTCCATGCGCGCGAGCGTGCTGCGCGCCAGGTCCATCGCAAGCGAACGTCGCGCGGCGCGGGCACCGTCGGTGACGGATCCGTCCACGGCACCGAGCACCACCACGCCAGCGAACGCGAACACGGCGGTGGCGAGGAGCACCTCGAGCAGGATGGAGCCGCGACGGATCATTCGCGAGGTTCCCTCTTCACGCGCGGCGCACCGTCCACGCGGCGCACCTCGCCGAGCAGCGGATCGATGGCAATGCGCGCGGCGCGAGCGCCGTCGGTGATCCACAGTTCGCGTACCGCGGCGGCGCTGCCATCGGGCAGGAACAGCGCGATGCGCTCGTCGCCCGCGGAAGCGGCGAACTCGGAACGCACGTCTTCCGTCGCCGGCGGCTCGAATCCGGCGCGTGCCGATCCTTCCATGGCGCGCGATGCCCACGCCTCGGGAATGCGCGCATCGAATCCGCCGTCGTCCACGCTGCCGCCCACCTGCGCTTCCACGCCGGTGCGGGCGGCCACGTCGGCCACGCGTCGTTCCATCTGTGCCTTGAGCCGCTGCGCCTTCTTCGTGCCGCGCAGCGCGCCCTCCATGCCGTCCACCGATTCGGCGCCCTCGGCACCGTCCTCGGCCTGGCGCAGGAGATCCACGGCGCGCACTTCGAGCCGCGCGCCGTCCTCGGCCACCACCAGTTCCACGACGGCGCCCTCGCGCTGCGCCCATGCGCGCGCGGACATTGCCTGCGAGACGGTGTCATCCACCGTGCGTTCGAACGCCTGCTGGTCGAGCACCTGCGACCCATACGGCAACGCGATCGCCGACAGCGCCACCAGCACGCCCACGACGAGCAGCAGTTCGATCAGCGTGAATGCGCGGCGCGCGCGCACGGCCGTCACCGCGGCGACGCGGTGCCTCCGGTCGAGCTGCTGGAGGAACCGGACTTGAAGTCGCCGAAGTCGCCGTCCTGGTTGCCCTTGCCCTTGGCCAGGGAGATGTCGTCCTCGGTGTTCTCCTGTCCATCCGGACCCACGGAGACGATGTCGAAGCCGACCGCCACGTCCTCGGCGGGGAACACGTAGACCCACTCATGGCCCCACATGTCCTTCGGCACGGCGCTCTCCAGGTACGGGCCGGCCCAGCGGCTGGCGGAATCCTCGTCGAGCGCGCTCTTGTCCCAGAGCACGACCACGCCTTCCTCGGCGGTGGGCAGGCGCTTGACGTCGTTCTTGAACATCATGATCGCCTTCTTCATCGCCTGCATCTGCACCGTCTGCGTGCCCTCGTACGCCTTGTCGGACTGGCCGCTCAGGTTGTAGAGGACGATCCCGCCGAGGGCGAGAAGGATGCCGATCACGATCAGCAGCTCGAGGATGGTGAACGCGCGGCGCGTACGGCGACGAAGGGTGGTGGAACGCATCGATGGGGTCTCCTGCTCCGGGGACTTACCGGGACGCCCGGGGCGGGTTGCGGCGCGGATTCGCGGCGCGCAAACCGGGGCTGGAATGCGCTGCCGCCGCTGCGCGCGGTGCGGGAAAACCCCGCGCGCGGCCCGTCAGCGCGACTTCTCCCGGACGTCGTCGAGGTATTCGCGCCAGTCGGCGGCGGTTTCCTCGTCCGGGGCCAGTTCCACCGCCGCGGCAATGTCCACGGCGCCGGCGGCGGGATCGCCGAGCTCGGCACGGGCGAGCCCCCGGATGAGGAGCGCCACGCCGCGGACGTCGTCGGCATCGTCGTCCGCGTCCTCATCCGCGTCCGCGGAGGTCGGGTCCTTGGCCTTCGCCGCGGCGGACGCCGCAGCTTCTGCATCGAGCGCCTTGATGACGCGATCCGCGATCTCCAGGCTGCGCTGCGGTTCGCCCTCGGAGAGCCAGAGTTCCGCAACGCCGAGCTCGGTGCTCGGCTCGATGTCGAGCCCCTGCTCGCGCGCTTCCGTGAGCAGGCCGTGGGCGGACGAGATGTCCTCCGCGGCAACCGCGCGCTCGATGCGAACGGTCTGCAGGATCGCCCGTGCGGACGGATCGTCCTTGTGGCGGTCCACGAGCGCACGCGCAAGCTGCTCCGCGCGGACGAAGTCCTCGCTTTCGAGCGCGGACTGGATCTCGTCTGCATCGGCGTCCATGGCATCGGTGGCGCCCTTCGCGGCCTCGTCGGCGGCTTCCTCGGCCATAGCCACCATCGCGTCGCGCTTCGCCTTCGCGGCGCCGGTGATGGTCATTGCCTTGTTGACGCCAAGTGCCAACGCCACGATGCCGGACAGCACGAAAAGCAGAAGCAGGCCCACGAACGACACCGCACAACCGACGCCGAAGCCTGGCCAGAAGCCCGGGCCGGTGCGGGTTGCCGATGGCTGCGTCTGCGAATTCACCGGAGGGATGTCGAATGCGGGGCTCACGTGCGCAAGCGTACCCCGCGTACCGCGCGCGCCGTCAGGCCTGGCCGCCGAGCTGGAGCATCGGCAGCACCAGCGCCAGGAAGATGGAAAGCACCACCGCCGCCAGGAAGAGGAGAAGTGCCGGCTCCATGAGCTTCACCACCACGCCGAGCGTGCGGTCGACGCGGCGCTCGAGCGTGTCGGCCACGCCGCCGAGGACGGAGGGAAGGTTGTTGGCGCTCTCGCCTACCGAGATCATCTCCACCACGTCCGGCTCGAAGAATCCGCTGTCGGCCAGGGGCTGTGCGAGCGGTTCGCCGCTGCGCACGGCTTCCGTGGCGCGCTCGACGCTCTCCACCAGGCGCGGATGGCCGGCGGCATCGCGGGCGATCGTCATCGCCTGGATCATGGGGATGCCGTTGGCAAGGAGCGTTCCCAGCACGCGCGTGAATCGCGCCACGCAGATGGCGCGGACCAGCGCGCCGTACTGCGGCACGCGCAGCTCGGCATCGCGCACGCGCCGCTGCAGCGCGGGGCGGTGCCAGGCCCACCAGGCGAAGACGGCCGCGGCAGCGATGGCCAGCAGCATGATGGGCCAGCGCTCCACCAGCAGATCGCTGACGGCCATGAGGAATCGCGTGGCCGCGGGCAGCTCGCCCTTCACATGGAACTTCTTGAACTTGGGCACGAAGAAGATCAGCGCGGCGATGACGATGCCGAAGCCCACGGTCAGCAGGATCACCGGGTAGATCAGGTTGCCGATCACCTTGCTGCGCATCTCGGCCTGGTTCTCGATGAACGTCGAGAGGCGCGCGAAGACGTCCTCGAGGAAGCCGCCGCGTTCGCCGGCGCGGACCATGGCCACCTGCACGTCGGGGAAGATCGCGGGGTGGCGCGCCATGGCATCGGCCAGGCGATCGCCGTCCTGCACGGCGTCGGCCACGGCGGACCAGGTGGCGGCGAGGCGCACGTTCGACTTGCCGCGGCCAAGGAGGCGCAGCGCGCGCAGGAGCGGAACGCCCGCGCGGAGAAGATCGCCGAGCTGGCGGTAGGAGTTCGAGAGCGCACGCGCCCCGACGCCGCGCACGCGCGCGGCGCGCTGCTCGGTCACGGCCGTGGGTGACAGCCCGCGACCCTGGAGGTCCGAGAGCGCCGCCATCTCGCTGGCGGCATCCACCGTGCCCGCGACGCGGACACCGGCGGAATCACGGGCTTCGTACGCAAAGGTCGGCACGCGCGAGATACCGGGGAGCGCGGGCGCGGTTGCCGGGAGCTGGAAATGGGTACCCGGTTACCCTCTCACGCCGAACGTGAAGCTCTTGCCCGCATAATCCACGCTCACGGTGCTGCCCGCCGGGCACTCGCCGCCGAGGATCTTCACCGCCAGCGGATTCTCCAGACGCTGCTGCACCACGCGCTTGAGCGGGCGCGCGCCGAACTGCGGGTCGTAGCCCTCGTCCGCCAGCGCGTCCATCGCCTTCTGCGAGAGCTCGAGCGTGATCTTCCGGTCCGCCAGCCGCTTGCGCAGGTTGCCGAGCTGGATCTCCACGATCCCCGCCAGGTCCTTCCGCGAGAGCTGGTGGAACACCACCGTCTCGTCGATGCGGTTGATGAGCTCCGGCCGCATGTGCTTCTTGAGCTCACTGCGCACGTGCGCCTGGATCATCTCGTCGGGCTCGCCCTTCTCGCTCATGTCGATGATGGCGTGGCTGCCGATGTTCGACGTCATCACGATGATCGCGTTGGTGAAGTCCACCGTGCGCCCCTGCCCGTCCGTCAGGCGACCGTCGTCGAGCACCTGCAGCAGCACGTTGCTCACGTCCGGGTGCGCCTTCTCGAACTCGTCGAAGAGCACCACGCAGTACGGGCGGCGCCGCACCGCCTCGGTCAGGCGGCCGCCCTCCTCGTAGCCCACGTATCCGGGCGGCGCGCCGATGAGCCGCGCCACGGAGTGCTGCTCCATGAACTCGCTCATGTCGATGCGCACCATCGCCTCCTCGGTGTCGAAGAGGTATCCCGCAAGCGCCTTGCAGAGCTCGGTCTTGCCGACGCCCGTGGGCCCGAGGAACAGGAAACTGCCGATCGGCCGGTTCTGCTCGCCGAGCCCCGCGCGGTTGCGGCGCACGGCCTCGGCCACGGCCTCGACCGCTTCCGGCTGGCCCACCACGCGCTTCTTCAGGTCGTCCTCGATGTGAAGGAGCTTCTGCCGCTCGCTCTCCACGAGCTTGCTGACCGGGATGCCCGTCCATCGGCTCACCACCGCGGCGATCGCCTCGGCATCCACGTCCTCCTTCACCAGCGTGTCGCCCGTCGCCAGGCGCTTCTGCAGGTTGTCCTGCGCCGCCTGCTGCTCGGCCTCGAGCGCCTTGATCTCGCCGTGCAGGATGCGCGCGGCCTTCTCGAAGTTGCCGACGCGCTGCGCCTGCTCCGCCTCGAACTTCTTCTCCTCGATGCGCTTGGCGGCGTTGTTGACGAGGTCCAGGTCCTTCTTCTCCGCCTGCCACTGCGAGGTGAGCCGACGATCCTCCTCCTTGAGGTCCGCGATCTCCTTCTCCGCACGGCCCAGCCGGTCCTTGCTCTCCGCGTCCTTCTCCATCTTCAGCGCCTCGCGCTCGATCTCCAGCTGCATCAGGCGGCGCCGCACCTTGTCGAGCGCGCTCGGCATGCTGTCGTTCTCGATGCGCAGGCGGCTCGCCGCCTCGTCCACCAGGTCGATGGCCTTGTCCGGCAGGAACCGATCGCTGATGTAGCGATGGCTCATCTGTGCGGCCGCCACCAGCGCGCCGTCCTGGATGCGCACATGGTGGTGCGTCTCGTAGCGCGGCTTCAGACCGCGCAGGATGGCGATGGTGTCGTGCACGCTCGGCTCGCCCACGTAGACGGGCTGGAAGCGCCGCTCGAACGCCGGGTCCTTCTCGATGTGCTGGCGATACTCGTCGAGCGTGGTGGCGCCGATGGTCCGCAGCTCTCCGCGGCTCAACGCCGGCTTGAGAAGCTGGCCCGCACCCGGGCTGCCGGAATTCGCACCCGCGCTCACCACCGTGTGGATCTCGTCGATGAAGAGGATGATGCGCCCCTCCGCCGCGCTCACCTCGCGGATGACGGCCTTCAGCCGCTCCTCGAACTCGCCCTGGAACTTGGCGCCGGCGAGCATCTGTCCCACGTCGAGCGCCACGATGCGCACGTCCTTCATCTGCTCCGGGCAGTCGCCGTTCACGATGCGCTGCGCCAGGCCCTCCACCACGGCGGTCTTGCCGACGCCGGGCTCGCCGATGAGCACCGGGTTGTTCTTGGTGCGGCGGCTGAGCACCTGCATGCAGCGACGGATCTCCTCGTCGCGGCCGATGACGGGGTCGAGCTTGCCGCCCTCCGCCTTCTCCGTGAGGTCGATGCCGTACTTCTTCAGGGCTTCCATGGTGTTCTCTGCGTTGGGGTCGTTCACGTTCTTCACTCCGCTTGCGGCGCGGATCTCCTCGATTGCCTTGCGTACCTTGCGTTCGTCCGCGCCCAGCGTGGCAAGCACCTGCTTCGCCGGGGTCGCGCTCGATGCGAGCGCCAGCAGCAGGTGCTCGACGCTCGTGTATGCATCCTTCATCGACTGCGCCGCGCGCTCGGCATCACCGAGCACCTGCATCAGGGGCTGCGCCGGACGCGGCTGCGCGCCGCTCACCGTGGGCATGCGGCGAAGCTCGGCGTCGGTCACCTCGCGCACGCGGCGTGGCTCGATGCCGGCGCGTTCCAGCACGCCGCCCGCGGGGCCGCGCGCGTCCGCCGTCAGCGCGGACAGGAGGTGCAGCGGGGAAAACTCCGCGTGTCCCGCGGTGTTCGCGGCGGACTGGCCGGCCTGCAGCGCTTCCTGCGCAGCGTGGGTGAATTTCTCGATGGTTGCCATGGCCCCCTCATGGTGCAAACCGCGTGCCGAACCCCGCACCCCGCGGCGTGCACCGGATGCGCTGCGGCGGCCGTCATTTCGGCGGACGCACGGTTCCGGGACGCAGGAGGGTGCCGTTCATGCAGTCGGCTGCCACGGCTCCGCGGGAAAGCCAGGCGGGAGGATTTCCGGTCGCTCCTGCAGCCACGCCGCCAGCCATTCCACCGCGTCCACCAGCCGTGGCCCGGGCCGATTGAACATCTGGTTGCCGTCCACCAGCATCACCGGGGATGCGAGCGCCGCCGCGCTTCCCGCCACGCCGCCACGCATCGCACGCGCCGCACGCACTGCCGGCAGCTGGTTCCACCACGCGCACCGTTCCAGCGCCGGCATCGCCGCACGCACCGCCGCCAGCGGCAGCCCGCACGGCGCCACCACCACGCGCGCGGGTGCGCTGGCCACGATCTCCTCCGGCGTGGCAACGTGGCTCTTCTCGCCCGCCGCGTTCAGCGGATGCCGCCCACCCGCGAGCGTGATGAGTTCCGGCGTCCAGTGCCCGCCCACGAACGGCGGATCGCACCACTCAAGGAACAGCACCGACGGCCCGTCCGTGAACGGCGTTCCCTGCTCGCTGGCCGTCCACACGCGGTCGCGCAGCGTGGTGGCGGCGGCCTGCGCCTCGGCGGGACGGCCCACGGCCTCGCCCACCGCCAGCAGGTCGTCGAGCACCTGCCAGACCGTCGTTGGATTGAGATTCACGATGCGCGGCGGCTTCGGCAGCGTGCGCGCGATGCGCTCCACGCTCCGCAGGTCGATGCTGCACACCTCGCACAGGTCCTGCGTCAGGATCACGTCGGGCGCGAGCGCGCGAAGCAGTTCCTCGTCGATGCGGTAGAGCGATTCGCCGGACGCCATGGATGCGCGCACCGCCGCGTCGATGGCCGCCTGGTCCACGTGCGCATCCGCGCCCTCGGCCGCCGTGTGCGCAATGCGCGCGGAAGTCAGCACCGGCGCGCGCATCGCGGCCGCGGGCCAGTCGCACTCATGGCTGCGGCCGACCAGCAGGTCGCCGGCGCCTGCCGCAAAGAGCAGTTCGGTGGCGGATGGCAGCAGGCTGACGACGCGCAAGGCGCAGACGATAGTCCGCGCCGCCGCGCCCGGTCACTCCACCGTGACGCTCTTGGCCAGATTGCGCGGCTTGTCCACGTCCT
>Ga0114967_10005427_pt1 | contig 10126 bp, 6 predicted proteins | sample M_130628_MF_Meta_FD_92639 | JGI IMG/M metagenome (GOLD analysis project Ga0114967, IMG submission 92639) | Freshwater microbial communities from Lake Montjoie, Canada to study carbon cycling - M_130628_MF_MetaG | ecosystem: Environmental > Aquatic > Freshwater > Lake | place: Lake Montjoie... | reverse complement strand
GCAATCCGCCAGGCCTCGTCGTAAAACCCTGCGGCGGCGATCCGGCCCGGCGAACGGCCATTCGGGGGCACCGAGATGTCGACGACCGCGTAGTCAGGAAGTTTTGGATTCTGCCAGGAGTTGGAGATGTCTGCGTCTTCGCGGAACGTGAAGCCGGAGTTGAGGACGACATAGCGGCCGGCGGATGCTGCGGTCGGAGGCACGAGCGAGTTGGGGTGAATCAAGACCGGCACATGGCTTGTCGCCGCGTGGATCTGGCCTGCGACGGCGAGCCCTTCGCTCGTCCAGTGGATCGGCAGCCCCGGAAGCACTTTCGCGATCAGCGGGTTGGAGAGCGGATCGCCAAACAGCACGAGGTTTTTGTCGCGCAGCATCGCGTCGGTGACATCGGCCGCCGCCACCACCGGCAGCTCGCCTCGAAACAGATCGCGCCAGCGGCGCCGGAAGTGCTCGAACTCGCCGTTCACGAATCGGTCCACCGCGGGATCGAAGCCAGGACCGACCGGCGGGACGACGATGAACGGCTTGGTGAAGGCGTCGTCGATCGGGCCGGTGAGCCCGGGCCGCTTCCGCATCGGCGGCAGGTCGTCGGCCATGGCGATCCGCCAGGCACCGTCGGGATGCAGTTCCTTGCGGGCGACGACGAGTGGATCGCCGGCCGGGCGATCCTCGACGTCGAGGACGACGCCATCGATGTGGATCATGTGGGGAGCAGGATCGACGTGGAACGCCACGGCGGTCATGTTCGCCGTGGTCGCGGTGATCACCGCCTTGCCTCCCTCCTCCGCGCGGCCCGCATCGACCCGCGCCGGACAAAAATGCTCGCCCAGCCCGAGGGCCTCGACCCAGCCGACGCGGGCGTCGGCGAGCGTGGTAGTCGCGAGATGGATCTCGGCCGAATGCGTCGGTCGGCCGGCGGTGGCGGCCTGCTGAAGAAACGCGGCGATCGTCTGCTTTGAGGCGTTGTCGTATTTGTGGGGCATGTCCGCACCGACCACGTGGGGCAGGTCGCGGCCTTCAGCAGCCAGCGTCTCGACCATGATCTCGCTGGCGGCCCGCTGCTTGTCGGTCTCACCTGAGTAGGCGATTGCCGGAAGATTGAGAAGGTTTCTCGCGACAGGGGGAACGTCGGTGGTGGTCCAGAGTCGGGTCTCGTACCACGGGATCGTGGTCACATCGACGCCGGTGTAGCGACGGGTGTCGACGAAACCCGCGCCGCCGTGGACGGCGCAGAACTCGCCGGCGCGACGCGCCCCGATCTGCCAGGCCCCGGCTCCGCCCATCGAGAAGCCGGCGATCACGATCCGGTCGGGGTCGATTCGGTGGATGCCCCGGGCACCGTCGCGGGCCTCGAACACGTCGACGAGCCCCGGCCCCTTCCAGCCATTGCAGTAGCGGCCGAAGGGGAGCAGCACGATCGCGTCGTCGGGCATGAACTCAGGTTCTTTGTGAGCCCGCTGATGGAGGAAGTGGAGGTCGGTCTCCTGCTCGCCGCGACCGTGGAGCCAGATCCAGAGTGGCACCGGCTTCGACAGGTCGAGTGCATCCGGAATCCAGAGGCCGTACGGCTGCACGGAGCCATCGAGCGCGGAACGGAAGCCGTGCACCGAAAGCCCTCGGGCGGTCCGCCAGGGACGCTCGCCGCGGTCGATCGCATCGAGCCGGGCCGCGGCCTCGTCGCTCGCCCAGACCGCGTGTTCGAGGTGGGCCGGTCGCCACCATTCGCCGCCGTCGAGGGCAAACTCCACCGCCTTGATCAGTACCTCGATATCGGCCCGCGTTGCATCATCGGGGATCAAGGCAACTTCGAGGCGTTGCCGCAGGTCGGCGATCCGGCCAGGAACCGCCTCCCAGGCGGCGTGGCTCGCGGGCTCGAGTTTCTCCGCCAGGTGTTCGGTCGCGACACCGGGGGGCGGCAGTCGGCGCGCGATGGCAGGAGGCTCCGCGGTGAATCCAACCGCGGCGGTTGCCACAATCGCGAACAGCGATGCCAACAGTGAGGGCGCCATGCCACAAGTGTAACGGCCGCGATAAGGGGGTCTCGTAGAGCAGGTTGGCAACCTGCTCGGAGTTCGGCTCAGGTTGGAAACCCGTGCTACGGGGTGTCGTAGAGCAGGTTTTCAACCTGCTCGGAACTGGGCACAGGTTGGAAACCTGTGCTACGTGCTGAAAACCTGTGTTACGCGTTGGTTCGGCACAGGTTGCCAACCTGTGCTACGTGGGGCAACGTGTGCTACGCGATGTCGATGACGTAGAGCGCGATCGCGGCGGTCATCAGGGCTGCGGCGAGGAGCCGGCGGACGAGCGTACGACGGTCGACTTGGGTCTCCAGCCCGTGCCAGCCCGCGTGTGCGAGCGAGGCCCCGATCACGATCGAGAACAGCCCGCGCGTTGATTGGACGATGTTGCCGAAGACCACGCCGACGAGGCCGAAGCAGATGTAGAGGCCGGCCATGCCCAGGAGCCAGGTGGCGGCATACCGGGAGCCGGCGATCCAGTCGCCGCGAGTGGATCGCCTGAGCGACGGCGCGAGGACAAGACCGCACAGGGCCGCACCGCCGCAGACCGCATAGGTGACGAGCATCGCCAGGAAGCCCGCGTGGATCCGGCCCAGCGGCACAGCGGCCTCCGCCGCGGTCCGTTGCAGCCCGTCGATTAGGGCCACGATGAACAGGTCCGCCACTGCAAACGCCACGCAGGCGGCCAGCGTGAAGACCACCGCCGCCCGCCGCATCCCGCCGCCCCGTTGCAGCATCACCGCCGCGACGATGCTCAGCCCGACCGCCAGCCACTGCCGCAGGTCGAGCGGCTCACCAGGAAGGAATGAGACGATGCAGGCGAGCATCGCGATCTTGAGGCCGAGGAGCGGCGCGACCCGCGAGGTGTCGGCCCGCGCCAGCGCGGCGAACACGACCGCCTGGCCGGCCAGGTAGGAGCACGACGCACCGAGCAATGGTGCGATCCACGCCCTCGCCGCCGGGAGGCCCGCCGGCCAGAGCAGCCATGCGACGGGCAGGCAGGCCGCGGCCATCAGGGCATGGGCGATCACGAGAAGGCGGGGGCTGCTGCCGCCCTGGCTGGTGTGGTGCCGGGAGATGAAATACGCGACGGCGCTGGCCAGTGCGGCCACGAAACCGGCGGCGACGCCGAGCGTCACCGCACCGCCGCCGAGATGGACGTGCGGGGCCGACGTCACCGGTGCCGCTCCCGGCGGAGCGAGTCTTTCAGGCTGATGAAGTCGGAAAGCAGGAAGATCACCGTGAAGAATGCCAGCACGACTTCCAGCAGCGTGACGATCCTCGCGGGGATCGTCTGCGGCATGATGTCGCCGAAGCCGAAGAACGAGAAGTTGAGCACGCTGTAGAAGAAGCAGTCGAAGAACATCCGGGTCGCGTCGCTGGCGGCATTGAACCCGCTGAAACTCCCCTGCTCCGCCCATTCAAGCATCCAATAGTCGAGCGCAAAGGAGAGCGTGATCTGGGCCATGTTCACGCCCATCAGGGCGAGGAAGCGGTGGTACGGGATTTCCTGTGCGGTCGCGAGGAGGATGTGTTGCAGGTTCTCGACGAAGAAATACGCAGTCTTGGCGACGGCGAGCGCGACGACGAGAAGGCAGACGGCACGGGGCGTCAGAGGGATCGAATGCCACGCGACGAGCAAGGCCGTGGTGGCCGCCGCGATCAGGAAGAGTTCCAAGATCTGGCGGCCAGCCTGGCGAGCGAGCGGCCCGGGGCGGCTGGCGGCGGGTGGGAGGTGGTCTGTCACGGGCGTCCTGGTTGGCGGACAGCCTACACAACCGCTGCGATCCGCACGGTCGCTACGACCAGAGCAGGCGGTGCCCCGGTCTGGTGTCGCTCGGTCCGCCCCGCCGTCCAGTGGCCTGTAGAGTTTTCGTGGACCACTCCCCGACAAGGATCGTCGTATGGCCTTCGCTGACCGCTCCGTTTCCCAGCGTTTTGTTCCGGGCCAACGTGGGGCCGCAGTCGCCGCCCCCTTCCAGCGGTCCGAACCACGGCCTGCCGCCGACGTGGCCGCTCCGCGGAATCGCGTGCGAGACCTGACGGCGCTGGTCCTGCTCGCGGCCTGCGCGTTTCTCGTGGCGGCCCTCGCCACCTTCGATCCAGCAGATCCGCCGCTCTCGCGAGTGTTTCCGCCCAACGCACGGGCGGCAAACGCCTGCGGTCTCATCGGGTCGGCCGTCGCCGGCGCCCTCTACGAATCGCTCGGCCTGGGCAGCTGGTTCGCGGTAACGCTCCTCGTGGGCCTCGACATCGCGGTGCTCCGCCGCCGGCCGCTGCCCGACATGCCGCTGCGGACCATCGGGGCCGCCCTGGCCCTCGCGGGTAGCTGCACGCTCCTCACGCTCTTTCTGTCCGACTGGATCGATCGTCCGCTCTGGGGGCCGGGCGGGAGACTGGGCGCGATGGGCCGTCTCCTTGTCGACTCGTACCTCGCGCGGACCGGCGGCGCCATCGTCGTGATCGCTGCGACGCTCGGCGGACTGTTTCTGGCCTGCGACACGCTGCTCCTCGCCGCGGTGACGACGTTGGGCACGGCTCTGGCCACGGCAGCCGGGGGCATCGGGGCAATGGCCGGTCGCCTGACCGCTCGCCGCCCGGCCAAGCCCGAGCTGCTCGATGCCGACGACATCGCCACGCGGTTCCCAGGTCTTCGCAACCGCTTCGGCACCGCCACCGAGCATGATGCCGATGAGGATGACGCGATGGATGACGGGGAGCCCACGATCCGCGTGAAGCGACGCGAGGTCACCGCTGCCGACGACGCGATCGCCGGCATCGAGGTTGATGTGTCGGAGCCGCTACCCGCTGACGACATCGATGAGGAGACGCCGGCGCCCGCCGCGGCTCAGCCGCTCGTGCCCATCCGTTCACTCTCCAGCCGTCGCAAGCCGCAGGCCACGCTGGAACTCTCGCCCGACCCATCCGCCGATTACGAGCTGCCGAGTCTCGACCTCCTCCTGGCGACCGAGTATCTGGAGCTCGACCAGCAGGAGCAGGAGGTCCGCGACCGGGCCAAGGTGCTCGAAAAGACGTTCGGCGAGTTCGGCTTCAAGGTGAAGGTGGTCGAGATCGAGACCGGCCCCGTGATCTCGCAGTACGAGATCGAGCTCGAAGCCGGCTTGCGGCTCTCCAAGATCACGAACCTCGCCGACGACCTGGCGATTGCCCTCCGCGTGCCGAGCGTTCGCATCGTGGCCCCGATTCCGGGCAAAAACTCGGTCGGCATCGAGGTGCCCAACACCACCCGGCAGATGGTCCGCCTCCGCGAGGTGATCGAGGAAACCCAGGCCAAGAGCCGCACGATGAAGATCCCGATCTTCCTCGGCAAGGACGTGGCGGGCAATCCTATGGTGGTCGACATGGCGAGCATGCCCCACCTTCTGATCGCCGGCCGGACGGGCACGGGCAAATCGGTCTGCTTGAACTCCATCATCGTCTCGATGCTGATGACGCGTCGGCCCGACGAGGTGCGGATGCTGATGATCGACCCAAAGATGGTTGAGCTGACGCCCTACAAGTCGCTGCCGCACCTCATGCATCCGGTGGTCACCGACATGAAGAAGGCCGAGGCGATTCTCGCCTGGGCGGTGGAAAAGATGGAGCAGCGATACGCGCTGCTCGCGAAGGTCGGCGTCCGACACCTCACGCAGTACAACGCCCTGGGCCGCGAGACGATTCTCGAGCGGATGAAGCCCGAGAGCGACGAGGAGGCCGCCGCCATCCCCACCACGATGCCCTTCATCGTGATGATCGCCGACGAGATCGCCGACATGATGATGACGGCGGGCAAGGAGATCGAGGCCCACATCATTCGGCTTGCCCAGAAGAGCCGGGCGGTGGGCATCCACCTGATCCTCGCCACGCAAAAGCCGACCGTGGACGTGATCACCGGCCTGATCAAGAGCAACCTGCCGGCGCGGATCGCCTTCCAGGTGGCGAGCCGCACCGACAGCCGCGTGGTGCTCGACGAGATGGGAGCGGAACGGTTGCTCGGCAACGGCGACATGCTCTTCCTCTCCCCGGGCACGAGCCAGATCCTCCGCGGCCAGGGCACGTATCTCTCCGACGACGAGATCGGCCGCGTGATGGGGGCCATCGGCACGAGCGAGCCGCAGTACGCCGCGGAACTCGTGAACCTCAAGCCGGCCGGCGCCGAGGATGCCGACAAGGCCGGTGGGGCCAGCCCGAAGGACAAGGACGAGCTCTACGACGCCGCCGTCGAGGTGGTGATTCGCGAGGGCCGTGGCAGCGTGTCGCTTCTGCAGCGGGCGCTTGGGGTGGGCTACGGCCGCGGGGCCCGCCTCATCGACTTCATGGCGGAAGACGGCGTGGTCGGGCAGTATGCCGGCAGCCAGGCCCGCGAGGTGCTGATCACGCTCGAGGAGTGGTCCGCCCGCAGCGGCACCGCCCCACTGCCCCCCGACCCCGCTCCGCGGAAGCTGAAGATCCAGCCGCACGCGGCGCCCGCCCCGACGGTGATCGACGAGGACGAGACCGACGATCTCGACGAAGACGGCCTCGACGACGCCTTCGCAGATGCGGACGACAACGCCTTTTCGGATGCGGACGACGACGACTTCGCGGATGCGAACGACGACGAGGACCGCGGGTGAGCGACGCGTGACTCGCTCGGGGCTGGGCCACCGACGAATCAGCGACCATGAACGACGCGGCCGTCACCCCTCGGTCGGCACGTGCGGTTCCACCGCGGCCACGGTCTTGCGGGCGATGTCGCGGGCGGCGGTCGCGTCGTCCCGCGTGTAGAAGCCGGAAGGCGTCAGGTCCTCGGCCCCGTAAAAGGCCAGTTCGCGGTCGCGTCGCAGGGTCCGCGAGCCTGCGGCGAGTGCTTCGACGTGCTGCTGGATCGCCAAGGGTAGCCGCGACTTCTCGGTCGTGAGGACCTCCGACACGTCGTGGATTCTTGGCGGCTCGATGCCTGCGACACGCAAGAGGCCCTTGAGGGCCAGTTCGACCACCTCTTGCGACTCCCGAACGACGTCCGCCCAGCTGCGTTCGGCAAAGAGTGCGTCGACCGCCGCCAGCCGGGCCTTCGCCCTGCGGACGTAGTCGGTCCCCAGATCAGGACTGCGCATCGGGAGCCTCGTGAATCCAGTAGGGCTGGCCCTGGGACATCCGCCGCAACAATCCACCCGCGGCGATGTGTTCCCGGATCCTGATGAGTCGTCGTGAGACGGCGAGATCCTTTTCGTAGAGCACGATGCCGCAGACGGCGGCCTCCGCCCAACTTCCCGACACCCGGTCTTCCGGCGCCGGAAGGTGCACGAAATGCAGATCGATCTCGCGTCCGTTCCATGCCGGCAGAGCTTCCTCCCAATCCCGATACAGCGACCGGGTGATCGGCGTGCCCGCCCTGAGCACCACGAGGAGATCGACGTCCGAGCCTGTGGTGAGTTCGCCCCGCGCAAACGATCCGTAGAGAATCACTCCCTCGAGGTCACTGCCGAGCCGCGATCGGATGGTCAGGACGACGCCTGAGGCGGCCTCGAGCCCGCCCGCGCCCGGGGCTGCGAGGGTGCGGCCGCACAAGTCGTTGAGCGACAGTCCGGCCGCCAAGGCCTCCTCCCGAAGCGACCGGTGGAGTCGCGAATCGAGCCGGAGCACAAACTTCCCAGAGGCGGGTGATCGCCGCACGGGCCGCCGACCGCGCTTGCCGCCCCCAACGCCAGACTTGATACTGCTTTTCATCGCTTCATGATACCACTACGGCTGATGGACGGAAGATCCATCTCGCCAGCACCGTGGGCAACGAGGCGTTTCGGACGGTCTCTGAGCCGCTCCGCGACACACCGTCTGTGTGAGCTGCCGACCGGTTTCGGAAGGTCTCCGGCGGCGATCGTGCCCGATTCGTCCCTCCCCGTGCCCGATTCGTCCCTTTTTCGGTCCGGCGGCTTCCCTTCCCACGGAAGACAGTGAATCATTCAGCGAGGGGCTCGGTTTCTCGTTCTGAGGAGCGTGCACAATGCATGCCATTCGGCGGTCGATCCAGGTTGGAGTGCGTGGGCCGCGTTCGGCGGTCTTCGTCGCCGCATGGGTAGCCGCCGTGATGCTGGGCGAGGCTCAGGCCGTCGTGATCAACACGCTCACGGGCGCGGGCAACACCTCCGCACCGGCCGATGATCCCGGCTGGGCCAACGTCGGGGTGCTGGGTGTGGGCACCGGTATCTATCTTGGCAACAACTGGGTGCTCACCGCAAAGCACGTCGGCGGCGGGAGCATCGTGCTCAACGGGGGCACCTACGCGATGCTCGCCGGCTCGGGAACCACGCTGACCAACAACGGGGCTCCCGGAAAGAGTGCCACCACCGATCTCTACATGTTCAAACTGGCCTCCACGCCGCCGGGGCTGCCTGACATCACGATCGCATCGAGTACGGCAGTGCCGGGCGCAGCGGTGACCATGATCGGCGCGGGCCGGGACCGGGGCGCCTTCACGCAGTGGAGTGTGAACACGGGAACCACACCCTGGGATTGGACCCCGGTGTCATCAGGCGGAAATTTCGCAGGCTACCAGACGCTCAGCAGTCGATCGATGCGGTGGGGCACCAACACCGTGGATGCGTCGGGAATCTGGGTCGCGGATGGCTTTGGTGACGTGAACATGCTCGCCACCGACTTCAGCGACTCAGGCTCGCCGTCGAACGAGGCGCAGGCCGCGTATGGCGATTCGGGCGGGGGAGTGTTTCGGAAGAACGGGTCGGCCTGGGAACTGTCGGGGACGATCCTCGCCGTGGCCGGCTATTCGGGCCAGCCCGATCCGGGCGCCACCCCCGTCTACGGCAACGTCATGTACGCAGCCGACCTGTCGTTCTACCAGTCGCAGATCGTGACGATCGTGCCGGAGCCTTCGGCCACCGCGATGCTCGCCGCGGCCGGGGCCCTGGCGTGGGTCGCGATCGCGAGGCGAACAGGCCCTGCACCACGTGGCCGTGCACGTCGGTGAACCGGAGCTGGCGACCCTGGTCGCGGTAGGTGAGCCGCGTGTGGCGACCCTCGGCTGGAGCGTGTGGTCGCCCCACCGGCTGCGGTGACGTCGGCTTTCGACGTCGCCCCGTTCCGGCGCACACCGCCGCAGACTACGCTACTGGTTCTCGGCCGCTGACGCCGGCCGTCCCCCTCCCGGTGCCCCGTGCGCACGATCGAAATCTACGACACCACGCTCCGCGACGGCTCGCAGGGCGAAGGCGTGAACTTCTCCCTCGAGGACAAACTCGCCATCACCCGGCGGCTCGACGACGCGGGCGTCGACTACATCGAGGGCGGCTACCCGCTCTCGAACCCGAAAGACGCCCAGTACTTCGAGCAGGCTCGCGGCCTGCGGCTGAAGCGATCGAAGGTGTGCGCCTTCGGGATGACCCGCCGCCGTGGCATGACGGCCGCGGAGGATCCCGGCATGAAGGCCCTGCTCGCCGCCGGCACGCCCGTGGTCACGATCGTCGGCAAGACGTCGGCCTTTCATGTGGCCGAGGTGCTCGGCGTGAGCCGCGAGGAAAATGTGGCGATGATCGCCGACACGGTGTCGTTCCTGAAGGCCTCCGGTCGCGAGGTCTTCTACGACGCCGAGCACTTCTTCGACGGCTGGAAACTCGACGCCGCCTATGCCGCCGAGACGATCGTGGCTGCGGCGCAGGCCGGCGCCACGCGAATCGTGCTCTGCGACACCAACGGCGGTACGCTCCCCGAAGAGATCGCCCGGTATGTCCGCGAGGCCACCGCCGCGCTCGCCGCCGCGGGCGTGCCCACGCCCGTCGCCATCCACTGCCACAACGACTGCGATCTCGCCGTGGCCAACTCCCTGGCGGCCGTGCAGGCCGGGGCCGTGCAGGTGCAGGGCACGATCAACGGCCTCGGCGAGCGGTGCGGCAACGCCGACCTGATCTCGGTGGTCGCCAACCTGGCGCTAAAACTCGCCGGCCATGAGGTGCTCGGCGGATCCGGCACGGCCCATCTCACGGAGCTCTCCAGATTCGTCTACGAGACGGCCAACATGACCTACCGGCCGGGTCAGCCGTTTGTCGGGACCAGCGCGTTTGCCCACAAGGGTGGAATGCACGTCCACGCGATCGCCAAGGCGACCGAGTCGTACG
>Ga0114967_10005426_pt1 | contig 10126 bp, 22 predicted proteins | sample M_130628_MF_Meta_FD_92639 | JGI IMG/M metagenome (GOLD analysis project Ga0114967, IMG submission 92639) | Freshwater microbial communities from Lake Montjoie, Canada to study carbon cycling - M_130628_MF_MetaG | ecosystem: Environmental > Aquatic > Freshwater > Lake | place: Lake Montjoie... | reverse complement strand
CGATGTCGTAAAATCTGTCGGGCAATGTCACGGGTAGTGTTAATCTCTACGCACACATTAGCCATTTCAAATGGTGACACGTGCCCATGTTTGATCATGTACTGTAGTAGCCCAGTAATATTTTTGTTGTCTTGATTTTTAGGATTGCTGACTCTGGCAATGTAAGCAATTTGCTCGTCAATATCCGGCGTTGCCCATTTAATTTTAACTTCTTGCATTTGCGTCCTATGTATAAAATACGTGATTACCAATTTTATCTGTGCGTTCTAGTCGGCGCCAATTGGGCTTGACTTTTGTGCTGTGATAGTACATAGCAGGTGTTGTTGACAGTTCTGGATTTAACATTACTAGCTTAGCAATGTGTAAGCTATCTATCCAAGCCTGTTTGTCTAGGATAGGCTTGTACTTGCTGTTAGTCCAACTAAATTGTCCACGTTGATAAACTACACCACAAATAGTGTCTCGAAATTTACCGCTGGCTACGCGATTTAGTGTGACTTTAGCTACAGCTAATTTGCCACGAATTGATTCACCACGAGCTTCGTGATAGATATTTTTAGCTAAACAAACTGTTTCGTCAGTATAAATCCATGATCGTGGAATATGTGCAGAGTTAATTACCTGCGGAACTACTAACAGGCTTAATATTAGGAATTTTATCATTGTTATACCCTAAATTTTAGCGAATTTTACAGTATTTAGTATAGCATAAACAACAAACAAAGTCAAGTTAATTTTGTGCAACCAGGCTAAAAAAATTTTTGTATTGTGTGTGATGAACACTTGTGTTATAATTTTTAAATTCAGGAGGATTCTATGAACAACGACAACTATGTTCAACAACTAGAGCGGTTAATTGCCAAAGAGTTATTGCCTGTGTATGAACGATATAATCGTGAACATGGTATAGCTTCTGTAGAATTGCCACAAGCATTACTAGAGAATATTCGTCGCAAGCAACAAATACCTGCGCTGTTAAAACCAAAAGAAATTTTGCCTTGATTTTTTGTTAAAATTTAAGTATAATAGTAAAATAACAATTTATTTAAATATATTATGCACTCATACGATAGCTTTTTAAACCAACAAATTTTAGAACAATTTACCGGCAAAAATATTATGCAACATAGCCCAAGTATACCAGTATTTACTGTGCAAGACTTTGACAATTTAGTAGATACTTCAAAAACTACAGTTTCCATAGGCACAGGAATAAAATACGATAGCAATAAACCTCCAATGAATTTACTAAGTCGTGAAGCTTTAGAGCAAACGGCTATGGTAATGGGCTTTGGCAAGGAAAAATACGCTGCACATAATTGGCGTAATGGTTTTGCTTGGTCACGTCCACTTAGCGCAGCAATGCGGCATCTAATGGCATTTAATGATGGCGAAGACAAAGACCCTGAGTCAGGCTTATCGCATCTTGCACATGCCGCCTGCTGTATTATGTTTTTACTAGAATTTGAGAAAACTCATAAACACTTAGATGATCGTTTCAAACCAACTGAACAATAAACTTATTCGCGAACTTGTAGGCACTAGAAAAGACTTAGCCGTAGTTTGCGAAGACTTAGGCATTAGCTTACAAGAAGTAACCAGACGCGGAGGTCCTGGTATACCACAGTGTACACACTGTGGTCGCTGGGAGTACAAGCTAATACCAGACTTAGACAATAACCCTATTTGTAAATATTGCCGAGATATAGAAGGCATGTAATGCACAATTTAACAGATGAAATATTTCAACTTACTGCTCCATATGATAACACCTATCAGGGACGCAATCGACGCTGGCTATTTGTGTGCAGTGCCGGGTTGTTGCGTTCACCTACAGCTGCTCAAATAGCAAGTAAATACCGCTATAATACTCGCAGTTGCGGTACTAGCGAATATGCACTAATACCTCTTAGTGTTAACTTGTTGGAGTGGGCACATAAGATTATATTTATGGGCCAAGATAATTTTGACGAGGCTATTGCAACTTTTAGTCAGCTAGACCAAAAAAACAATAGTCCATATTATGAAAACATGATTCGTGATAAGTCGAGTGTGTGGTCAATTCCAGACAAATACGAATACATGAATCCAGATCTAGTAGCCATAATTGAAGATAGGTTACTAGCATAAAGTTTTTACAGCCGCCTGTTTAGGGGCTGTGTTAACCGAGCGTGTTGCTCACCCAATCTTGCTTTTAGGAGATTCAAATGACAAACTTTGATGTTAAACTATTAAACCGTGCCCTTGTGGGTTTTGATGATTTTTTTCACGCTTTTGAAACGCGTCACGCTAATCAGCTAAACACTAATTATCCGCCCTATAATGTAATCAAATTTGGTGAAAATGATTATATTGTTGAAATGGCGGTCGCTGGTTTTAAACGCGATGAAATTACTGTTGAACTAGAAAATGATGTGCTTAGTATTCGCGGCGTTAAACAGGATCAGAAAACGGATACACCGCAGTATATCTATCATGGTCTAGGTGCTCGTGCATTTCAGCGACAGTTTACACTACACGCTGATTTAATCGTAAAAGATGCACATCTAGAAGATGGCATTCTTAAAGTGCTAATTATTCACGTAGTTCCAGAAAATAAAAAGCCTAAACAAATCAAGATTAACTAAAAACTAATCTTGACACGGCGGGTATAGTCTGTTATAATATATCTTCAATTTGGAGATTTTTATGGCAGGTTATACCCGCAATTTTTTGATTGATGTTGCACTACACCGATACCACATTCTTAATCTTTCAGCAGAAGAACAAGCTAAAGATCGTGCTAGGTGTGAGTTTACCTATGATAAATACGGCAAAGATAAATTTCGTGAGTATACTTGCGTAACTCCACAAGCAATTCGTGATTATAAAGCATACCAAAAAAATGTTTGATCAAACCATAAAACGCATTGGTTTTGCCTGCAAAATTCAAGAATCGCCAGGCAAGGCTAATCCTAGCTTAAATACTAAAACTACTACACTTACTTGGCTTAACAAGCAACCACGAGACGTAGCAGTTGCTAGACTATATGAAATTGCTGAACAAAATATTCAAGCACTACAACGTCAGCTTGTGTGGGTTGCCGCCAGTCCGAAACATTTGCGTATGTTTAGGCTAAGCAGCGACTTGTTGCCAGCGTATACTCACCCAGACTGGATGTGGGCATACTTTGATCAAGACATGGTTAACTTACTCAGCACTGGTTTTGCTAAAGTAGGTGAGCTTGCTCGCAAACATGATATTAAGATTAGTTTTCACCCAGGTCAATTTTGTGTGCTAGCTAGTGAAAATCCTAATGTAGTAGAAAATAGTATTCAAGAATTCGAGTATCACTGTGACATAATTCGTTACATGGGATACGGTCAACAATTTCAAGACTTTAAATGCAATGTGCACATTGGCGGCAAGCTAGGTCCTGAAGGTATTAAACAAGCTGTGCGTAAACTTAGCCGCGAAGCACGCAATACACTAACTATTGAAAATGCAGAATTTACGTGGGGCCTTGATGCCAGTCTTGAACTTGTGGATACTTGTGCTCTTGTTGTGGACATTCATCACCACTGGATTAACACTGGTGAGTATTTGGATTGCAATGACCCTAAGCTAGAGCAAGTTTTAGAAAGCTGGCGCGGAGTCAGACCAACCCTGCACTACAGTGTTAGCCGCGAGGATGTGCTAGTAGATCACGATCCAAATGCCCTGCCTGATCTCAAAGAACTAAAACTACAAGGATTTACTAGTGCCAAGCTTAGAGCTCATAGTGACTATTATTGGAATCAAGCTGTTAACGCTTGGGCCGCTAGTTTTTTACCACGTTTTGACATTATGTGCGAGTCTAAGGAGAAGAATTTAGCAAGCCATGAATTTGCACTTGACTTTGCAAGCTAGTTATAGTATAATTTAAATATGCCCCTTGATCAAGGGAAAATCTGGTCGAAGTAAAGTTCGCGGCACATCCAGACACGGTGGTTAAACCCTTAGACCACCACTAACAAAGCATTTTATGAAACTAATTAACGACAGTGACGTGTGGATTAATTGTCCCACAGAGCACTTGTGGATATACGACAAACTTATTTTAGCAAAAAAGCTAAACTATAGTGCTGGCCCTGCTGGTATTTGTGTACCTAAAGCAAGCTGGTATGTAGTAAGACCAATTACTAATTGTCGTATGATGGGACTAGGAGCCTATAGGGCTTGGTTAGTGCCAGATAAAGACATTATTCCAGACGGATATTTTTGGTGTGAATGGTTTAGTGGTAGGCATATTACCATAGATTATAATTTTGGTCAACAAGGGTTAACAGCAGAAGGCATAAAGTTTACTAATTCCTTAAACAGATTTTCTAGTTGGGAAAAAGTAAATTATCCTTATAAATTGCCAGATTGTTTGCAACAAATAGCTGATGTTAGTGAATGGTTAAATATTGAGTTAATTGATGGCAAGATTATTGAAGCGCACCTAAGATACAACGATGACTTTTCTGGACATAATGGTAGCATAATATGGCCTGTATGGGCAGACAAAAAAATTAGTCAGCCACCTAACACTAAATTTATAGAAAATGCCTGTGGGTCTAGACAGGGATTTTGGTATAGATAAAGGACATGATATGAGTCGTACACTAAAAGACAAACATTGGAAACTTAAGTTTCCTGAATTAGACTATAGGTTTGATAGCGTTAAAATTACTAGCGATAATAGTTATAGTATTCGGTATATCCAACTACCTGGTGTAAAGCGTAAAAAGAAACGAGAACTAGATACTGACTGGCATTGGCTTAATTCAACGCCTAGCTGGTGGACTCGCTTAATGATGAATCGTCCACAACGGCGTGCTGGTCGTGTCTGGGAACATCAAGTACTTAAACAACAAGATCTAGAAGAATGTGATCCACCGGGTGTAGGACATAAGCCGCACGTATATTACTACTAACAATCGCGGGGTGTGGAAAAGGCATCCGACTAGTTTCATATGCTAGTGTTGCAGGTTCGAGTCCTGCCCCCGCTACCAAATTAGAGAGTTGGCTGAGTGGCCGAAGGCAGCGGTTTGCTAAACCGTCGTATGCAGAAATGTGTACCGTGGGTTCGAATCCCACACTCTCTGCCACTAAAAACTATGAGCAGCAAACGACAACAAGTAACAGCCGTTATTTATGACAAACGTGGGCGCGTGCTTAGCATTGGACAGAATAGCTACATAAAGTCGCATCCTGTTCAAGCTAAGCACGCTAAACGCGTTGGTAAAGAACACCACATCTACTTGCATGCAGAAATTGCTGCTATTACTAGATGCCAAGATTTATCCCGCGCACACCGTATATTTGTTACTAGATATGATGCTAGTGGCAATCCTACCCTAGCTAAGCCCTGTGAAATATGTTGCAGTGCTATTAGTGCTACACCAATTAAAATTATAGATCACACTTAAGGACAGCAACTATGCCTTGTATAAAATGTAGTAATGGTAAGTACAAGTACGGTGAGCATGGCGACTGCGTGTTTGATACACTAGCTAAATGCAAAGCAGGTGCAATTGCTATTAATATTAGTGAACCAGGACCTCATGGTCCAATACCAGAAGGAAAAAATATGACACCAGTACAACCAGTTCAGCCGGTGCAGCCTACAAACCCCTATCACGACGCAACTTGTCAGTGTGCTAGTTGTAAGGGTACGTATCCTAAATATCCAAGGTGATAGCTACTATGGATTTATATACACAAAAATTACATGAGTATATTGTTGCACTAGATAGATTTATTGAAAAAGCCAGCAACTTAAAGCGCGGAGATAGTGTAAGTTGGAATAGCAGTGGCGGCACGGCCCGCGGAAAGATTACTAAAGTAATTACAAGTGGCAGTGAGCAAATACCAAACAGTAGTTTTAAAATTACTGGTACTCCAGAAGATCCGGGCGCTCTTATCAGAGTATATGCTAAAGACGGTGATGGATATAAACCAACAGATACTATTGTAGGACACAAAATAAAAACTCTAACTAAAATATCTAATTTAGATTAAAGGAACAAACATGATCAGATACGAACAAGTGCAAAGCTATGTAGAAGAAATGCCAGAAAAGCCGCCTAACCCTAAAACAGGGCGAGATGAAGACGACACACCTAAAGGTGGCCCAGAAGCCATGCAAGTCAACATTGTTGATCGTAGTAGCGATACCACACACGAAGGCGACATGGGTCGCCTAGGCCAAAGCGAATAAGCCTTAATTATTTGCAACACACAACACACAAGGGTATAATATGAATCCATTTGAATTACGAACAAAACTGCTTGAAATGGCCGCAGACCATTTAAAGCGTCAACATGAAATTAACTGTGACTTTGCTAAAGAAACTTTTAGCGAGATGATTAAAACTGGTCAAGCTATTCAACAAGATTACCAAAAGTATATGCCTAAAATGTATACATTTGAAGATGTAGTCAAAGAAGCACAAAAGCTATACGGATTTGTCAATAATGCTAAGTGAATTATGGCGTAACCTACAGCAACTATTTAAACCTTATAGTCTAGAAGACTATATCAGTGATTGTGACCCTAAAGACATTATGGAGCTAGAAGCTCGTATGCGTAATTGGGATCGCTATCAGCGTGGTATGGATTTTGGCAACAGCTATTGAGATAACACAATGAACAAATACGAATGTGAAGTTTGCGGACATATTCACGACGAGGCAACAGATGGCAAGTGGGACGAGTTACCACAGTTTTACTTGTGTCCTGAATGTGGATGCCACAAAGACGAATACTTTTTGGTAGAGTAATATAAGGCGGTAAGTGAATAGCTTACCGCCTTTTATTTTGTCTAACACAATAAATGTGGCAAAATTATTACAAAATATACGTAGTCTAGTATTAGTAATAATTTTTGCTGCAAAAATTACCGCATTGACTTTTAATGCTTGGTAGCGTATAATATTAAAAGTAACCTAAATTAGGTATTTTTTTAACTTTAAATTATTTATGAAATTACATATTTCTACACCAATGTATGGTGGGCAGTGTTACGGCAAATATACTAGCTCTATGATGCTATTAGTACATGAAACCAATAAACTTGGAATTACTTTAAGTTGGGAATTTATAAATAACGAATCGCTTATTTCTAGAGCTAGAGATAATTGTGTACATGGTTTTTTAAAAAACGATTATTCGCACCTAATGTTTATTGATGCGGATATTGAGTTTGAACCAAATGATATAATTAAAATGCTTTCAGCAGATAAAGATATAATATGTGGGGCATATCCTAAAAAAGCAATTAATTGGGAAAAAGTAGCCGCTATGGTTAATCAGGGCGTAAAACCAGAAAATCTTTCACAAAATGCTGTTGATTGGGTTGTTAATTCATCGTGTGAACAAGATATTGATGAAAAATTAAATACTCAAGCCGAAACTCCACAAGAAGTTGTTTATGGGGGTACAGGCTTTATGTTAATTAAACGAGAAGTTTTTGAAAAACTAAAGCCCCATGTTATTAAGTATATAAATAATACTCAATATATTGATGAAAAAACCTATGGATTTTTTCAACTTTGTGTATGTCCTGATACTGGTGTTCTATTAAGTGAAGATTATTTTTTCTGTAATAAATGGCGAGAAATTGGTGGCAAAGTATACTTAGCTCCTTGGGTTAAATTACGGCATATAGGAACATATGTTTTTGGATAGTATAATAAGAAGTGATTAATTATGTTAGAAAATGATAAAGATGTTATTAAATTAACAGTGCCTCTTGTAATTAAATTGCTAGAGTTTGCTAAAGAAGAAGCCGAAAGTGATCTAGACTTGCATTTTATAGCGGAAAACTTAGTAGAACTAAGTAAACGCGGTGAAGTCATAGACATGAAAGATTATAAAAGAATTACATTAAGCACACTATCACAGTGAGCTTACCGGCAGGTAGTACTTGCCGGTACTGCCTGTTATTTTAAACCCTAACAATAAAAATAATAAAAGGGGAATATTATGGCAGAAGTTTTAAGCCCAGGTGCAATGATGATGGGTGGTGGCGACGGCGGACTAGGTTTTGGCAGTGGCGGCGGACTTATTGGCGGCCTTATCTTAGGCAGCTTACTACGTCAAGGCAATGGCGGGTTGTTTGGTGGTAATAGCGGAGACGGAGCTGCCGGAGCAGTTCTTCGTAGTCCTCCAGAACAAGTAGCAGCAAATATGTCACTAATGCAAAGCATTGGTCAAGTTGACAAAGCAGTAGCTGTTAGTACAGCCGCAATGGAAGCCAGTCAAGCTCAACAAACTATTGGTCTTACCAATCAGTTTAATAGCACAACAGGCTCATTAGTAAATCGTATTGATGGTGTTAGAGAAAGTGTTAATGCTAATTCAGTTGCGCTAATGCAACAACTTAACGCAGTTAACACAAACTTGTTACAAGGTTTTAATCAAACACAACAAGTTGTTCAAAATGACGGCGATAAAACACGCGCACTAATTACTGCACAATACGAAGCTACACTTAATCGTCAACTCACAGATGCAAATGCAGAAATTATTGCATTACAAAATCGTGCAGCTATTGACTCAGCTACTAATGGTATTAATGTTACAAACACTAATAACATTAACCAGATGCAGCAACAGGCTCAACAACAACAGCAGTACGGTCACTTAGCAAATCTAATCTACGGACTAGGCCAAAACATCACTAACGGCGCAATTAACGTTGGTAGCGGCACACTTACCGCTAACCCAGTTAACACAAATACAAGTATTCGGTAATCCTGAATTAGGTATACAGCCCCCAAAGCCAAAAGCTGTGGGGGCTTTTTTATAGGGATTACAGAATGGCTCAACAGCAACAACAACGACAAGGAATGCCTTTTGGTTTTCCTATGGTTCCCTACATAGCCCCGCCACCTCCAATAGTTCCGGGTTGGTGTCCACCGCCTTTTCCCGATCACGATTTATTTATTAGGTACAGTCCACCCGGATCGCCTGGGCCAGCAGGACCTGCTGGACCCGAAGGCCCGCCAGGCCCGCCTGGACCACAGGGTCCCCCTGGGTCGTTGGCAAACTTGCCGGTTATCTTAGTAGATAGTGCAACTTACCCAGCTACTAATACTAACTACTTTATTGGAGTAATTTTTAATGGCGCAACTACAATTACCCTACCAGCTGGTACACTAGGCAAAATATTTATTATCAAGGATAGTGTGGGCGATGCACTGACAAACCCAATTACTGTAGTGGCAACTGCTAGTACCATTGATGGTGCAGCAAACTACGTAATTGATTCGCCTTGGGGCTCCATTGGCCTTATATACAATGGAATTGAATGGAATGTAACATGAGTTACAACAAGCCGCTGCCCATTTAGTAAGCACAATTAATTACGTTACTCAACCTTAATCTTTACCAAAATGTTTAATCACGACCTATCTACCTTAAATCCTACACAAGCTACTGCAATTGCAAGTGCAGTAGAATCCCTAGACAACTTAATTGAATCTGCAACTAGTTTTGTTAAAAATGGCGGGCAAAGTTACAGAACTTTTTTACAAGACCGCGAACAGTTAATTACAAAAATTTGTAAATTACCTAGCTGTAAATAGTAAAAAATTTCTGACTTGAAATTTTGTTTTGATTCCGGTATAATATTTGTTGTGTCGAAAATTTTACAAAATAAAATAATGCAAAAACCAAACCGCTTTGATTTTGAACAACAAATGATGGATTGTTGGGGTGTAGTAGATGATATTAAAACCATCTACTATCTCCAAGACTTGCGTGATACAACCGAAGACGAAATGCAAAATCTTCTACTAGGCTTGTTTACTATGTATCAAGTTAAGTTTGAAGTTTTGCAAAAAATGTTTGAGGATTTGGTTTACAGCAAACAGTTGTAAACAGGTAGCCCTTTTAGTTAAATGGTATAACAGTTGATTTGTAATCATCAATTGGCAGTTCGATTCTGTCAAGGGGCACCATACAAAAGCCTAGTTTATCTGGGCTTTTGTATGGTTGTATGAAGCAAGCCGAAAGGCGCGCTGGACGTGGGTTCGACTCCCACCTGGTCCACCAAAAGCACATATAGTTGTCCTAGATGAAAGAAACCTCTGAGGGCTCTAGCGGGGATTATTGTG
>Ga0114967_10005417_pt1 | contig 10136 bp, 10 predicted proteins | sample M_130628_MF_Meta_FD_92639 | JGI IMG/M metagenome (GOLD analysis project Ga0114967, IMG submission 92639) | Freshwater microbial communities from Lake Montjoie, Canada to study carbon cycling - M_130628_MF_MetaG | ecosystem: Environmental > Aquatic > Freshwater > Lake | place: Lake Montjoie... | reverse complement strand
CCACCAGCACCAGCATAAGAAATCGATTTGCTTTTACCAGGACTTTCAATCAGTAAAATAGCCTGTGCATAAAAGGGATCAACATCGTTATCTATAAAATACTGAACCGCTTTTGATAAATACGGAATTGTTTTACGATGCTCGAAAAAATGGCGCTTGCCACTTGTGATGTAAATTTCTTTATCATTAGCGATATTATGTTTGTTTCTGACCTTATCTTTCTCCCTAGATAATTCAGGCTCAACTATAGTTTTCCAATCTGTGTATGGAACTTGTTCAATTGGAGTTCTTGTTTCTGCAATGTTTACAATACATGAATCGGGACTAAGGCAAATAATTTTTTTCCAGAATGCAGGCTGTGCCAATTGGTCCCATCTTTCGGTTTTCAGTTGGTGAACATCAACAAAGGCCATCTTGCTAGTATCATTGTTTGTTGCAACTACTTTTTTAATTAGTAATGAATCAAATTTTCCAGGATTAATTTGAATTGTTTCGGCAGCGGGTTCTTTGCCTGAACATCCTATTGTAAGTAATAAGAAAGTAGAAATATAAAGAGTGCTTGTAATTATTTTTTTCATTGAATAATAAAGATCTGAAGACTAACGGATAATGCAAAGTAAAATTGTTGGTATTATTTACAAACTTAGTTTTTGTAATTGAGGGTTAGATCTTAGTATTTTAAAAATTATGAACCATAAGATGTTAAACAGTATAAAATATTATCATACTAGTTTAAAATTATAATACTATTTTGATTTTAGCTTTTATTCTTACTTTTGCAAAATGTCAGCAACTCATTTTAAAGACTCAATAGAAATTACCGCAGCAAAAGAATTAAAACTATTTGTACGTTCTATGGCCGCATCTTATCGTTTTATTTTTCAGCAGATGGAAGTCGATTTTGTAAAGCGCGCCGATATGCTTGAATTAATCGAGCATGAAGAGGTTAGTAAGTTGGCAGCTCGTTTTGCAACAGTAGCCGATGGCGATAAAATTATTTTAAAACGCATTGAATTATATCAGTTATATACGATGATGGAATTGGTTTGTCGTAGTTTTTTAACTGAGATAGGTGATGCTTATAAGGAGATAGCAATGCGCATAAATAAAGTTGATGAAGAGAAGTATAACGCTGTTAGAAATGTAGAACTGAAAATTGCACAGACATTAATTCAGCAAATAAGAGTCGATTTTGCTAAAGATCCCGACTTTGATGAGATTGAAGAAAAGCTGGAAATGCTCGATTAACGGCTCAATTAAATTTTTATTAGAATGTAGTTTAATGTTAAGAAGTGATTAATTTTTTTGGCTTCTTAATGTTTTATGTTGGATTTGATAATAATCTATTGACCGTAAGATTATACCTAATTAACCTTACTGCTATTTCTTTGCAGTATTGTATTAGAATTTTAAAGTATATGAAAGGTTGAAAATATAGGTAAATGTTAGTTTTGGGAATTAGGGAGGCGAATGCTTCCCTTTTCTTTTATAAAGTAGTTGCCCAATTAGCCAAGGAGTCAAATATATCATCCATGACTTCTATTTTTGTTCCAGCATAATTCTTTTTTTCGTCAATAAAAATCGTCTTCATCCCAACATTTCTTCCAAATTCCATATCAGAAATTGAATTGCCCACCATTATTGAATTTGACAAATCAATTTCAGGAAAATCGATTTTAGATTCTAAAGCCATGGCCGGATTTGGTTTTCTGCGAATATCGCTTCTATCAGCGGCAGGAGCATAATAGATTGCATCAACTCTTCCTCCAGCTTTTTCTATTGCAGATATCATTTTAGTATGTATCGAAGAAAGGTCTTCATCGGTCATAATTTCAATACCAATTCCCCTTTGGTTGGTAACAATAATTATTTTTCCGAAAATGTTGGATAGTTTGGAGATGGCTTCTAATGCACCTGTCTCAAAAATAAAATCATCCCAGTGTTTTACATAATCATTACGAAGTTCTTTATTAATTACTCCATCACGATCTAAAAAAAGTGTCCACTTTTTATTGTAGTTCATTTTGGAAAAATTGTTTCTTCTATCAACTGACATATTATATGTCCAATTAATATATGAGACTCCTGTATTCTAGGTGTATCAGTACTCGGTACGCGTAACATAATATCACAGAATTCGATCATTTGGCCTCCTGATGCGCCTGTCATTCCAATTGTAATCATACCTTGTTTTTTGGCGGTTTGCATTGCTGCTAAAATATTTTTTGAGTTGCCGGAAGTTGTGATTCCTACCAATACATCACCCTTTCTTCCGCAGGCTTCTACCATGCGACTATAAACAACATCATACGAATAATCATTTGCAACAGCGGTCATATAAGAACTATTTACATGCAATGCTTCTGAATACAAAGGCGGACGATCAGTATAAAAACGACCGCTTAATTCAGCAGATATATGTTGTGCATCGGCAGCGCTTCCTCCATTGCCACAGAAAAGAACTTTTTTGTCAGCCTTAAAAGCAGCAATACAAGCCTGCGCTGCATTTTCAATTGCTGATAATAATTTTTGGTCTTCTAAAACCAATAGTTTGGTTGCGATTGAATCGGTTATCAGTTTTTTAATATCAGTAGCCATAGTATTGCAAAGATAAGTATATGGGGTTATTGTATAAAATCAAGTATCGTTTCACTTAAATAAGTCCAACTGTATTTCTTTTTTTCTTGCTGTATGGCAGTATCAAATCGATTTATATCATCATTGAAAAACGCAATTAAAGCATCACTTATGCTGCTAGGATTAACATCGGTTACAAATCCTGTTTCTTCATGTTTTACAATTTCAGGTAATCCACCAACATTGGTTACAACCATTGGCTTTTCAAAATGATAAGCTAATTGAGAAATTCCACTTTGTGTCGCGCTTCTGTAAGGTTGTACGACTAAATCACAAGCTCCAAAATAAAATTTAATATCTGCATCTGCAATATAATGTGAGTGTAGTTCGATACTTTCTTTTAAACCAAGTGAAATTATTAGATCAAGATAAGTTTTTTCATCCTCGTAAAACTCACCTGCAATTAATAATTTGTAATTTTTAGTATTGAGTTGGCTTTCTGAAAAAGCTTTTATTAATAAGTCGAGCCCTTTATATTTCCTTATAAATCCGAAAAACAATAAGTAGTGTACCTCTGGGTTTAAATTTAATTGTTTGCATGATTCTATTTTCGATTCTTTATCGCCGTAATGATCATACACTGGATGCGGCGACATTAGACATTTTTTTGAGGAAAAATTTTCAATTTCATTTTTTACTTGATTGGATAAAGTAATAAATCCATCGCAGGAATTAATAAAATATTTAGATAAAATTGTATCACCAATTCTTTTTTCATGAGGAATTAAATTGTCGACGAATCCAATAACTTTTGTGTTTTTATTTTTCATCAATATCCTTCCAATTGTTCCTAATGCTGGCGCCATAAAAGGAATCCAAAATCGCAAAAGAACTAAATCAGGATTTAGCGTTCGAATATACTTTGCTGTTTTAAACCAAGTAATTGGGTTGATAGAACTTAATAATCGTTTAATATTTAAATTCTCTGGCGGTGGGTTAATTGTATATTGAGTTTTGCCTGGGAATAAAAATGATGGATATTGTGTTGTGTAATTTATAATAATTGCATCATGTCCAAGCTTGTTTAAGTTAACGGCTATCCGTTCATTAAAAGTAGCAATACCTCCTCTGAATGGAGTTGCAGGACCAACAATTATTATTTTTTTTAAATGCATAACTGCTATTCGATAGGATATTATAGGTTAGTAGTACTTTGAATTAAATAGTTATTTCGATCAGTACTGTTTCTGCCTATAAGTTCACTAACAAATCCCGCTAAAAATAATTGTGTTCCTATGATCATGCAGGTAAGTGAAATATAAAATGATGGTCTGTCGGTAAGTAATCGTGCGGGCATATTCATACTAACATCGTAAAGTTTTGTTGCACCAAGGTAAATTGATAAAACAAATCCTGCGAAGAATATTAATGTACCTATTAATCCAAAAAAATGCATCGGACGTTTTCCAAAGCGAGATACAAACATGATGGAAAGTAAATCGAGGAATCCGTTAACAAAACGCTCTAAACCAAATTTCGTTACTCCATACTTTCTTGCTCTGTGTTCCACTGCTTTTTCGGTGATCTTAGAGAATCCAGCCCATTTAGCAATCACAGGTATATAACGATGCATTTCGCCATACACTTCAATACTTTTTACTACTTCATAACGATACGCTTTTAAGCCGCAGTTAAAGTCATGAAGATTGTTAATTCCTGACATTTTACGGGTAGCATAATTAAACAACTTTGTAGGAAGAGTTTTTGAAATAGGGTCGTAGCGTTTTTGTTTCCAGCCTGAGACTAAATCTTGTCTATTGTCCACAATCATATTATAAAGTGCAGGAATTTCATCAGGGCTATCTTGCAGATCAGCATCCATGGTTATTACCACTTTTCCCGATGCAGCTTCAAAGCCTTTTTGTAACGCTGCCGATTTACCGTAATTCCGGTTAAAACGAATTCCTTTAAAATTTGAATTGGATGATCCTAAATTGCAAATAATGTCCCAAGAATTGTCCTTGCTACCATCATCCACAAAAATAACTTCGTAAGAATATCCATGTTCTTGAACAACTTTTTCAATCCACACAGCTAATTCGGGTAATGATTCATCCTCATTAAGAAGAGGAATAATAACCGATAAATCAAGACTTGCTTTGGACATGAGGTATAGGATTAGTACGTTTTAATTTAAATGACATTAGAAGTGCGAAAAATGCTCCACTCAATATTTTATAAAAGTATTCTTTGAATGCGATTGAAGAAAGTGTTGTTTTAGAAACTTCTTTAATTATCTGATCTTCGTAGTCGCTATATTTTTGCCCTAGCAGCTGATGCAAACCATCTTTTGAAATTTCTAATTCGTGAAGATAAGTTTGAATATAATCATTAGTAAAATTAGTGTAGATGACTTTGCCAAATATGTAAAGTAATAAAACATAAAGCAGGGCATAGCTGGAAACAATAAGCATTTGAGCTTTAAAAGCCCCCCAATAATGAATAGTTCCGTTAAAGAAATAATCACGCAATGTTTTTGTTGCACTATACATAAACACCAATGGAATCCAAAAGAAGTAAATTGATTCTGTGCCAAGTGGAAAAACTCCAATTATCCATAAAATAAAAAAAATTAAAAACATTACAAGACCACATATGGCTCCGTAATTAAACAAATGGGTAAAGGGCGAAGGTTTGTTTTCGTTCATCGATACAAATTTAATGTAAAATAACAAGTAGGAGAGAGTAAATTTATAGAGTTAAAAACAACCCTTTTTTAATAAAAAAAGGGTAAGCTACTTACATCGCACCGCTCAACCTCTTATCCTTGCTACCTTCCGGTCCTGGGGAGGTTCGAAGGAGCTGGTCGTATAAGACTTACCCCGCCACAAATGTAAAAATTTATGGTCATCCTCAAAAATTTGCTCAATCAAATTGTTGAATAATTTCAATTGGTTATTCTAAAACTTTGATTAGTAGTGTTTAATAAATTAGCAACAAAGAGGTTTTTAACATATTTCGATTGATGGAATAAGGTAAGGCCTCAATTATTTAATTTAGCTCAAAATTAAAAAACATGAAATTCTTTATTGATACAGCCAATCTTGATCAGATTCGCGAAGCCTATGATTTAGGTATTTTAGATGGAGTAACTACTAATCCATCGCTAATGGCGAAAGAAGGCATTAAAGGAAAAGATGCAGTTTTAAAACATTATATAGATATCTGTGAAATAGCAAAAGGGGGTGATGTTAGTGCAGAAGTGATTTCAACGGATTATGAAGGTATGATTCGTGAAGGTGAAGAACTAGCAGAATTACATCCTCAAATAGTTGTAAAGATTCCAATGATTAAAGATGGGGTAAAGGCAATCCGTTACTTTACCAATAAAGGAATTAAAACCAATTGTACGTTAGTGTTTTCTGCAGGACAAGCTTTATTAGCAGCAAAGGCAGGTGCAACATATGTATCTCCTTTTATCGGACGCTTAGACGATATTTCATATGATGGAATTGAACTTATTGATCAAATTGTTCACATCTATCGCGAGTATGGATATGAAACGCAAGTCTTAGCAGCGAGTATCCGTCATACAATGCATATTATAAAATGTGCAGAAGTGGGGGCTGACGTTGTTACAACACCGTTACAACCGATTTTAGATTTGTTAAAACATCCGTTAACGGATTCTGGTTTAGCGAAGTTTTTATCTGATGCGCAGAAGTTTGCCTAAACATATATTGTACTCATAAAAGCCCTGAGTCTATTAGGGGTTTTTATGTTTTCAAAACTATTCAAGCAAATTTATTTGCTTGAAGAATCTCAAAATAGTTACTTTCTTAAGAAATTTAGAATATAATAATTGGTTCTATCTTGAATTTAATTTAATATTCCATTACAATAAATAGTCGATTTATCCACATAATATTCTATTGTTTAAAATATGTTTGTGACCGCGAAAATTTTATATTTTTTTAATAAATAGTATCCTAAGTAATCAATTTGAAAACACAAATACATGAAAAAAATAATTTTAATTGCCGGAGCAACAGGTAATTTAGGAATTAGGATAGTTAACGAATTAGCAACAAAAGATGTAACAGTTCGTGTGTTGGTTCGAGCAAATAGTCAAATTGATAATATTAAACTATTAGAAGGTTTAGGTGTTGAAATTTGTAAAGTCGTAAATTGGAATATTGACGAAATAAAAACTCATTGTAATGGTGTTTCTTGTGTTGTTTCAGTTTTGGCAGGATTGCGGGATGTTGTTATTGTTGCACAAAAAGTGCTATTAGATGCAGCTATTTCTGCAGGAGTTCCTCGTTTTATTCCTTCGGATTATTCGCTGGATTTTACAAAGTTCTCTTACAGTGAAAATAGGAACCTTGATTGGCGTCGTGAGTTTCATCAATACTTAGATAAGTGTCCTATCGCATCAACTTCTATTTTTAATGGGGCGTTTATGGAATTGTTGCTGGATGAAATGCCAATGATTATTTTCAAAAAACAAATTGTTATTTATTGGGGTAATGCTAATTATAAATGGGGCTTTACTACTATGGACAATACAGCAGCGTATACAGCTAATGTAGCATTAGATGATAATAGTCCACGTTATTTACGAATAGCTGGTGATTTAATTAGTCCTAAGGAGGTGCATAAAACTATTTCAGAAATAACCGGAAATAAATTTAGATTTATTAGGATAGGAGGACAAGGATTATTAGGAATGTTTATTAGACTTGGTCGATTGTTTTCTCCTGCGAAGAATGAACTATATCCAGCATGGCAAGGAATGCAGTATATGCACAATATGATTGATAATCGTTCGAGAATTGATGAACTCAATAATAGTCGATATTCAGATATTAAATGGAAATCAGTTAAGATGTTGTTGAATGAGTTTATTGCGGAAAAAATGTAATTTAATCAATAGCTTTAGTTGTTATTATATCCATGATTAAAAATACAGTTGCATGCTTTTTTAATGACATTTATTTTATAGTTTAAATTTACGATTTTCATAAATTTTTTTATTTTGAGTAGTAGATTATGCTATTTCCAGATAGGGGTGTTAGGTTTTTTATGTGAACAGAATAGCTTGTTATTTGAATTATATTTTAATGGTTAATGAATAATTTATTCTAGTTGCCCCTGTTTTTTTTAACATTTCTTTTACAAATCCAAACAAATGTTATAATTGAGTGTTCTAAAAAAGTTGAAGGCAGAAATCAATAAAAAAAACGCGGAGTAACCGAAAATCCTTAAGAGTAGGGCCAACCAAATCATTGTTATATGGAGCATTTAAAAATTGCCAGCGATAATTACGTCGCATTCACGTTCTTCATTGGAACGATGGCCATGATGGCCGCATCTGTTTTCTTCTTCTTTGAATTAAACAACACATCACCAAAATGGAGAACATCAGTTCTTGTTTCAGGTTTAATCACTTTCATTGCAGCAGTGCATTACTACTACATGAGAGGGTATAATCTTGAGACAGGCGAATCACCAACATTTTTCCGTTATGTAGACTGGATTCTTACTGTGCCTTTAATGTGCGTAGAATTCTATTTAATCACTAAGAAAGCTGGTGCTAAAATTTCGTTATTATGGAAGTTGATTTTTGCTTCAATAGTGATGTTAGTAACAGGTTACTTTGGAGAAACGATTTCAAGAGATTCAAGTGTAATGTGGGGCGTAATTTCAGGTGCTGCATATTTCTATATTGCGTACTTGATTTGGTTTGGTGAAGTTGCTCAACTAGCTCAAACTGCTGGTCCACAAGTTGCAAAAGCTACACGTGTTTTAGCTTGGTTTGTGTTAGTAGGATGGGCGATTTATCCATTAGGATACATCTTAGGAACACCAGGTGGTTTATTCGGAATTCAATTGGTTTCTGATCCTGCTGCAGCATCACATGCAATGGATATAGTTTACAATATTGCTGATGCTGTTAATAAAATCGGATTCGGATTAGTTATTTATAGCCTTTCAAGAAGCGAAGATTAATATTTACTTTAGTTTAAATTAATTAGAGGGGCGTGGATAATTTAATTATTCAAGCCCTTTTAATCTTAAAACCCATAGGTGAAAAATTAAATTGAAAATGGCAATTATCAACGTAGGTAATTATAGTAAATTGAAAACAACTTTTACTAAAGAAACTTTAACAAATGTGAAGCTCACTTTTTTAAATGTATTGAAAACTATTTTAATTAGTCGTGCCTTTTATATTTTAATAATATCCTTAATACTACTTTTATTAGGCAATGAAAGTAAGCTGCAATTCTTTATTGGAAATGGTTTGCTTTTTATTGGATTGGCAACAGTAGGAATTCCACATGGTGCCGTTGATCATTTATTAGAAAGTGGTCATTGGGTTTCAAGAAGCACACCTAGGTTTATTCTAATCTATATTTCGTATTCATTGGCAATGGCAGTGTTTTGGTACTTATCACCTAAACTAGCGCTTTGCCTTTTTTTATTTTATTCTTCATGGCACTTCGGACAATCAGATGGTGAGCAATGGGGATTGAACAATATATTTTCTTATGTATGGGGTTGTACAGTGTTGTTTTATTTATTGGGTACACATTGCAACGAAACAAATATTATTTTAAAATCAATTAGCGGAGTAACAATGCCTTTTTCTTCTCCGGTTTGGCTAATTGCACCTTTCTTTTTTGTAGCAATTTACAAACGAAGTTATTCGTATGCGATAACTATTTTATGGCTGCTAGTATCTAGTCAACTTCCTCTTATGTTAGCCTTTGGATTATATTTTATTGGTCAGCATAGTTTGACGAACTGGAAGAACATTTCAAAAACATTAAATATGGCGCATCATAAGATTTGGATCTATTCAATGCCTTTTCATTTAGGTGCATGGTTTATTTTAGCTCTTTTTCTATTTGTGTGGCCCATGTTAAATATTTCTAGCGTTTATAACCGTTGGGGTATCTTTTTTATTTTCATTGCTTGTGTGAGTTTGCCACACGTGATATCAGTGCATTTATTCAAAAAGAAATCTGAAACAATTTAACTAAACACCTTCTTTTTTTGTTTATCAGTTATCAAAACTGATTTATGATTTTTGAAACTGATTATTCCTCCATCCAAAATAGAATTGATGCCATCGATCCTGTTAAGTATGGCAAAACAAGGAACTATATAAACGGTGATGTTACTAAACTATCTCCTTACATTTCTAGAGGTATAATCTCTACGCGACAGGTAGCATCAGTTGTTTTAGCAAAGGGCTATCATCCTTCAGAAATTGAATCATTCCTAAAAGAATTAGCATGGCGTGATTATTTTCAGCAAGTGTGGATTGCCCTAGGTGATGTGATAAATGATGATGTGAAAAATAAACAAGATTGCAGTCATTTTTTAATTCCGAAACAAGTAGTTGATGCAACAACAGGAATAGATGCAATTGATAAAACGATTAACGATTTATATCAAACTGGCTATATGCACAATCATGCACGCATGTATGTTGCTGGTATAGCTTGTAACATAGCGAAGAGTCATTGGAGTTTACCTGCAAAATGGAT
>Ga0114967_10005415_pt1 | contig 10136 bp, 23 predicted proteins | sample M_130628_MF_Meta_FD_92639 | JGI IMG/M metagenome (GOLD analysis project Ga0114967, IMG submission 92639) | Freshwater microbial communities from Lake Montjoie, Canada to study carbon cycling - M_130628_MF_MetaG | ecosystem: Environmental > Aquatic > Freshwater > Lake | place: Lake Montjoie... | reverse complement strand
GTGGTAGTCATAAGACATAGCCCCACCATAGTTATCTAGTTTGTGAATGATGTTGCTTTCCTTGACCTCAGCAAGATACTGCTTGTAATCAACCATACGCTGTTGGATACAGTCGTCAATCTTAGCCCTGAAAGCGTTAGGGTCTTCCTTGTATGAGATAATCATATTAGTCTTGGTCTTATAACCTTCCATAATACCGTCATCCTCGGTGGTATTCCAACGACCTCCACCAACTATGAACCAGTCATACCAAGATGTGTAGTTGTCTTCGTTACCCATTTGTGCTTCAAGTAGCGAGGTAGCGTTAGTAGTTGCTTCGTCTTTATCATTTGCTTCTACAGCAATCCAATGTAATGTATGCATATCTCTCCTTCTTTGTAGTTATAGTATACGACAGACCACCGACATCTATTTAGGGGAAATTTAGGGAACATCGTAATGCATCGTAATAGATAAAGTATATTAATAAAGATACATAGGGATGGTGCCCCAGCTCCCTACTGGCTAAATATCCAAAGTATTACAAACACTAACAATATAACTACTAACTCTGACATTATCGGTTGTAGTATCCTTCGTTATCAAGCATATCCTCAATCATGTCTAGTCTATTTATAAATAGGTCATGGGTCCAAGGGTCTAACTTAGTGCCAAACTTCTGATAGTCCTTTTCGATTGCTTTGCGTTCTGCCAATAGGCTTTCTATCTGGGTCATTCTGCTTCCTCTACTTCTAGTTCATCTAGCCATTCGCCTTCGCCTTCGTTACCCTCGTTAGCATAGAACAAAGCATCATAGCCAAGTTTGTATGCTTCATCTGGGTCATTGGCTTCTACCTCAATAGTCCAAGGGGTAGTGTAGTAACCTGTAACAAGATACTTAGTCATCTGTCTTCCCATTCCGATAGGTCTTCGTTATTTAGAACAGCGTGAACATAGTCAAACTTCGCTCCGTCATTTAGGTTATCTAGAACATCCCATTGTTCTTCGGTCAGGGCGTCAGGGCTAAAATACATAACCAGACCTGCTCCATAAGAACCGTCGTCTGCAATCCAAGCAGAATCGTGTGAAAAGTAATCAGCCATTATTTATCCTTCTTTGGTGGGGTTATTAGATACGCTCCGCATTCGCAGAAGTCGCAAATCCAAGTGTGTTCGTGTTTACTCATTTATAACCTTTCTCAGTTCTTCATCTGATAGTGCTTCTATTTTAGCAAGCCCCTCAGACATTATAGCCTCTAAGAGTTTACGATAGTCTTCGATGTTAGTCGTCATCTGGGTCTCCAAATCCAAAAATGTGGTCTAGGTCGTGGGTATGTTCTGAAACATTATACTTATCAATCCTGCCACACTTAGGGCAAGGGGGTAGTAAGTCACCTGTTTTACGATTAGGGTCAAAAGCCATTAGTCTTCTACCTCTTCCTCTTCGTCATAGTCTTCTAGTTCTTCTACATCTATCGAATAGACGGAAGCGTGGTGAGCATACTCTTCGTAGTTCCAGCCTTCTTTCTCGGCTAGTTCTTCGTTCTCTACATCTACTTCGTATTCGTATTCAACAACTACTTTTACATTGTAAGTTGGCATTAGGGTTTCCTTTCCTTGTTGTTATTAGTATACATACAACCTCAGACATTTATTTAGGGGAATCGTAAGCCTATCGTAAATAGCCTGGTTGCCCTGGGAGGGGGGCACCGCCCAGCTCCCCCACCCATAAGGGCAGGAGAGCCAGAGGAAGAATGGCTTACGCCATTACGACCTGCTGAACAATCTTCATCAAGCGGTTTTTCTCTGCGTTCATCACAGGGTCAAAGCCAGAAGCAGAAGCGTAAATGCTTTCGTTGCTTCCACCACGAGCCGAGCGATACCAATCTAGGCGTTCGGTTAGAGCGTTGTATGCCCCCCAAGCCGTTCCAGCAATCGTGTCGTTGTATTCGCCACGATAGATACCTTGTAGCAAATCAACCTTGCCATTGTATTTCTTGAACGAACCCTTAGCGTCTTTCTCTGGTTCTGGGTAAGCAAGGGTAACGATTTCCATAAACTGATTGTCGGTAATAGTCTTACCAATCATCTCGTTAGCCATTTTGCTAAACTCGTCAATGTAGGCGTTAGCCAATCCCAAAGCCTCACGAGCAACAGAAATCTTGCCTTCGGCAGTAGAGGTGTGACGGATTTTGAAAGATTGCTTGGCTGCTTTCTTGCCCTTGAATGAAGACAGAGCAAGGTTGAGAGTGTTAGCACAGACTACACGAACAGGGGTAATGCTTGCCTGAATAGCGATGCTTCCGTCGTGGCTTGTGTTGATTAGCAGATAGTTGTCTATCTTGTCGGCAATGCCCTTTGGGTCTAGCGTGATAGAGTTAGTCAAAGCAATAGAGCCAAAGACTTGTCTGCCACCCTTGATTGAACCTGCGGTTTCCCAACGACCTCCGCCGTCTAGTAGGTTATCCCCAAACGAAAATAGGTCTTCGTTTTGTAGTGGAACATAACGCTCACCAACAACGCCTAGAACATCGTTCTTGGTTTTGTCAAATGGGTTTGTGCGAGTAACGAATGAGTAAGACTTGTCGCTCTCAAAGTTCTCAGGGATAGCAACATCTTCAAGGCGAACATTCCATTCGTCAAGGTGTGCGAGTTTTAGCATTTGCTGGGTATTGACTTCCTCTTCAAAGACAGTTCCGAGGTTGTGCCAAGCAGGTTGGCGAAGCGAGGCAAAAGAAGCCTCGCCTGTTAGTTCATCTATTTCTAGTTCGTGAGCCATAGTGGTCACCTTTCATTAGTGGATTTGCTGATGTATTTAGTATAGCAAGACCCTCAGACATTTATTTATTTATCTTGGGGAAAATGGGGGTTATCGTAAATGAACGTAATAGAGATTTGGGTTAGGCGGGGGCACCCCTAAAGGGAGCTTTTTACCGTCATGCTCAGGACGTTCATAGCCCCCTATGAAACTACATTCCAATCCGTAACATCAAAGTCTACTTCTAGAACTTCGCTGTCTTCTTCATAGGTCTCAAAAGTAACTCTGTCGCAATAGGTGTTGTCTGCTACTTCGTCGTCTTCCTTGCCGAATGGAACTTCCAACTCAACAGTAGCAACAATGTCGTAGCGAATGGTTACACGCTTGGTTAGCAATACATTGTCGAAGATGTCTGCGATACGCTGGGCGTTCTCAATGGTGATGTCTTCGTCAGTAATCAACTCTTTGAGTAGGTCAGTAAGTGAATACTCTGCCGAACGATACTTGTCACGAGCGTTGATTAGTTGAGTGTTGATAAACTCTTTTTCTCTTGTTACAGCATCCTTCTGGGCAGTCATTAGAGATAGGTCGTTCTCTAACTTGGCAACCTTCTCATTGAGGGCTTGTAGAACAGGGTGAGTATTAGGGGTAAAGTCTGGTGTGTTGTTGATGTCTTCCATTTTCTTCTTTCTTGTGATTAGTTTTATTATAAAGGGGACTACGGACATTTATTATAGAAACTCAAAAGGGTCACGGTCTTGAAAAATGTCTTCCCATTCTTCCAGTGAGTAGTCCTCTGGGTTTTCGAAATAGTCTTTTAGGTTGGCAATGATTTCTTCTGCTTGTTCATCTTTCATACCTTTATTATAATGCCTACCTCGGACATTTATTTGGGGGAACTTAATGCCTATCGTAAATGATACTAGCAAGCTTTGGGGGCACCCCTAGGGTGAGTAGTTTAGCCACATACTCAGGTGGTGTTTCAGTTTAGAGAAACTTCATCACATTCGCATAAGTGCTTGCGTTGATAGTTTCCTGTTCCGTCATACGGAGAGTGCGAAGAGTGTTCATCAAGATTTCACGCTTGGAAACATACTCACGACCAACATACTCTTTGCTGTCTGGGTTGTCTGGGCTAACAGGTGGCTTTGGAAAACCAAGAGCGTCAGCGTCAATAGAAACATTTACGCTAGGTCGTGAGTAGTTATTTACAGACACACGAATAGGGTCATTGTGTTCGCTACCAATCAACTCTGGCTTGTTGGTTAGAGCGTCAATGGTAAGAGCAACGAGTGACTTCTCAAACTCTACCTGTGCTTGCTTGTAAGCCAGAACAAGAGCAGGGTAGTTAGCGATTGCTTCGTCAATCTCTGCTAACTTCTGCTCAATCATTTCGATAACCTTGTGGGTTGGGACTTTTACTGCTAGTGTTGCCATTAGGCGTTCTCCTTTTTCTTTGGGTTGTAACTCTATTATAGTGGGGACTACGGACATTTATTTGTGGTTGGGTAGTTTATGGTGATACCCAGCACATTTGATTACTTGATTGTAGACCAGCGAGGCTGACCAGCAACATCAAGACGGACACGATAAGTGCCGTTCTTGTTAGCCACGACTTCCTGAACAATGCCAGAAACTCCTGACTTTAGAGTGGTGAACTGCGAGCCAACAGCAGGAACAGAGATGTTCATTTTGCTTCTTTCATTAGTTATTAGATACCAACTTTTGTTGATACCTCCATTATAGCAAGAGGGACAGACATTTATTATTTGTCGCTCTGGACTTAGTTATTTATTTCTGCTTCTTTGCTATGGTTCTATTATAGAGTGACCTACCGACATTTATTTTGGGAAATGGGAGATTATTCACGTAATCGTAAATAGGTTTGGGGTAAAGTCGGTGCCCCCTGGGGGTAGAGCCTAAGCCCTACTCCCAAACAGCCAAGTATTCTTCCTTGCTTGGCAGATTATCCAAGTCAAACTCAAATGTCTTTCTGCCATACCAAGAAATAAACTTTCGCTTTTGAAAGTCAATCGTGTAAACACCCTCACACATTATATCTTCCTCAAAGTCGCTGTGGTCAACCAAGATTACTTCGCCAACAGACCAAGCAACTACGCCTAAAATGTCTGCACAAGTATCTCTGGTTAGATTAGGATAAAGCAAACCAAAGTTTTTGTTGTCGTCAGTTCCAAAAAGGTTCATCTCTGGCAATGAAGAATGGATTTTGTCCAACTCTTCCTGCTCTGCCCAACGAACACGAGCCAAACCTGTTTCGATTTGCTTGTGGTTGTGAGCGTGGTAGAGAGCGTTCATTCCCTGTCCGCTAGGGTAGCCATCCCATTGTCCGTATTGTGCTACCTTGATAACGCCGTCTTTGTCGATTACCTTAGTTAGATTGCGAGTTCCCATTAGTCATTTTCCAATCCGTATTCGATTACAATGTTGTCTAGTTTGTCTAGGACATTCATAGCCATTGGGTTATTGCTTGAGTATAGTAGTTCGGCAAGAAACTGCCATTCGTCATTAGTGAGCATTAGTTACCTTTCGTTGTTAGTTCTATTATAGAATGACCTACCGACATTTATTCGTCTTCGTGGTTGAAGTAGGCGTTTGAGCATTCAACACACATACCAAGTTCCTCAGCGTGAACATCAGCAAGGATAGGCTCACCACACTTGTCGCAAGAGCGATAGACAGTAAAGGTAAACAAACCAGTTCCAACTGGTTCATCGTGGCTCCAACGCCTAGCGGTTAGTTCGTTGTTCTCAAGATACCATTCGATACGGAAGTCTCCGTCAAGTGCTAACGCTCCGTGTAGTTCAAGAATGTTTGTGTATTTGTATCCGTCTTGTTTAGCCCAACCCATTTTTGTTCCGTTGATTAGGATAGTGTCGTCTTCGTCAATGTTGTTAGACTTTTGCCATTCCCCTAGCAACTCGAAAACGTCTTCCTTCTGCCATTCGTAGCAGTCAAAACATTCGCTTGCTGGTGTTCCGTCTTCGTTCTCGCATAGGCAGTCAGTAGTTACGCTTGCGGTTAGTTTTTCGATAGTAGTCATTCTTCTCTTTCTTGTTAGTTATAGTATAGGGGTAGCCACAGACATTTTATTAGTCAGTAAGGTCAGCAAGAGAAATATCCACTGGACCATTCTCGGTATAGATAACATACCATTCGCTATTTAGATTGCTAAACATAGACTTACGCAACACGCCTAGTTCGATTAGTTTTTCGATGCTTATCATTAGTAACTCTCCTTGATAGCCTTACGAATGTTTGCTTGACGACTTCCCTTGCGGTTTTCAGGGGTAACGATAAGGTGCTTATTCAGCATAAGACTAGCAAACAACTCCTTAGAGTGAGCCTTGCGAGTTGCTTCGTTTAGTTTACTCAGTGGTTTCTTTTTCTTTTTCATAGTATTAGTATACATTATGGGTAGGACATTTATTCATCGTAACGTAAAGTTGTTTGAGTGCGAGGGGGGGCACCCCTGGGGGTAGCGATTACTCGCCACTCCCTCTCACTACAATCCAGATTAGGGCTTGCATTGCTCTAGGTGTCATTCCGTGCAGAGTAGCAACAGCAGTTACAGCGTCTGCCATTTCTTTATACTGCGACTGCGTAGGTGTCTTTTTCTCAATGCCTAATGCTCGCAACATCCAAACATCTATCACGACTGCATTTTCATTACCAGCGATAGCCTTAGCAAAGGCGTTAGTTTTCATACCCTTTAGAGCGTCAAAGCCTAGCGTCAATCCTTTTTCTGCCATACGAATGTTGTTGCCTAGCACACCCTTTAGTTCGTGACCTAGTGAAAACTTTACTGCATTAGTAACATTACGAGACCAACGCTCACGAGGGCTAAAAGCAGATACAACAGTTGCTCCAATCTCAAGGGTAGTGTTTAGGTTAGTAGCAACTTCACGAGCAACAGTCTCTGCATCAAGATACCACTTGGTGGCTTGTTCAACCTGACCAAAGGTTGCTTTCTTAGCGATAGCGGAATAGATTTTAGTGTATGACATTTAGTTTCCCTTTCGTTGTTAGTATAAGTATACATTGGGGGTGGGACATTTATTATCGTAACGTAAAGGAGCTTTTCCCAGGCTGGCGGTGCCCCCAGCACACCCTAGAAGGGTGGCTGAAGACCTTCGTTCTCAATCTCTAGTTCACGAATAACACGCAGTAGATAGAAGTTCATTGCCCCAAGAGAAAGAATACCAAAAGCAACAATGCCAAGAAGCAAACCAAGCCAATCATTCATTATTCCCCCCAGCAAGCGTCTACAAACTTATCAAGCATAAAACGCTCGTTGTCTTCTTTGAACATCAAACCAAAACTCTCAACAAGGCTGTCGAAGGTTGGGTCGTCAATGTCGGGTAGATGTCCACGCAGGATTTCTGCTGTGGTCACATAGTCTTTTCTGGTCATCATTATTATTTAGCCTTTCGGTTTTTGATTATTTCGGTCATCTGTTCTTTTGTTAGGTGAGCCAAAGCAATGCCATAGCAACGAGAGTAAATCATTGCCAAATCGTCGTTTGGATATTCTGCTTTTACCAATGCCTCAAACTCTTCTACCATTTCGGTAAAGGTTGGAATAGAGGTTTGCTCTGCGAGTAGGTCTGCCATTTTAGCCATTGTTTCCTGTCCTTTGTTTGTTAGTTTTATTATAGCGGTAGCCACCGACATTATTCGGTAGGCTCAAGCCACTCAATGCCATTTATCCATAGGCGAGAGATACGCCCAGAGTAGTAGTTGTCGATGAAGAATGCTGATTGGTCTTCTTCAAGCGGTGTGTCTACCTCAAAAGTAACTCCGTTGTCCATTTCGATTACATAGTGGTTGCGTGTGTCTTGCATAGTTTTCCTTTCGTTGTAGTTACATTTTACGGCATACCACAGACATTTATTTGAAACGCTTTGCGATTCGCTTGTCTGTCCAGTAAAGCATAATCCACATTGCTGAGAATGGGTTGCCAGTCTGTTGGCATAGGTTTAGAAACCTTTTCATTAGTCTTCCTTTCGTTGTAGTTACATTATAGAATGAACCACCGACATTTTAGGAGGTTTTTAATCCACTACGTAAAGTGTTACCAAAACGTTATCGGGGGCACCCCCGAAGGGAGTTGGCTAGTTTTCTTCCTGCCAACTAAATAGACCTGAATCAGAGCAACCTCCAAAGTCGTGTCCGCAGCAAGGGTAGTCTTCGCACATAGTGTGTCCTTTCGTTGATGTAATTCAAGTTTACCAAGACCCACAGACATTATGGGGAACATCTTAACCTTATTTAATAACGTTTTGGTAACGTCGGGGGGCACCGCCCCTGGCGTGTCGCTATTCCGCCTCTGGTAGGTAGGCGGTAGCGATTGAGGCAATAGCCTCGTCATACTCTTCCCAAGTCTCAAAAGTTAGGATTATCATTTTTAGCCTCTCTCTACTTTTAGAACATTGTGTGAAAACACAAAAGCGGTCAAGTCACGAGCCTGAACAGCGGATACCCATTGCTTGCCGTCAAGCAAGTAAGTAACTTTGAAGTAAGTGGATGGTTTCATTATTTCTCATTTCTTTAGTGATTACAGAATATCATTAGGGTCAGACATTTATTTGCTAGGCTCATTCGGCTTACCGACTTATTTGCTAGGCTCAAACCTGACCCTAAAACTTTACTCGCAGTAGTGTTCTCGCATTTGGGCTTCTAGGTCTGCCATTGTTCTTGCGGACAAGAACTCGCCACACTCGGCACAGGATGGGCTGGTGTAGTAGCGGTCGTCATAGGATACGCTTGCTACGATTACATCTTGGTTAGTGAACATTTTGTTCCTTTCTTTTGTTACTTTTAGTTTAGCAGTAGGGTAAGACATTTATTTTGCACAGCGATTGCATAGAAACTTAGTGCCAGCGATTTTCATTATCGCAACAAAGTCGGCAGGGCGACCACAAAGTTGGCACTTGTGGATTTGCTTTTCACGAGGGGTCAAGTTCATTCTCATTTATTTCTCATTTCTTTCTATACCTATAAGGTATCACGACCCACCGACATTTATTGCTAAAATAGGAGCTTATTTTTAGGAGATTTAATGAACATTACGTAAACAAGTTATCCACAGGCGGTGCCCCCACGCTGTCGGGTGTGTCGCAGACACAACCCTAGGCGTTGGCGGTATCAGAACGGAGGCTGAAGCTTCTCAATCTCATCCTGCAAAGAACGGATGTGCATACGATTTACCCAAGCGTGGCAAGCCCAAGCAAGAGATAGGATAAAAATCCAAGATAGTGTAGGGGACATTTTTTTTCCTTTACTGATTGAATAGAACAACGATTACAATAACAAGCATAACAACGGCTACCGACATTTAGATTATCCCCAAGTCTTTCGACAAGCGGATAAGTTCGTCAAGTTCTGCCATAGAAAAGTAGTCACCATTCTTTGCTAGGCGTAGTAGTTCGTTGTATCGAGATTTCATTTGGATAGCGTTCATTTTTTTCTTTCTGTTCTTGATTTGATTTTAGCATTAGGGTCAGACATTGTTTTTAGGGCAGTAGTCAATCTGTCTGCTAGTAGTGCTTAGACCGCTTTGTGCCAAGATTAGTCTGTGTTGCCAAATACCATCTAGGGCTGAGTTGGTTACATCATCACCACATTCTGAACACTTGCCAAACCATAGGCGGTTATCTTGGCGGTATCCATCACGAGCGTCTAGCACTACAAAGCCATTAGCGTTTATTTGGAAGTCTTGTTCTTTGTTCATTTCATTTCTCATTTCTTTTTCTATCTACCTTTATTATAAACACCCCCTCGGACATTTATTTGCTAAAACACGCCTTTTTTATGGGGGTTTTATAACAGATACGTAACAAAGTTATACACAGAGTTATCCACAGGCGGTGCCCCCACGCTGTCGGGTGTGTTGCTAATCTACAATCTTGTAGTCAGCAATCTTGCCGTTACGCTTCATCCAGCGGTAGAACTTTAGAGCATCGGCAGAAATGCGTGAGTCAAAAGAGTAGTTGCGAGCAGAGCCGTCGATGCGTGTGATTAAAAACTTCATTAGTTTCCCTTTCCTGTTAGAACTTATTTGCTTAGGCTCACCGATTGCTCGTTTATTTGCTAAGGCTCATTTCTTTATGTTCATAGTCTATGGCTACCCTCCGACATTTATTAGTAAAAATCAGGAGATAATCAGGAGAAATCGTAGTTGTTACGTAACTGTTACATTTGGCACGACACGCCAAGGGGGGGCACCCACGCTGTCGGGCGTGTTGCCCTGGCGAGGGCATCAAGATAACCGCTTGACTTCCATTTCTAACCAATACACTTCGTTATAGTCTTCATCAGTATCCCAACCCTTAGCGATAAGCGTATCTAGGTTTTGCTTGGCTAGGTCTAGGGCTAGTTTTG
>Ga0114967_10005413_pt1 | contig 10142 bp, 9 predicted proteins | sample M_130628_MF_Meta_FD_92639 | JGI IMG/M metagenome (GOLD analysis project Ga0114967, IMG submission 92639) | Freshwater microbial communities from Lake Montjoie, Canada to study carbon cycling - M_130628_MF_MetaG | ecosystem: Environmental > Aquatic > Freshwater > Lake | place: Lake Montjoie... | reverse complement strand
GTTCGGCGTACTGGCGCCAAACACACCGCTCGGGGCGGCGGTGACGGCTATAACCCGGGGCGAACCGGTACCGTCGGCTGCAGCGGAGGTCGGGGCGGGCTGGGTGACAAGGCTGGTCAACCGGCACCGGACTACGATTTGAACCAGCGCATCAACTGGTGAGCGGGCGAGGTACAAATTCCTGCCACTGCAGAGTGGTGCGCGTTCCAGCCAGAGCCAAAGTCGCACGTTCGTAAACGGGCCGACCATTCGCCGGCCGCAGGTGCTCAGACAATAAAGGCCAGGGGCCCTCTGAAGCCCCAACCCGGTAAACACTTGGCCTCATGCGCTTGGATTTTCTACCCGTACACCCGGGAACGGTGGCGCACGGCGTTTGCGGGTATGAATCCATGCGTACTCGCGTTGCAGCAATTTCGCTTACCAACGCAGCAGTTTGGGCCCCAAGGCTGCGCCCGCAAGCGTGGGAATGGCGATGCCCAGCACGTACCAAATACCCACAAAGGTCACAGACGATTCGGGGCAGTGGAGTGCATAAATGAGCGTGGCTATGGCGCCAGACAACAGGCCCGCGCCGGCCCCTGCCAGCGCAGGCTCGGTGGGCGCCATGCCTCTTACAAACCACAGCATCGCGGCAAAGAGGGGCAGCGAAATCAAAGCGATGTTGAAGGGGCATGACCTCCAGCTGCTGCCGAACACGAGGTCGGCGCGCTCTGCCGGGTCCGCCCCCAACAGGGCCGCTGCAGCCGCGAGCCACAGCAAAACCACGGGCGCCGCCAGGCCGGCCCAGACCCCAGCCACCCGCATACCAGGCCGGCCCAGCCGATCGGTCGCTAGACCCGCAAAGAGCGCCAGCGCACCGGCAAAGGCCAGCTTCATCCAAAACACGGTGCCGCTCAAGGCCTGCACCAAGTCTGCGCGAAGGCCGTAGACACTGACCATGACCAGCGCAGCCAGCGGAATGCTCCACCCCATGGCGACGGCAAAGCGCTGACGAACCAGGTGCGGCGCAACGCGGGTCTCGCCCGCCGCCAAGAGGCCGATCAAGTCTTCTGTTTTCATGTGCTTTCTCTTATCTTTGCCGCCAGGGCTTTGAGTCCGCGGTGGATGCCGACTTTGATGGCGGACTCCGACATTCCAGTGCGCAAGGCCGTCTCGGCCACCGACAGCCCCTCCAGCTTGACGTGCACGATGGGCAAGCGCTGGCGCTCGGGAAGGTCGGACAGCAGTGTGTCCAGGTCTTTCTTGGCCTCAAAGGCATCGGTGTCTGATTCGGCAAACAGCAGCGACTCGTCGTCCAAGGGGTCGTGGAGTTCCTCCCGCGCAGACCGGGCCCGCAACAGGTTGAAGAACTTGTAGCGCGCGATGCCGTGGACCCAGGCCGTCAGCGGCAGATCTGCGCGGTAGGTGTGCCGCTGGTTGTGAACGGCGAGCAGGGTTTCTTGCACCAAATCCTCTATGTCATCAGGTCGTTGAAAAAGACGCCGCCGGAAATACGCGCGCAAGTGCCCGCTGAGCGACCTCAAAAACTCGTGGTAGGCCAATGCCTCGCCACCATTGCCTTGAACCAGCAGCGTTTGCAAATGGCTCTCGCTAGACGCAAAGCGCGCGTGCCTGAGTTGTATTGGTTCCATAGAGGCCCGCGGTTACAGCAAAATAGAAAAAGAAATTTGAAATATTTTTTATATTTGAACTGTAACCCTTAGGGCAACTACTGCGAACTACTGCAGGAGCACAAACGGTTAGACCTTCATGGCCTTAAGGGGTTGGAATTTAAACCAAAGTTTTTGTCTCTTTGCCCTTCATCACACGTCAACATCAGGAGTTACCCAATGAAATTACCCTTACTTTGCGCTGTAGCAGCCGCCACATCTGCGCTGTCCCTCGGTGCATTTGCCCAAGCGTCTGGCGCCCAGGTAGACCCTAATGTGTTTCTGAACCAGTTCGAGTCGACCTTTGGAAAATTTGAGGGCTATCGCCGCTCAGGTGCCAAGGGCATTTGCGCCACCGGCGAATTTGTCGGCACGACCGATGCGCGCGGCCTGTCAACGTCTTCCGCCTTTAGCGGCAAGCCAGTGCCCGTGCTTGTGCGCTTTTCGGTGGGCGGGGCCAACCCCAATGCGCCCGACAACGGCAAGAGCCAGCGCAACCTCGCGCTTCAGTTCAACCTGCCCGGTGGTGAAAATTGGCAAATGGGCAATATCTCAGCACCCGTGTTTGGCGCATCAACACCCCAGCAGTTTCTAGGCCGCTTGGCGTCGCTGCAACCTGACCCTGAAACAAAAAAGCCTGATCCCGCCAAAGTAAAGGCATTTGCCGATGACAACCCCGAGGTTCTGCTGCAAGGCAAGCACTTCGCGTCACAACCAGTGCCTGCCAGCTTTGGCACCGTGAATTATTGGGGCGTACATGCATTTGGTTTTGTCAACGCCAAAGGCGACAAACGGTTCGGCAAGTGGATTTTCGAACCCACGGAGGGCCTGCAGGGCCTGAGCGATGACGAAGCCAAGGCCAAGGGCCCGAGCTTTCTGTTTGATGAGCTACGCCAGCGCGTGAAAGACAACAAAGTGTCCTTCAACTTCAACCTTGAACTCGCAGAGCCAGGCGACAAAATTGACAGCGCCACGGTGCCCTTGCCTGCGGGCCGCAAGAAGGTGAATATGGGCGTGTTGAAGGTCACATCCGTATCGCCAGACGCAGGCGGAGATTGCCTAGGGATTACCTTCAATCCAATGGTTTTGCCAAAAGGTGTGGAGCCATCGGCCGACCCCATGATTGCTGCGCGTGTTGCGCCGTATAGCCTGGGTCTGGGACGTCGCTTGGTTGAAGGCCCAAAGCAACAATAGCAAACGGAAGTCTGCGGAGGCACCACATCTTGCGCGCGCTGCCCGGCCAGTGGAAAACGGGTCGGGCTGCAAACCCACTCGCCGGGGCGACCCACGACGCCGGGTCTGTGTCGAAGCGCCTGACCGCGCGGGACTGGACCCGCTTCTACGCTGATGTGCCAGACCGGCGTCATGCTGCCCAAGGCCTGAGCCGGACGTTCATTCGCTACCGGCTCTTGTCGCAGCTTTCCTACAGCCACTAGCGCCCTCACTGACCCTGCAGGCGACAGGCGCTCTTAGCATGGCGTTATGTTGATTTCGCCAGTCCCCGTGGGTGCGCAGGCTGGCGCTGATTCTTGGCATTGCTGGCCCTGCGAACTGCTGCATGCCTTCACGCTGGAATGGCGGCGAATGGCGTTTGCGTGCATGAGTCCATGATGCTGGGCCGCCCCACAAAATTGGCCACCGCCAGGCCACGCTACAGGAGGTGGCACGCCAGTGCGGCTTTACCAATCCCTCACACTTCACGCGCAGCTTTCGCGCCGCCTACGGCCAAAGCCCGGGTGCGCTGCGCAACTGCCAGGGCCAGGTCCAAGCAGCGGTTTTAACCCGCGTTCAGGGGCGCATTGAGAGCCGTATCCAGCACTTCCACCCAATGGCGCACCGGCGTATCTGTGCCGCTTTGCAGGTGGGTGATGCAGCCGATGTTGGCGCTGCAAATGCCCTGCGGCTGCAAGGCTTGCAGGTTGCCGAGCTTGCGGTCGCGCAGCTCGTAGGCGATTTTCGGGTTGAGCACCGAGTAGGTGCCTGCTGAGCCGCAGCACAGATGCGCCTCGTTGGTGGCCACTTGCACCGCAAAGCCCAGGGCGGCCAGATGGGTTTCCACGCCGCCGCGCAATTTTTGGCCATGCTGCAAAGTGCACGGCGGGTGAAAGGCCTGCACTCCGGCCGCTTGCGTCGCTGCGGCGCTGATGTGCGGCTTGAGCGCGTCCACCAGCTCTGGCAGCAGTTCGCTCAGGTCACGCGTGAGTTCGCTTATGCGCTGGGCTTTGGCGGCATACACCGGGTCGTCGTGCAGCACGTGGCCATAGTCTTTGACCATCACGCCGCAACCCGAGGCGTTCATCACAATCGCCTCGACCCCTGCGCCCGAGGCCGGTGCGATATGCGGCCACCAGGCGTCGATGTTGGCGCGCATGGCAGCCTTTGCGCCGTCTTGGTCATTCAGGTGGAACTTGACCGCGCCGCAGCAACCGGCCTTGGGCGCAACAACGGTCTGAATGCCTGCGGCGTCAAGTACGCGCGCCGTGGCGCTGTTGATATTGGGCGACATGGACGGCTGCACGCAGCCCGCGAGCAGCAGCACCTTGCGCGCATGCAGCGCCACCGGCGTATGTCCGGCGTCTTGTGCAGCGGGCACTTTAGAGCGAAGCGCCTCAGGCAACACGCCGCGCACCGCCTGGCCGAGTTTCATGGCCACGCCAAACAGGGGCGAGGGCAAGCCCTCTTTGAGCGCCCATCGCAGCGCCCGCTCAGGCATCGGGCGCGCCACCTTAGCGTCCACCAGCTTGCGGCCCAGATCAATCAAATGGCCATACTCCACGCCGCTGGGGCAGGTGGATTCGCAGTTGCGGCAGGTCAGGCAGCGGTCCAGATGTTGCTGGGTTTTGCGGGTGGGCTCAGCGCCTTCAAGCACTTGCTTGATCAGGTAAATGCGCCCGCGCGGGCTGTCAAGCTCGTCACCGAGCAACTGGTAGGTGGGGCAAGTGGCGGTGCAAAAGCCGCAGTGCACGCAGTTGCGCACAATGGCCTCGGCTGCCTGGCCGTCGGCCGTGTGTTGGTACTCAGAAGAAAGCGTGATTTGCATGGCGGGTGGTGGGGCTTAAGCCGCCAAGTGCAGGCGGCGGGTGCTGAACACGCCGTCCGGGTCAAATTGCTGTTGCAAAGCGCTTTGAATACGGGATTGCGCAGCATCCAAGGCGCCAAATACCGGCGCACCAGCATCTACGTCGGCCAGAGCGCTTACCGGGCGACGAAACAGCGTCGCGTGGCCCCCGGCGCCTTGGGCTGTCGCGTGCAGTTGCGCTGCCGCTGAGTGCGGCGCCCACAGCCAGCGCTGGCCGCCATGCCACTCGATGAATTGGGCAAAGGGCAGATCCAACACCGGCGTGGTCTGCGCCACCGACAAGCGCCACAGGCACAGCTCGGGCCCGGGTGGCGGGCTAAAGAACGGCAGACGCTGGTCCCGCGCAGCAGCCCAATCCGCACGCGCCTGGACGTTGTCCATGACGTCGGCGCTACCACCTTGGGCCTGTACGTCGGCACGCATGCGGGGCAACGCAGCCTGCACAGCGGCTAGCGCTCCGCGCAGTCGCACAAACAGTTTGTCGCCGCCGGGCCCGCCACCTACGGGATCGTGGACCCAGCAACTGGCATTCAAGGGCAGCGGCTGGCCGCCCCAACGGTGCAGCAGGGCCAGGGCGGCTTCCTGCGACAGATTGCAGGCCAGCGTGGCCTCACTGGGCGCAAAGGCCAGCACCTTGAGCGAGACCTCGGTGATCACCCCCAGCGTTCCCCAACTGCCAGCCAACAAGCGGCTCACGTCATACCCGGCCACGTTTTTCATCACCTGACCGCCAAAAGTCAGGTGTTCGCCTTTGCCGTTAACGAAACGCACGCCCAGCACATAGTCTTTGACTGAACCGGCACTCGCGCGCGCCGGGCCACTCAGGCCAGCCGCCACCATGCCACCCACCGTACCGGAAGAAGCCTTGTCGCTGCCAAAGTGCGGCGGCTCAAAGGGCAGGCATTGGTTTTTTTCGAGCAATGCGGCTTCCAGCTCGGCCAGCGGCGTACCCGCCTGCACAGTGACGACGAGTTCGCTGGGCTCATAACTTGTGATGCCGTTCAGGGGCGACGTGTCCAGGATGTCACCCTTCAAGTTCGCGCCAAAAAAGTCTTTGGTGCCGCCGCCGCGCACGCGCAGCAACCGATGCCCGGTTTGCGCCACGGTTCGCGCATAACGAATACGGTCGGTGATGGCGTCCATCGCTGCGGTAGATCTCAACATATGCCCATGTTAAAGCGGGCGCTCGGCCTTGCCCATGAATTTTTTGAACGCCCTCTGGTTGAAAACTTGGGCTCCGCAGGAGAAACCAGGGCATGGGTCCGGGGGTCGGAACTCATGCAGCCGCATAGAAGCCGACGCCCAGACCTGCAATTTCCACCCGCATCGAAAACACGCAACCGGAATCAGGGTAATGGGCCAGCTCCGCCGGGCTGCGGCCGTGGCGCGCGGTGGCAACAAACAAAGTTTTAAGGTCGGTGCCACCAAAACACGGCATGGTCGGACATTGCGCCGGGACCGCGTATTGGGCCAGCAGCTTGCCGTTGGGGGCAAATTGGCACACGCGTGCACCCTCAAACATGGATACCCAGTAGTTTCCCGCCACATCGACTGCGGCGCCGTCGGGGCGACCTTGGTAGCTGGCGTCTTGAAAGGTCCAGCCAGCGGGCTTGGGCGCAAACTGCAAAAACGTGCGTTGCGCGCCCAGAACATTGGCATCGAGCGCATAGTCCCAAGCATGAACGATATGGTGCGGCGTGTCAGCCCAATAAACGGTGCGGTTGTCCGGCGCCCACGCAAGGCCGTTGCCTGTGAGCGCATCACCCGCTTGGCGCTGGACTAGAACAGCGCCGCTCTGGCGGGCGTCGATGCTGAACAAAGCGGCGGCGCGACTGGCTTTGGGCTCGTCGATCGTGCCGACCCAAAAGCGTCCCAGCGCATCGCATTTGCCGTCGTTTGCGCGTACCGTGGCCGGGTCATACGGCAGAACCGCCACCGGCTCCAGCGCGACACCCCATGTGCGCGCCCGAAAAACTCCGTTGCGCAGGGCCACCACCAGGCCACCGCCCAGAGCGGGTGCAATGCAACCTGGCTCGCTGGGCATGTCCCAAACCTGCAACACCCCCCCGTCGGCCTGTGCGCGCAGGATTTTTTTCCCTGGGATGTCGACCCAGTACAGCAACTGCTCCTGCGGGTGCCAAAAGGGCGACTCGCCTAACTCGTAGGGCGTAGGGTGCAGCGTTAACCAGGTGGGGTGTTGGATCATGGTCTGGGGCCTTTGGGTCAGCGGGGGACGGTCGAGGCCGGATTGTGGCGCGTGCCTGAGTGTCCGAAAAACGAAAACGCCCAACAAAACCACCGTCTTGCCGGGCGTCTGACCGGGGGCTTGGCCCCCAGTCCATACGGATTAGCGGTTGTACGCCGTCTCGCCGTGCGCGCTGATGTCCAAGCCTTCGCGCTCGTCTTCTTCGCTGACGCGCAATCCGATCACCATGTCGACCAGTTTGAAGGCGACGATAGACACAACACCCGACCAAAGCACCGTGATCAATACCGCCTTGGTTTGGGTCCAGACCTGCGCTGCGATGGAGTAGTCGGCTGCCGTCACCATGGTGACGGTCGTCCAGTCGGTCACGTAGCCGGGACCGCCCAGCGCGGGTGAGTTGGACACACCGGTCAAGATCGCACCCAAGATGCCGCAAACGCCGTGCACACCAAACACGTCCAAGGTGTCGTCTGCACCAAGCAGTTTCTTCAAACCGTTCACACCCCACAGGCCAGCAAAGCCCGACAGCAAGCCAATAATCAGTGCGCCGCCGATGCCGACGTTGCCGCACGCCGGTGTGATGGCCACCAGGCCAGCTACTGCACCGGAAGCTGCGCCGAGCATGGAGGCTTTGCCACGCATCAGCGTCTCACCCACACACCAGGCCAGCACAGCCGCAGCGGCGGCACCAAAGGTATTGATAAAGGCCAGCGCGGCAAAACCGTTGGCTTCCAAGGCGGAGCCGGCATTGAAACCAAACCAGCCCACCCACAAGAGCGATGCGCCCACCATGGTCAAGGTCAGGCTGTGTGGCGCCATCGATTCTTTTCCGTAGCCAATGCGCTTGCCCACCATGTAGGCGCCCACCAAACCGGCCACAGCTGCGTTGATGTGCACCACAGTGCCGCCGGCGAAATCCAGCGCGCCCGACTGCCACAGATAACCGGCTTTGGCGTTCATGGCATCGACCACTTCCTTACCGGTGTAGGCGTCAGGCCCCATCCAGAACCAGACCATGTGTGCAATGGGGGCGTAACTAAAGGTAAACCACAGCACCATAAAAGCCAGCATGGCCGAGAACTTGATGCGTTCGGCAAACGAGCCGACGATCAGGGCGCAGGTGATACCGGCAAACGTCGCCTGGAAAGCAGCAAACACGATCTCGGGGATGACCACGCCCTTACTGAAGGTCGCCGCATTGGCAAAAGTACCCGCAGCGTTATCCCACACTCCCCGCATGAACAAGCGGTCCCAGCCGCCAAAGAAGGCGCCGCCCTCGGTGAAGGCCAGGCTATAGCCGTAGATGAACCACAGCACCACGATCAGCGAGAAGGTGACCATGACTTGCATAAGCACCGACAGCATGTTCTTGCTGCGCACCAAGCCACCGTAAAACAGCGCCAGGCCCGGTACCGCCATCAAAATCACCAGCAAAGTGCAGACCATCATCCACGCGATGTCGCCTTTATTGGGCACCGCCGCAGGCGCAGCAGCGGCTGGCGCAGCAGCTTCTGCAGCTACCGTTGCAGCAGCTGGCGCTGCCGCTTGGGCTTCAGACGCCGATGCAGTAGGGGCTTCGGTTTGGGCTAGCGCAAAAGAGCCGGCCGTCAGCAGTCCCAGACCCAGTGCGAGAGAGAGAAGTAGTTTTTTCATCATGAGTTCCTTTCTGTGCGGGCTTTACAGCGCTTCTTTGCCGGTTTCACCCGTACGGATACGTACGACCTGCTCAATGTCGTACACGAAAATTTTGCCGTCACCGATTTTTCCGGTGCGCGCGGCGCCCTCGATGGCTTCGATCACGCGGTCCAGTAGCGCCGAGTCAATGGCTGCTTCGATCTTGACCTTGGGCAAGAAATCGACCACGTATTCAGCACCGCGGTACAGCTCGGTATGGCCTTTCTGGCGGCCAAAACCCTTGACTTCCGTAACAGTAATGCCCTGAACGCCAATGCCAGACAAGGCTTCACGCACCTCGTCGAGCTTGAACGGTTTAATGATGGCCGTAACTAACTTCATGGGTTCACCTCAACTTCAAAAGAGTGGTTTGCAGGCACACGGGATTACTGCGCTGCCTCTCCGCAGGGACGGGAGATGGGCTCAATTAGCAGAACCCGTGCCAAGCGCCCGCACAAAATTTTTACGACCATACAAACCGCACCCCTTTTCAAAGTGCGCAAATTCGACTATCGTAGCTGTATATAAATACAGTTTGCACACAAAAAGTGCGGCGGCGGACGTTGGAGTGGGTATTCACGCACCGTTTCAGGGAGTTGTTTATGAGTCTGTCTTTGGTTCAAAGCCGCGTCTTGCTCGGGCTTGACGCCTTGCAAGTGACTGTCGAAGTCCACATGGCCAATGGTTTGCCCAGCTTTACGCTGGTGGGCCTGGCCGACGTGGAAGTAAAAGAGGCGCGTGAGCGGGTACGCTGCGCCATTCAGAACGCGGGGCTCGACTTCCCTCACAACAAACGCATCACAGTGAACTTGGCCCCGGCCGACCTGCCCAAAGACTCGGGCCGCCTGGATTTGCCCATCGCCCTGGGCATTTTGGCGGCCAGTGGGCAGATTGACGGCGTGCGCCTGGCCGATTACGAATTTGCCGGTGAACTGTCGCTTTCAGGCGCGCTGCGCCCGGTGCGCGGCGCCTTGGCCATGGCGCTGGCCCTGCACACCGCGCAGGTCAACAAGCGCTTGGTTTTACCCCCAGGCAGCGCTGAGGAGGCAGCCTTGGTTCCCGGCACCCAGGTCTACCGCGCGGCGCATTTGCTCGACGTGGTGCGCCAATTCGCCCCAGACGGGGCATTGGTGCCGGAACCGGACGGGATGGATGGCGAAGGCTGGGCGCGGGTGTGCCCGGGCCCGGTTCTGGAGGGCGGCGCACTAGCGGATCTGTCGGATGTGAAGGGCCAGATAGGCGCCAAGCGCGCACTGGAAATTGCCGCCGCTGGGGGACACAGCCTGCTGCTGGTAGGGCCACCCGGCGCGGGCAAGTCCATGCTGGCCCAGCGTTTTGCCGGACTCCTGCCGCCCATGGCGACCGACGAGGCGCTGCAAAGCGCGGCCATTGGCAGCCTGAGCGGGCGCTTTGACATCCGGCGCTGGGGCCAGCGCCCCACCTGCAGCCCGCACCATTCAGCCAGTGCGGTGGCCCTGGTGGGCGGCGGCTCGCCACCGCGCCCTGGCGAAATCTCACTGGCACACCACGGAGT
>Ga0114967_10005408_pt1 | contig 10145 bp, 7 predicted proteins | sample M_130628_MF_Meta_FD_92639 | JGI IMG/M metagenome (GOLD analysis project Ga0114967, IMG submission 92639) | Freshwater microbial communities from Lake Montjoie, Canada to study carbon cycling - M_130628_MF_MetaG | ecosystem: Environmental > Aquatic > Freshwater > Lake | place: Lake Montjoie... | reverse complement strand
TTTTCTGTGGTCGTGATCTGCGAAGCCGTCTCGGTCATTCCATAAGTCAGATGAAGAGGAACTCCAGATTGGATAGAGCGTTCAACTAGTTTGGCTGAAATCGGCCCACCTCCTGCAAGAACCGCATTCAGGCGGTGGAGTGGCGCGCGAGCACGTAGTAGTCGCTCCAACTGCAAGGCAACCACTGATAAATGAGTGATGACTGAATCGGCAATCTGGGCCTCGAGGGGCAATGTGCTATCTGGGATAACGATGGTTGCCCCCGAGGACAGGCAGCGAATGAGAACCGAAATCCCGCTCACATGATGAAGAGGAAGCGATAACAGCCAACCGCAACCGGGTAACAAAGGAATGCGTTCGGCGGAACCTTTGGCATTCGCTAAGTGAGCATCCCAACGATGAACCAACGCTCTAGGAGATCCGCTTGATCCTGATGTGAAAAGCAATGTCCCCGCATCTGGCAAATCAATGCGAGGAGCATCGATCTTTTCGAAATGCGTCTCCCAATAGATCCCCTCCCCGCCGACATATGCTGAGCGTTTAAGAATTTCCAACCTAGGCAACCGAGGGCTGATTGGAACTAACAGGCGACCTGATGCGAAGCCTGCTAGGAGCAGGGCGACATGATCAAAACTCGTAGGCATCGCCGTAACCAATGGAGAGGATTCCCATTCAGCATCACTCCTGATAACTGTACGCAAAAAATCAGGAAGTTCACGAAAACGGATTTTCCTCCCGCTGGTGAGATCGTTCAACGCTACCGAATCTCCAAAGCTATTGGCAGATTCCTCAATCAAGAAGAGTGGATTCATCTACAGATGGAAGTGGGGCAGAGCTACAAAAGGAATAGCGATCGAGAGAAAGTCTCTTCGTGAGCAGATCTTTCTTAATGTGGGAATAAGTGTCGAGACCCGCAGCGCTAATACTCTCCAATGAGGAGGCAAATCGGCCAAGGGCAAAAATACCAACACCTGACTCGTAGCACGCACTTACGACGGATTTCATTCCTAACGAAGCACCGACCTCAGCAAAACGGGAGCAGGTCGCAAATCCACCCATCAGAGTCGGCTTCAAAACTAAAGCGACTGCGCCACGATAACGCGACAATTCGTCAGCACCGATCTCCCTTAGCGTTTCATCAAGAGCGATCGGGATCGCGCATTGCGCAATCAACTGGGGCAGGGATTCGCCTTTTCGCAATGGTTCTTCCAAATACTCCACAGGCAACCCCTGCAAATCTTCAGCGACCTGCATGCATGTGGAAAAACTCCATGCGCGGTTGGAATCAAGGCGGAACGTACATTCAGAGACATCACGAATAACCGTTAACAAATGCGGCAAAGCATCCAATGGAACGTGGGTGGTCTTGATTTTCAAGCAACGGCATCCCTCGCGCAATGCACGCTTGGCTTGATCGATGATCTCGTAAACCGTTCCTTGAAGAAGTGCATTGATGGGCACTTCGTTGTGAAGCACCGGCCAGTTTTGAAAGTTCTCCGCAGAAGCCATTACGCCTTCCATAGCGCACTGCAACGAAGGCAAATTGGCAGGGATGGCATCGAGATTTGGATCACTCGAAAGATATCGAAGGAGGTCATCGCAGGTTTCCGTACTCCACCCTTGAAGCGGAGCCGCATCACCCCACGCTCCACTGGATTGAAGCAATAGGCCGTGGCGAACATTTCCATTCGTCAGAGGAAGTTCGTAGCGATGGAAAGTCGAAGCGCTCACAATAGAAAGAAAAGCGATAGAAGTGAAGCCATCACAAGACTCAACATGGCAGTACGCGGAAAAAGACCAATGATCAAACGCATGTCTCGGATTCGATACACAGGCAGCAAGACAGCTAATCCTCCGAGGACGCAAACCGTTATGCTGGCAATTACACGAAGCGCAGAAAGATGGCCATCACGATAGAACAGCATGATAAAAATGAGGGGGGAATAAAGGCAAAGGGCGATCTCCGCGCGCGCAAAGGCTGCCCCAAAACGAACAGCGAGAGTTTTTTTATTCACCAAGATATCGGATTCACGATCACGCAGATTATTGAGTGCGATGAGAACCACTGAATAGGACCCCGGAATGCACCCCAATAAAAGAGGAGTGAAAGAAACGGTATGCGCCTGCACGTAGAAGGATCCGACAGTCGCGACAGGGCCAAAAAACATAAAAGTGAAAACATCCCCAAGTCCGAGATACGCTAGAGGAAAAGGGCCCGCAGTATAAATGATCCCACAAAAGATCGATATGACGCCGATCCAAAAAACAGGCCAACCCGCTTCATAAATCAAATAAAGACCAGCAAAAGCCGCTGCAACAAAAGCGAGGAGCATTCCGATAAATACGCTTCGCGGAGAAAGGAGCCCAGATGAGGTAACTCGTATGGGGCCTAATCGGGCTTCATTATCTGCCCCTTTTTTTGCATCCCAATAATCATTTGCGAGATTCGTTCCGACTTGAATACCGATTGCTCCAAGTAAAGCGGCGATGGCACTCGGGAGATGGCCTTTTCCCAGCGAGTAAGCGAATGCTGTTCCCAACATCACAGGCGCTAGGGCAGCGAAGAGCGTCTTGGGGCGACTGGCAAGGAGCCAAAGCCTAGTTTGACTCAGGAGTCTTCCACTCACGGACGTTTGGGGAATTTTCCGAAGTCGGGCTTCCGTTTTTCAACAAAGGCATTCCGGCCTTCCTGGCCTTCTTCAGTCATGTAGTAAAGGAGCGTGGCGTTACCGGCGAGTTCTTGCAGGCCAGCTTGCCCATCGCAGTCGGCATTGAGAGCTGCCTTCAAGCAACGAATCGCCAGCGGGGACTTTTCAAGAATCTCACGGCACCATTGGACAGTTTCCATCTCGAGATCCTCATAAGGAACCACCTTGTTCACGAGGCCCATTTCGAGAGCTTGTGTTGCATCATAGGTGCGGCAAAGGAACCAAATCTCGCGGGCCTTTTTTTGACCTACAATACGAGCTAGATAACTGGAGCCGAATCCTCCGTCGAAGGAACCGACGCGGGGTCCAGTCTGACCGAACTTGGCATTATCTGCAGCGATTGTCAGATCACACATGACATGCAAAACATGACCTCCTCCGACCGCCCAGCCAGCAACCATAGCAATGATAGGTTTCGGGCAAGTGCGAATCTCCCTTTGAAAATCTAAGACATTCAATCGCTCGACACCCCCCTCGTCGGAGTAACCAGCATCACCGCGAATCTTCTGATCCCCACCGGAACAAAATGCCAACTCGCCCTCGCCAGTCAAAATCACTACACCGATGGAAGAATCGTCGCGTGCATCTTGAAGAGCATTTCGCATTTCATGAACAGTGAGCGGGCGGAAAGCATTGCGACACTCAGGACGGTTGATGGTAATTTTTGCAATCCCCTCCGCCTTTTCATAGCGGATGTCTTCAAATTGCAATGCGTTTTTCCAATCGAGAGCCATCTTCATATCTCCTTAAAATAAACACGACCTGCACGGCTTCCAATGCCGAAATTCACTAGCTTCAGTGTTGAAGAAAATCCACCACACATCGAGCGGCCTCGAGAGGTTTTTCAATGAGGATCTGGTGACCAGCGGCGGCGAGGATTTGAAAACGAGCATCCGGGATTTTCGCAGCCAGTTTTTTGGATATCTGAGCGTATTTCTCATCATCAGCACCTGCTAGGAATAAGGATCGTCCGTGGAATTCACCAAGCGAATCCCATAACGATGGAAGAACACCAGGGCTCCATCGCATAAGAGATTCAGCCAAAGTTTGAGGGGTTTGCTTCATTCTCGACTCAATGAAACTGCTCTTCATACCCAAGCTCCGAGTTTGAGATTTGAAAACCGGTAATTCCCACCAGTCGCTCAGAAACTGACGAAATGCAGATTCGGTAGTGATCCCCTTCAATCGAGTGGCAAGCTGGCAATCAAGGTCTTTTCTCTGGTCACGTTCACTTTGAATATCAAGGCCTGCCGAAGTGGAAATCCCAACAAATGCGGGGAACCTTTGGGGATCTGAAAGAATGGTCTGCAGGCCTAGACGCCCTCCGAGGGAATATCCGATTAAAGTAACAGGTCCTAAATTCTCTACATCGAGAAGGGCGAAGATTTGACTCTCGAATAAATCCACATCAACAGAAGAACTTTCACCATGGCCGGGAAGGTCTGGAGCCAAAATCGAGAGATTTGGGTTGAGCGCTAATGCTGCGCAAGCAAAGGTATCCCAATCGGAACCCGTCCCCATGAACCCATGAAGACACAACCAAGCTGGAGCGGTGGGGTTTCCCCAGCGATGCAGTTTTAGCGAGGCCATTTGAGATCGAGTTTGCAGATGTGATCCGCGATAACCTTGTGAAATCGCTCGTTCTCTTCACGATCTGTCACACATTCCACGATCCGGGGACCATTCAAAGGCGCACTTAGCAAATCCTCTAAGGCTGAAATGGAAGTTGGGCAGTAATACTGGATTCCAAACTGAGCCGCAGCGTGCGCGAAACCAAATTTATGCGGAGTTTCCCAATATTTCTCTCGTTTATCAGGTTTCACTGGTAGCGGGAGGAAGCGAAAGATCCCGCCACCATGATTGTTCACAATCACCAACGTGACACGACGATCTAAGAGAAGGGGGAGCGAATTCAAGTCGTGTAAGGCGGAGAGATCGCCAATAAGCGAAAGAAGAGGGGTATCACTCGCCATGGAGATGCCAGCAATAGTTGCGATATTTCCATCAATCCCACTCGCTCCACGATTGCCAAAAACGGCGCGACCCTTAACATCAAAGGCCTCAGCCGAGGCATCGAAATCTCTCACGGGCATCGAATTTGCAAGAAAGAGATTGTGGACACGCTCCGCAGCAACACGAGCTACGACGCGGCAAATTTCCGGTTCAGAAAGCCCCATGTTTTTTCTCAACTGTTCCTGAAGAACCCCTGCCGCGGCATTATCCGCAGACCTCCATGCAGACGCCCAGTCATCAATCGATGGAGGAAGTGGGGAAACGGACCTGCAAAATTCCAATACCCCCATTTTAATAACTCGGGGTTTTTGATCCCATGGATCGAGAGGTAGTGGCGATTCCCTAACCTGAATATAGTCGTCGCCATGAGAAGTGCTCAGCCATTTTCCCATTCGCTTCGAAACAAGGGCACCGCCAAAATGCAGAACACGCTTGGGTGATGGAATATCGCTCCTCTGTAAAAGCCAATCACCATGCCGAATACCTCCCAAAATAAGACGAGCACCGGACAAAGCATCACAAAAAACAGGCCATCCAAGACGTTTGGCCCATTCGATGAGCTCTTGAATACCAATTTGCTCGCGAGCGGAGAGCCTTCCAATCACAACAACTCCGGAGTCACATGAGAAAAAGGAGTTGAGAGAAATTGGCGGGCTTGGAAGTTGGGATTGAGGTTTCTTGAGCGAATCTATCAACAACGAAGTTATTGCGACGCCCTTCTCCAGTAGTGGTTCACGAATGGGAACATTCAAGTGAACTGGACCAGGATTCGTTCCCGTTGAGATACCCACTGCCTCGGACAATGCGGCGATAAGAGTCTCCGTCGAGCTATTGGTATCATCCGGGCATGGCAGATCTTTGGCTAAACGAACAAAGGAGCCAAAGATTCCTGGCTGGAGAATTGTTTGATTGGCGCCCGTTCCACGGAGTTCCGGCGGTCTGTCGGCCGTCACAAAAATAACGGGCACGCCAGAATGAGATGCCTCAACGCAAGCAGGCAGAAGATTAGCCACAGCAGATCCACTGGTTGTAATGCAGACTGAGGGAAGCCCAGTTGCCATCGCATGCCCGAGCGCAGCAAAGGACATTCCCCGCTCGTCATAATGAATGGTCACCGAGACATCATCAGTTTCGGCAAGAGCTGCAATGAGTGGAGATGATCTTGCTCCAGGACTCATAAAAAATCTCTGAACGCCGAGCTGTCGCAATCCATCAATCACCATGCGACCCCATTCCCGATTAGTGAGTGGCGAATCACTCATGGGGCTAGGATATGGATGACTCCGGAGATTTTATCTTCGAGCTCCATCCATTCGCGTTCGGCATCTGAACCTTCAACGATACCTGCACCTGCAAAAACGTTGAGGCGATTTTCAATCCTATGCATGGATCGAATCGCTACGCAAAATTCCGCATCATCTCGAGAAATCCACCCAAGAGGACCGGCATACCAACCTCGATCAAAAAGCTCGTTTTTTTCAATAAAGCTACGGGCTTCCCTAGTAGGCGAACCACATGTGGCTGGAGTCGGATGCAATGCTTCCAGTATCGCCTCATCGGACAATCCATCCGCAAGTTCCCCGCGAAGTTGGGTGCGCAAATGCTGAAGCCTCGAAAGCTTGAGAACGGATGGTTTTTCATCATGGGAAAAGTCTGCACAGATCTTACGGAATGCCCGAGCCAACTCGTCTACCACAAGCTGATGCTCGAGTTGTTCTTTGGTAAACTCTCTCAATTGGGATTCCAATCGCGTGTCTTCCGCTGGATCGAGGCTACGTGGTCGAGTGCCAGCGACAGCCTCGCTTTCAATCGATCGCCCCTGTCGGCGATAGAGCTGCTCAGGGCTCGCTCCCAGAAAAGCCCCTGATGTATTTGTCGGTTCAAAACAAAAGTGAAAACAGGCAGGGGTCTCTCCCATCAGCAACACCAACAACGCATACGGGGAGATTTGTTCCGCCAACTCGAATGTGGATTGACGTGCAAGAACGACCTTTGCCAGATCGCCAGCAGAAATTTGCGAGAGGGCCATGTGGACGGCATCTGACCACTGCGAAAAATGGGGTTGGTCGGATCTGGTGAGAATGCCAGGTTTCCTTTGCTTGGGACTGCTATCAATCCCTGTGAGCCATGCGGAAACGGCAGATGTTTCGAAATCATCGCGAGTGAAGTGGATCGCAAGCTTTGTCAAAGCCCCATCGCGGGTGACTTCGACCTTGGGAATGAAATAAACCTCATTAGGAAAAGGCCATTTCGCTGAGCTGGAGTGAAGAGTAAATCGGGAACCGCCGTAAACTCGAATCCCATAATCCGATTTTGCAAGTAAGGCAGAAAGTTCTGTCACGCTTCCTGTGGCTACTTCACCAAAAGCCAATAACGGAGCCCCACCGCTCCGCGAGCGCCAAAAGATTTTAGGAAAAAGAGGGGCGGATTCCAGCCAAAGTGGACTCAAAGAGAAGTCGTCATTAATGATCCACTCGCGGCGCAAAACACCCTCTGCAGAGGCTAGATCTCCTTTGGATGGACCATCTAAATGAGTGCATGCGCCAAGGATCGACGGTTTTGGAGACTGGGATGCAAGAGCTGTCATTTTTTTAATATTACGATAGGAATCGTCTCAAAGGTGTGGATTCATTTCAGAAACTGAATAAAAGATAGCACCAGCCACGCTATGACAAGCCCTGCCGCACACACCCTCATCCGACGGATCCAATTTGCTGACACCGACGCGGCTGGCGTCGCTCACTTTTCCCGTTTACTCGTCATGGTTGAAGAGGCTGAGCATGATTTTTTGCGCTCCCTCCAAATCCCCATTCTTACAGAAACTTCGGCTTGGCCATGCGTCTCTCTCGAGGTGAGCTATGTGGGCATGTGCAAATTCGGGGACGATATCACCATCGAGTTGCGTATTTTAAAAGTCGGCACAAGTTCTGTCACCTACGAGTTCCTCGCTACACTGAACGGATCCCCACAGGCGTCCCCCGTCTTTTCAGGAAAAATGGTCAAATGCCATATACTCCCTAGACAACTTGGAGCCGTCCCAATCCCCGAATCGATCCGCGATGTATTAGCTCGGTTTTTAAGTCAAGAAACTTGAGTCTTTAACCCTTGTCCGGTGTTGAAACGACACTCGGATAGCAACGATTGCCAGCGTATTGCCGTTTGGATTAGGGTGAAATACTTTAACGGTTTTTGAAAAATAAATTGATTGGACCCTCAGTAGAAGCGAGGGGAAATACTAGGGAGTGGGGCAAAACCGTCCCTCCTGTCTTGCAAGAACGTGATGACCACCGTGACGATCGCGCCTCTTTTTTCAAGGATGCACCGCCTTCCCTCACCCCTGCACAGAAGGCAATCCTGCATTCATTGAGGTGGCCCAAAAAAGAGTCCGTGTGGCATTGATGGAGCAACTCAGAGTGAAGCAAGCTCAGAGGGTGCGGGCCTTGCCAAAACACTCAAGACGCTCACAGGGAGACGTCGCCGAGATAGCCATCCATCCTCAATGAGCGAGCTTGGCGAATCGCTTGCTGCAAGATCAGAAGGGTCGCTCGAAAGCGTGCGCTCAGTCCTAATAGGGGAATCGCCTGATCGGGTGGCATGTCGTTTTTCCAGATGAAACTATGAAGCGATCCATACGACACGTCCCATCGGGCTACCATCCTGTCGATCTCATGAGTTAAATCTGCGGGACAGCAAGCATCACGGAAGGCCTCATTCAACTCTTGCAATCCCATCTGGAATAAAGCTTTTGATTCATCGATCAACCGCATGGCATCGACCTCTATGCTATCTGGCAAAAGCGGCTTGGGACGCCCCAGACACAGGCCCAACTCGCCAGCGAGATCTTGAATGGTCAGAATGAATTCACGCATGCGCTCGGACTCCTCCCTTGGAAAACAGGGGCCCGCCATGGCTGAAAGAAATTTAAGCGCCTTGGAGGGAAAAAGGCCCTGGGCAGTGCGCTTCCCAAGTGACAATTCTCCCACCTCCTGTCCGAGAGATTCGATGAGAGTCTGTAGGTAGGTCCGCATACCAGTCTGGAGGTTCTGCTGGGGAAGCACAGGCCAGAAAAGACGCTGTGTGAGCGCCGATAGAACAAAGCCAAGAGTCATTCCTGCAAAAACCCCTACGATATCGCTGAACGCGACCGGCACTTGCGAATTGAGTCCGAGCACAGAGACGAGAAGGAGAAATGAGGCACTAAGCGGCACGGTGAGGCCGCCAGCGCCACGGAACCAATATCCGAAGAGAAATGCCCATGTCGCAAGCACGGTATTTTGGACAGCGTAGCTCGCCAACAAGGGAGTGGCAGCCAGAAGAACGATGCAGATCGCCGCATTGACGATGCCAAAAAGGACCGTGTAACGGACCGCCGAGCGGTCTCCAGTTTCATCGGGGCTTTGCGCGTTCAATGCAGTGAAGGTGTAAACACAAAGCAGCGCCAGCGATCCGCCGGGCATCTTGAGCCAGTTTTCTAGGACTAAGGCTACCACGCACCCGACACCTGACCGAATGCCCCGATTTATCCATTCCGGCCCCGGCCACGCGGGCGCGAGGTCAAGGCTTTCGGACAGCGACGTTTTTCCGGAAGGAATGCGCTCGATGAGGTCCATATCCAGAAGCACATCGCGAAGTTCCGAGATCGCCAGCAAATGTGCCGACAAGGCCATCCATCCATTCGCATCGATGCTCGAAGCCTCTTTGGAAACACGCAGCAAACGGAGAACCTCAGCAATGCGTTCGTTCAATGCAGAGGCGCGATTTTTCCAGATTTCGTTCAACCCGGCGCCGCCCTGAAGGCTCTCCCACCCCTCGCCAAGAAGAACACCGGTTTCGGCTACCAACTCGCGCAGAGCGCTTAGATAAGGCTCAGGAGCGGGCTCATAGCGCTGGAACGAGCGCAGAATGCCGGCCGCACGCGTGACCTTCGCAACGAGTTGTGCATACTTCCCAATCTCTTTACGAAAGGCCTTGCTCTCCATGCCGCCGAACCGCAGCAGAGTCCGCAAGGCCGTGGCACGACTTGGGAAATCGCGCAAGCTCCGAGTCATACCCGAATGAGCCATCTCAAAGTGCTCCACAGCGAGGGGCGTTGCTATCTGCAGCTCCCCAAAAGAGGCATGGAGCGCCTCCCGAAAGGCACGGTTCGCGTAGTTCGGAAAAACCAAGCTCTGCACAACCAGACTCACCACCACCCCCAGCCCGACTTCCTGTGTGCGCAAAAGGGCATAGTGCCACGCCATGGAGGGATCTGTCTGGCTATTCGAAATGACGACCACATACGTCAACCCCACGAGGAAAAAAGCATATGGCGCTCGTGATTGACCGAACATCGCCACCGAAAAAGCCACCACGACAAACGTGACCGAAAAATACAGCCAAGGATCCTGCTGCAGCGACCCGGTAGCCACATACCCCAGACATCCG
>Ga0114967_10005407_pt1 | contig 10150 bp, 9 predicted proteins | sample M_130628_MF_Meta_FD_92639 | JGI IMG/M metagenome (GOLD analysis project Ga0114967, IMG submission 92639) | Freshwater microbial communities from Lake Montjoie, Canada to study carbon cycling - M_130628_MF_MetaG | ecosystem: Environmental > Aquatic > Freshwater > Lake | place: Lake Montjoie... | reverse complement strand
GATAAAGTGACATTGGATTTTCCTGCCATCCGTTGCGAACGGCGTCGACGATTCTCCATGCCTCGAGTACCTCGTCATCCCGTGTGAAGAGGGTGGAGTCACCAAAAATAGCATCCCCGAGAAGACGTTCGTAAGCTTCGGGGGAGTAGGAACCGAACTCGCTGGCGTAACAGAACTCCATATCGACCGGCTGAACCGTGCTGCGTCCTGGGCGTTTGGCATTGAAGCAGAGATGGACGCCCTCGTCGGGTTGAAGGCGGATATGCATCGCATTGCGGCTGAGGAGGTCGCCGAATTCCGCACGAAAGAGAGCTGCGGGTGGACGACGAAACACGATGACAATTTCTGAGGCGCGAGTGGTGAGGGCTTTTCCGGTGCGGAGATAGAAGGGAACACCCGACCAGCGCCAGTTATCGATTTGAATTTTGAGGGCGGCGTAAGTTTCAGTGGAGGAGTTTGGATTCACACGATCCGTCTGGCGATATCCCTCGTATTGCGCCCGAACCGTGCTGGCACGGATAGTTTCTAATTTCGGGGTGGTGATGGAACGGAGAACTTTAACTTTTTCGTCGTGGATGGATTGGGAGGTTAAGTTTGCGGGTGGTTCCATGGCCGTGATGGAGAGAAGCTGCATCATGTGGTTTTGGACCATGTCGCGCATGGCTCCGACCTCGTCATAGAAAGCGCCCCGGGTGCCAACCCCTTCTTGTTCCGCAACGGTGATCTGGACGTTGTCGATCAGGTTGCTGTTCCAGATGGGTTCCCAGATTGAGTTGGCAAAGCGGAAATAGAGAAGATTTTGGACTGTTTCTTTGCCGAGGTAGTGATCGATGCGGAAGAGGTTGGATTCATCCAGGCAGGATTGGAGATCGGCGACCAGTTTACGAGCGGAGGTGAGATCGTGACCAAAAGGTTTTTCGACTACAACGCGGGCGGGAAGTGTCGGGCTGACGAGGCCGGCTTTTGCAAGTTGTTGGACGACGGTGGCAAAGTAGTCAGGCGCCGTGGCGAGATAAAAGATGTGTTGGGTCAGGCCACGAGTTTTGGCCAACTCCTCGAGAGTTTTTTTGAGTTCCAAGTAGGCTTTGGGGTCGTCAAAATTACCGGCATGGTAGGAAAGTTTGGGGGTGAAGTCTTTCCAGTCTTGGGCAGAGACGGGGCGCAGACGGGAAAACTTATCCAGACCTTCCTTCATTTCCTTCCGGAATTCGTCATTCGTCTTGGGACGTCGAGCAAAGCCGATGATCGAGTAATCGGAGGGGAGAGCGCCTTCGTGTTGTAGGCCGAAGATGGCGGGGACGAGTTTGCGGGTGGTGAGGTCTCCGCTGGCACCAAAGATGACCATGACGAATGGGGGGAGGACCCGATCCGGTTTTGGGGTAGGGCCGGAGGAGCTCTTTTTGGTAGATGGGACGAGTGAGGGGGCGGCGGCGGGGCTCATGGCTGGGTACAATGGTAGATTTCGATTGTTCCGCGGTCACTACGAACCTTGGCCGCGGGAAAGGTGGCTTTGGGGTCGTCTTGGGCAAGGGCACGGATGTAGGGATCTTTGGAGGGGCCACGGGTAACAAACCAGATCGCCCGGGCGTAGCGGAGGAGCGTGTAAGTTGAGGTAACACGCCAGACGCCGAGTTTGGGAACGAAGTTGGGTGCGATCAGGAGTTTTTCTTCTTTGAGAGCGGCGGTTTCGGGGAAGAGAGAAGAGGTGTGGCCGTCGTCACCGATTCCCAAAAGGATGAGATCGAAGCGGGGAGGATCGCCAAGGTCGTTGCGGATCTGCTTTTCGTAGGCGCGAGCACCGATTTCAGCAGTGCCGATTTCGCTATGGACGCGTTCGATATGAACTCCTGTCCCCTGGAAGGCTTCGTGTACCATGCGGTAGTTGCTGTCTTTATGATCCGGGGTGACCCAACGTTCGTCGCCTAGGTAGAGGCGGGTGGCAGACCAGGGCCATTTGAGGCTGGCGAGGCGTTGGTAGAGGGCTTTTGGAGTGGAACCGCCAGAGAGGGAAACGTGGAAGGTACCACGGGCTTGGAGGGCAGGTCCGCCCAGGGCTTCCCAACCTGCAACCATGGCGTCGAGCCAAGGGATTGGTTCCGTAAATTCGTGCAAAAGCATAATGGAAACAGTGCCAAAATTTTGCTCAAAAGCGATGAGCAATTCTTCGGTTGAGGCTGGCAGTTTCCATAGAATTGGGTAGGCAGAGGGGGTGAGAACTCGGTTAGACCATCTGGATTTGGACAAACAGATTGAGGAGAAGTCGGAATATCGGGAGAAGTTGCGGGGACTTCAGCTCAAGCTATTGCATGCGCAAAGGTTGTTGCAGGACAGCGCGAAGAGTTTGATTTTGGTTTTCGAGGGGCCCGATGCGGCGGGAAAAGGTGGAGTGATCAAAAGGCTGACGGAACGATTGGATCCACGGTTGGTGAGAGTGTGGTCGGTGGTAAAGCCAACGGAAGAAGAGAAGGCGCATCACTACTTATGGCGTTTTTGGAGCAAAATTCCGGCGACGGGGCAGACGGCGATCTTTGACCGAAGCTGGTATGGGCGAGTGTTGGTGGAGCGGGTGGAAAGTTTCGCGAAGAAGGAGGAGTGGAAGAGAGGTTATCGTGAAATTTTAGATTTTGAGAGAACGCTGGTGGACGGAGGAGCGATCTTGATGAAGTTTTTTGTGCACATCACAAAGTCCGAGCAGTTGCGCCGTTTTGAGAGGCGCGCGGCGGATCCCTACAAGCATTGGAAGATCAGTGAGGAGGATTGGAGGAACCGGAGAAAATGGAATGAGCATATTCTGGCAGCGGAGGAGATGTTTGTCAGGACGAACTCCCGATTCGCTCTCTGGAATTTGATTGAGGGAAATTACAAGTGGTATGCCCGGATCAAGGTGATGAAGCTTTTGGTGAAAAGGATGGAGCAGGAGTTCGGGGCTTTGTGAAAGCGGGGGCAGAGGTCGAGCGTGAATTCACCGTTTACTTCTTTGATACGGATGCGGGTGGGGTGGTACATAATTTAACCTATTTGCGCTGGATTGAGGCGGTGCGGACGGATTTGGCGGAGGCTCTGGGCTGGGGGATTGGGGAGATGGTGGGTGGGATGCATGGGTGTCCTGTGTTAACGAAGACGGAGGTGGAGTATGTGAAGCCAGCCAAGCTGGGGGATCGGGTGCGGGTTGTGTCGCGTTTGGGTCAGGTAGGAAAAGTTCGTTTTACAGTTGAATCTGAGGTGAAGGGTGCAGAGGGGCAGCTGTTTTGTAGGGCAAAGCAGGAGTTGGTCTCGGTGGATTTGAAGACAGGCAAAGCCAAGGCTTTGCGTGAGGATTGGCGGAAGAAGCACGGGTAGTTTGGGGCGGGGTGGTTACGGGCTTGAGGGGAGGGAGAGGTGTGGCAGAATTCAAGTTCATGAAGTCGAAGAAATCTGGACTGAAAGTCCGTCGTTGGTCGGGGCCGTTGGTGGATGGAATGGAGCGGGCTCCCAGCCGGGCGATGTTGCATGCGGTGGGATTTCAGGAGGAAGATTTTTCCAAACCGCAAGTTGGGATTGCTTCGACTTGGAGTCAGGTGACACCGTGCAACTCGCATATTGATGAGTTGGCGCGGGAGGCGGCAGCGGGGGCGAATGAGGCGGGAGGAAAGGCAGTCATTTTTAATACGATTACGATTTCGGATGGAATTTCGATGGGGACGGAAGGGATGAAGTATTCGCTGGTATCGCGGGAGGTGATTGCGGACTCGATCGAAACGGTGGTGGGGTGTGAAGGGTTCGACGCTTTGGTGGCATTGGGGGGTTGCGACAAGAATATGCCCGGATGTGTGATGGCGATGTTGAGGTTGAATCGACCTGCGGTTTTTGTTTATGGGGGAACGATTCTACCGGGGTGTATAGGCAAGAAGGAGCTGGATATTGTGAGTGTTTTTGAGGCGGTGGGACAGAGGGCAAAGGGGTCGATCACGGATGCGCAGTTGGGAGAGATTGAAAAGTGTGCGATTCCGGGCCCGGGATCGTGCGGAGGAATGTACACGGCAAACACGATGGCGTGTGCGATTGAGGCGATGGGCTTGAGTTTGCCCAACAGCTCCGCGATGGCTGCGGTTTCAGCCAACAAAAAGTTGGATGCCAAGGAGGCTGGTAAGGCAGCGATGGCGTTGGCGTTAAGAGGAATTTGTCCAAGAGATATTTTGACAAGAAAAGCGATGGAGAATGCGATTGTGGTGATTACGGCGTTGGGGGGATCGACGAACGCAGTGTTGCACTTTTTAGCAATTGCACGGGCGGCCGGGGTGAAATTGGAGATTGAGGATATCCAGAAGATTGGGCAACGGGTGCCGGTATTGGCAGATCTGAAGCCGAGCGGAAAGTTTGTGATGGCGGAGTTGGTGAGGATTGGGGGGTTGGTGCCGTTGATGAAGCGGTTGCTGGATCGGGGTCTGTTGCATGGGGAGTGTATGACCGTGACAGGCAAGACGGTGGCAGAGAACTTGAAATATGTTGGGGATTATCCTGCAGGGCAGGAGGTGATTCGTCCCTTTTCAGATCCGATCAAAAAGACGGGTCATCTGGTGATTTTGAGAGGGAATTTGGCGCCAGGAGGGGCGGTGGCAAAAATTAGTGGCAAGGAGGGCGAGCGGTTTGAGGGCAGGGCGAAAGTGTACGGGGCGGAGGAGGAAGCGATGAAAGCGATTTTGGCAGGAAAAATTCAGAAAGGGGATGTGGTGGTGATTCGATATGAGGGGCCGCGGGGTGGGCCGGGGATGCGCGAGATGTTGGCACCGACGAGTGCGATTATGGGCCAAGGTTTGGGGAAGGATGTGGCGTTGATCACGGATGGAAGGTTTTCCGGGGGAACGCACGGTTTTGTGGTGGGGCATATCACCCCTGAAGCCTATGACGGGGGGCCTTTGGCTTTGGTGAAGAATGAAGATAGAATTGTAATTGATGCAAAGACCAGAATGATGGATCTGGATATTTCTGGTGCGGAGATGAAAAAAAGAGCGAAGGCATGGAAAAAGCCGAAGCCGAACTATACGAAGGGGGTTTTGGCCAAATTTGCTCACAGTGTCGCGGATGCGTCTCATGGGGCCGTGACGGACGAGGGGCTGAGCCTTTAATTGAAACGCGGAGGTTGGGGATCGGCGGCATTATTCCTGGGGATCGTCATTATGTTGGGGATCGGGGTGCGGGCGTGTTTGGATATGCCTTCCAAGATAGCGTCTCGGACTACGTCTGGGGTTCGGGAGGGAGTGGCTGAGGTCTTTGTGGATCTACTTCATGTTCGGCCTGAGGTTCGGGAGGGGACGAAAGTAGTATGGGGTCAGACCTCTGCGCGTAGTGAGGTCATCGTCGCGGCAAAAAAAATCGAAGTGGGTTATGATTGGGAACATCGATGGTTGGGGAGTCGGAAGGTAATTCGTCTGACCCAGGCGTACGAGGTGAAGGCGGGATTTGATCTTAGGAAATCGTTTTGGGTTGAAATGGGGCCGGAGCAAGGTGAGGCAACTGCGCATCTCCCAGCACCAGAAATCCTGGCTACGAGTCCTGTGGGGGATGTGTCCTACCGGGACGAGGATGGGTGGTGGAATAAGGTTACAGATGAGGATCGATCGAAAGCCCTTACGGCCTTGGCGGGGGAGGCTAGGAGGCAGGGGGAGAAAGGGCCTATATTGGAGGAGGCGAAAGAGGTGGCGGGAAGCCGGTTAGTTGATTTGGCTCGGGCGAAGAAGATTCGATTGCAACTGGACTACCTAAAACCGTAGTCGGCATAATCTCCTATCTTGAGTGCTCCTGTTTATCCGCCTGTGAAGTCAAGCAGGAGAGATGGAAGCGGTCGATTTGCAGGAAAAGCGGATTGGAAGGCATTCTTCAAGAAGACGATTGTAATCGTTTTTCTTTTTTCGCTCGCGGTGCATTTGCTCCTCTTGATCGGATTTGGAGGAGTGACTCTTTTCAAGGGTCGTGTCGGGGGAGTGCCTTTTTCCTCGGAGAGTTTGCCAAGTGAGATGGCTGAGACTCCTCCTGCCCCGCCTGAGGATGAGATGGTTCAGGAGGAGAGGAGTGTAGATTCCAGCATGATGGACAAAGCGCCTGAGGTAGAGGAGTCAGCTCCTCCGCTTGAAATGATGACTGTGCCTGGTGGAGCAAGTTGGGCGCCTGCGGTTGCAAAGGATATCAAGATGCCGGCTACGGGAAATCTTGGCGGGAGTTCTTCCGGAATTGGATCGGGTACAGCGATGAGTCGAACAGCTGGAGTGAAACTCTTTGGGATTGAGGTGAAAGCCAAGAAACTAGGGGTGATTGTTAGTATTAATAAAGGTGCTCAAAGTTCCGGGCGGCTGCCGGGAATCTTCGACGAAATCTTTAAGCTATTTCCAGACAGCCCCGTCTTTTTGACCAATGGCGGGGGAATGAGGGACTGGGATGTGGTGGAGAGTGAGCACAATCAAGAAGTTGAGGAGAATAATAAGAAAAAAAAGGGTGGTAAGCCTTATGATAAATTCATGGCCAAAGAGATCAAGAGGCCTGAGGTGGGGCGTTTTAATTCAGGGGCGGCATTGGATTGGGTGGTGATCCGAGGGTTTAGACCTGACCCTGAATATGTTGGTCTAAAAGAAAAACACCCTGAATTGTTTGAAGATTTGCGGAGACGTCCCAACGTCTGGTTTATTAGTAGCGATAAAGAAGCGGATGGTGCTTATCTCGCCTTCTCAGAGTTATTAAAAAAAGGGGTGGAGGCAGTCTATTGGTACAATAAATTTGATCGCCCGATTGAGGGCAAGGAGTCGGAAAGAATCGCCCAGCAAATCAAGGATTCAAAAATCGAGATCCTAATTCAAAATGAGGGTAGAGAGGACGATAAGAAGCTATTGAAGAAGGCAGAGTGGTTGAGAATGGTCGACGCAAAATTCGTTAAATAGGAACGAAGCCTTGGGGGGGGTGGACTTATGTTCTTTAGGCAGGGGGTGTGTAGCCCTTCGGTCCGCCCAGCTTCATAAATTTGGAGTGGACGATGAGCCCGAGAATGACGGCAAGAAAGGCAAGGGTGGAGGAGGCGATGAAGGTGAGGCGATAGAACTTTTGAGTGAAATCGATCAGGTGTCCGACGATCGGGCCAAAGGTCATGATTCCAAGTCCAATGAACATGTTCAGAGCGGAGTAAAACTGGGAGAAATTCTCCTTCGGGAACATTCGGAGGGGGAGGGATGCGGAGCTGGTGAACCAAGCACCTGAAAGAACCCCGTGAAGAATAAAAAAAACGGAAAAGATTGCCGCATTGGTGGAGAAGATCGCTCCAGCTGCTGTAACCAGTGCATAAAGTGAAATTACGATGAGGGATGTGCGGAGGGGGTGAAACTTATCGGCCAACATTCCGAGGGGATAGGAAAGAACCAACGAGCAACCGTAAGTCAGGGCCAAACATTTACCGTAAAATCCCATATCCATCGCCAGACTTTTGGCGAAGTAGACGCTGAAGTGGTTCACGCCGATAAAGGCGATCCAAGGAAGAGCGATCGAAGCGAACACCCAGAGGTAGTAGGGCTTGCTGAAGCATTCGTGGAAGTAGGTACGGGCAGCGACAAAGAAATTTCCGGCACCCTCCTTGGGTTGAGGAGGGGGTGGATACTCTCCTTCCTTCACCTTGAGGCACATCATTGTGAAGCTGAGGCCATACACGAGGCCGATTCCTAGGAAGACGAGGGGGAAATGCTGCTCTGCCTTGCCGAAGATATAGTAGTTAAAAAGAATGCTGGCGATCAGGCTGATTGCTCGAAAAACCCCGTAGAATCTTCCGAGTAGGGAACTTGGTACCACGTCATTGATGAGGCCGTAGAAGACTGCATTCGCGACCACCGTCGCCAGTTCGAATACGCCCCAACCCATTCCAATAATGATCAGGGTGCATGTGGCAAGGCTAGGGGAGTATTGCCCCAATCCTTGATGAAGTAGTTCGCCGAGCTGTGGGCTAAAGGCCACTGCGATCATGGAGAGGACGACAAAAGGAATATGAATGGCTAAAAAGGGAATTCGTCTGCCCCATCGACTGCGATGTCGATCACTTCGATAGCTAATAATCGGACCGATCAGTAGGATCATCGCGTACGGAAGAGTTGAGATCAGCAGGCTGGAAACAAAGTTGGACGCTCCAAACTTTTGGAAAAGAAGTTGCATGACGCTGGGAACGGAGCGGTCGCGCAAAGACCAGGCCACGTCACCCCAGAGAAGCCAAAAGGTAAGGGTCGCGAGACCCAAAGCGGTATATGTGAGAGTTCCGACCGTGAAAACTGTCGCTGCGGGTTTTGCAGGCTTGCTTGGGGAGGAGGCGTAACTCATCAAAAAGAGGTCAGCGCTCGACCCGCGCCCCGCCGCCACCGACAAGCTTTTCCACTTCGGAGAGAGAAGCCATCGAAGTATCGCCGGGTGTCGTCATGGCCAAAGCTCCGTGAGCAGCGCCATATTCGACGGCTTTCTGGGGGTCCCCGAATTTTAAAAATCCGTAAATCAGACCGGAAGCAAAGCTATCTCCGCCCCCGACCCGATCCATGATTTCCAGATTCGGGCGATGCTTCGATTCGTAAAATTTACCGCCTGCCCAGAGAATGGCGCTCCAATCGTTGACGGTGGCAGATTTCACCGCCCGCAGGGTTGTGGCAATGGCCTTGAAATTCGGATACTCCTTTGCGGCCTGCTGGATCATCTTTTGGAAACTATCTTTTTCCAGTGTGGTGAGATTTGAGTCGGCACCTTCCACATGGAGTCCGAGACAGGCGGTGAAGTCTTCCTCGTTTCCGATCATCACATCCACATTCTTGGCGATCTTTTTGTTCACTTCCTGGGCCTTTTTCTGGCCACCGATTCCCTTCCAAAGAGAGGGTCGATAATTGAGGTCATAAGAGACGATCACACCGTGTTTCCGAGCAGCGGTTGTTGCTTCGATGACCAGATCGGCGGTGCTCTCGCTGAGAGCTGCAAAAATTCCGCCTGTGTGAAACCAGCGGGCGCCCTGTTTCCCGAAAATCTGATCCCAATCAAAATCGCCCGGCTTCAATTGAGATGCGGCGGTGTGGCCGCGATCCGAACATCCGACTGCTCCACGAACGCCGAAACCTCGCTCCGTAAAGTTCAGACCGTTGCGTACGGTTCGACCGATCCCATCGTAGGGAGTCCACTTTAAAAGTGTGGTGTCGACTCCGCCTTGGAGAATGAAATCTTCCACGAGGCGTCCCACTTCATTATCGGCAAATGCGCTTAGAAGAGCAGTGCGAAGGCCGAAGCAGCGACGCAAACCCCGGGCTACATTATATTCCCCGCCTCCTTCCCAAGCTCGGAAGGAGCGTGCAGTTCGGATCCTGCCTTCGCCAGGATCCAACCGTAGCATGACTTCGCCCATGGAGATTTCATCGAAGCGGCACGATTCGGTAGATTTGAGATTAAAAAGACTCATGATTTGGCTCCTTTAGTGAGTTGGATCGCTTCCTTAGTCAGGCGACCGATCGTTTCCCATTCTGCTCCCTGAATGTACTTCTTGTCCACAAACCAGGATCCGCCAAGAGCGGCGACCGATTTCAAGGCCAAGTAAGGACCCACGTTGTTGGCCTGTAACCCGCCTGTCGGAATAAAGCGGACACCGGTGTGGCCGTAGGGGCCTTCGAGGGCTTTGAGATAATTGGCTCCACCCGCCTGTTCGGCAGGGAAGAACTTTTGAATGGGGCAACCCAGCGAGAGGCCTTTCTGAATCTCACTGGGAGTGACGACTCCGGGAACAAAGGTCAGTTTTGCTTTTTGTGCGGCAGCGATGACTTTTTCATCTAGGCCCGGGGCTAAACCGAATTGGGCTCCGGCATCGACCGCCTTCTTGACCTGATCCGAATCGAGCAGAGTGCCCGCTCCTACCAGCATCTTGGGAAATTCCTTCGCAATTCGGCGGATCGATTCCTCGGCTGCGGCCGTCCGGAAGGTGATCTCGATAACTCCGAGTCCAGCTGATAGCAGGGTTTGCGCTAGATTCACGGCCCGCGCCGCGTCTTCGATCACAACAACGGGGACGAGCCGTCGTTCGAGCAGACGGTGGGTCAGGTCAACGCTCATGAGCGTCTAGCTTATCCCAGCTTGGGTACGTCGAGCCAGCGCCGTTCCGCCCAGGACTGCAGGCCGAGTTCGG
>Ga0114967_10005402_pt1 | contig 10154 bp, 19 predicted proteins | sample M_130628_MF_Meta_FD_92639 | JGI IMG/M metagenome (GOLD analysis project Ga0114967, IMG submission 92639) | Freshwater microbial communities from Lake Montjoie, Canada to study carbon cycling - M_130628_MF_MetaG | ecosystem: Environmental > Aquatic > Freshwater > Lake | place: Lake Montjoie... | reverse complement strand
AAGAATGCTACAAAGTTATCCACAACTTATCCACAAAAAAATTAAATTTTACCTATTGACAGCCACCATTCGGCGTGTTACGTTTCCGCTGTCGTTCCTCGGCGAAACGTAAACCTACGCAGTTCTGAGATGGCAAGGCTGCCAAGGTGCTGAAGGTCGCTGATCCTGCGTTCTTGAAAGGTGGCACGCAATGAACCATGTCGAGCAACTAATCCAGCGAATCATCGATCAACTTACTACAGAACGAAACGAGGCACGGCGTGAGGCTTATCGCCAATGGCTAATGCGACAATGTCTTTCCGATCATAAATCTGACATGCTTGGTGAATCTCAAAAACCTTCTGCGCTCTATGTCGCTGAGTTTGGAAAAAAGCCTTGGGACGAATCAGAAGACTGCCCGTATAAGTTGTCGTCTTTTAGAACGGAGGACAAATGAACGCCGCGTAAACCTACGCAGTTCTGAGATGGTTAGTACAGAACCCACAGCCACGTTGTTAAAGAAATAAAACAAATCCAACCGAAGTGATAAGCCGTCATATACCATTTGTGAATGCGGAAGGAATCCCAGCAATTGATACGAATCGCACTACTTAGAATTGAAACAGAGCTGCGCGATAGTCGCACTGACTGGGTAGTCACAAAGAATTCATCTAGTGGACTCTGGGAAGCGATTCCACGGGAAGAAATGCACGATTTTCATAGCTGGACTATGTGCTGTGGAAATAAAAAAGCAGCAGAGCGTAGATTATCCGCACTCAATAATTCAAACTCGATCACAGTCACGCCAGCACAACTGCTAGCGGTAAAAGCCTAAATTATGCAGGATTTCGATACATCTTCTCTAGGTCTTGCGTTTAACAGAACATATAGCACCTGTCGAGGCGTCGCGTAATGTCGCGACTGTGCCTAACACGTAAGCCAGGGGAAAGCCTTATTTTCACGGTGTGCGGTGAAACTATCGAAGTTTCATTCGACGAACTTCGTGGAAGAAAAATTCTTATTTCAATAGTGGCAGCGCGCAAGGTCTTCATTTCGCGCGGTCGCTCTACTCACATTGAAGACCTAGAGGAAGGAATCCCATGCCCAAAGAATTGATAGACCCGTTAGCAGCTGCCCGCGTATTGCAGGCAATCATCGACGCCCGGCACGGCCTGAGCAGGCTGCTCATGCAAGCCCAGTCGAATGACAAAGGCGAGCCAGCCACAGAATCAGTAGGCCACATCACAGCGCTACATACTTACATTCGCACAGTCGATAGCGCTATCTGGGGCGACGGTGAAACAGGCGGCGTAATCATTCGCGACTTAGACCGCGGAAGCGATGCGGGGAACCCATGAACAATAGACAAAGAGAACTTGAACGGATTTTTGACAGATTAAACGATTTGATTTCGGATTTTGAAGCATTAAGAAAGCGCCTTGCAGCACTAGAAAAGGCCGAATCAGACCGCCAAGCCAACGAGGTGACCAAATGATAGAAGTCATCTTTATCTTGTTCTGCGCGCTGTGTTTGTTGGTGTTGCTAGAGACTGCATTCTGTGATCTGGACGTACCTGAAGACGTTGTTAGGCGGCGTAAATGAATATCTACGATTGCATCAGCGAACTGCTGATATTAAAAAACAGCGTCGCCCAGCTGTTGGACGCGCTGCCCACGATTGATCCTGATAAGCACAACAAAGAAGAATCGCTAGCGCTGTATGACGCTGCGGTAGATCTTCGCCGCGTCGCCAAGCAGTACGCAGACGCTGTAGAGGATGAATTCATGTTCTTCTTCTTACAGTCGAAGCCAAACGGTATCTATCGAGAATGTGGTACTGGCTTGAAGTTGAAGAAGAAGAAAATCTATTCGGTACGCGACGATCAACGCACAGTCGAGAGTCTTATCCAGTTTGCAGGTGGATCATTCGACTATCTCAGCCGCGGCGAGCGCGGCGCATTTAGTGCGAATCCATGGAAGATCTCAGTCATTCGCAGCGTCTGCGGCGATGATCATTTGTCAATGTTGGAAGAAGAAAATGTATCAATTTGTCTCATCAAACCTAAACCAGAAGGGGTATAGCAATGGACGTAGGAAAATTCATGCAAGGGGCATTTTTAAGAGCTGCGGATCTAAACGAGGGAGATGTAGTTACATTGGTGACTGGATCGACCACAAAGGATTTCGACGACGGCGAGCGGATTATCTTGGCTACTGAGTTCGGCAGCGTCGTTCTGAATAAGACGAATCTAAAGAGGGTTGCCGGTGCATTTGGCAGCGATACCGACCGCTGGGTAGGTCGAAGTGTAAAGCTGTGCAAGGAAGAAACAAACTTCGCAGGTAAGCAAGTCGACTGCATACGCGTATACCCAGACATTCCGAAAGAGACTAGACCGCTGCGCGATACTCGAAAGCCTGAGACGCGTCCGAAGCATTCGGTAGATCCTGAAGATATTCCGTTTTAATTAAGTAGAACACAATGCAAAAAGAAACAACGTTTCTTGACGTAATGGCTATCTATCGTCGATATCGCAGGGCCAGCGGTATCGACGAAGCAGAGAAGATGGCGCGCGCTGCGATTAGTCTTATACGAGAGACTGATCAAAGCGCCGTCTATCTTCTCTATCTTGAATTTGAAGCCAATGTAAGGGCGCTAGAGAAGCTGACGCCTACTACATATCAGCGTGTGGCTCTAGACGACCTACAAGCTCTTGAGACAGTCCAGCCGCGCGAAGTCCTAGTAGAGAGCGTGCTAAGAGTGAACGAAGTGGCGCTCCTCATAGGCGCTGCAAAGGCGAATAAGACATGGATAGGAATAGACCTAGCCATGGCGATTACTGAGGGCGGTAGGTTTATGGGTGCGCTTGAATGTGCGGCTGGCGACGTGCTGTATCTAGACGCTGAATCATCGCGCGAAATGCTCGCCGAGCGCTTTCGTTTGTGCCGCCTGAATTCGCCTAGGGAAGTGGGGAAGCTTTCTGTACTGTGTCAGCGCGGCAAGTCGCCTGAAACAGTCAGCGACGCTATCGACATCATCGCTCAGGGGATTTCCCAGGCGAATGCCAGACTATGCATAATCGATACGCTGAGTGCATATTTTCCGATTCTCAACGAGAACGATAACGCAGAAGCTACGCACATCATGAGCCGCCTAGTGAAGGTGGCAGAGGAATACGCCTGCGCTATATGCATCGTCCACCATACGCCGAAGATGTCCGGCACTCAACGCACAGTAGTAGACGCCGCTGCCGGCGCTGGTGCATACACACGCCGCGCTGATTCAATTATCGCTGTGCGGCAAGAGGACGGCGAGAACTACGTAGACATTCGCTGTCGATCATTCGCACAGATAGAGCGTTTCGTAGTGACATACGGCGCAAACATGCGCCCACAAGCAGAGCGCTGCGACGGCATCACTCAGCCCGTCGAGAAAAAGAAGGTGAAGCGGTTGGGGATTCTGATATAGAAATGTCCCAGTAGCCTTTTGGGCAAGATGATTTCAGTATCTTCGCCTTCTCTGGAAGGCTAGTCATCTTATTTTTACCGCAGCCACAGGTAGAACAATGCCCAATCTGTTCCGGCGCATCAAATGCAATTTGAAAGAATTCGCAGGAATAGCAAGTATTCAGCCGCGCCGCTTGCATTTCTTCAGTTGCTGGCAGCTCGAATACTTTGCTAGCCATCGCCTGAATAAACGATACAGCGCGCGCCATCAGCGCCGGCGGTGTGGTTTCGCTTGCTTTGGCTTTGTATTCAGCGGTGAGACGCTCGACATACTGCGCCTCTGTCTCGCCGTCTAGTTTCGCCTGTAATGAAATTTGCTTAGGTTCGCCCTCATTATGTCGCTGAAATTCTGGACGATTGCGAGCGCGCTCTAAAGATTTTAATGATTCTTCATTCATTACAGCACTATACATCCATGGTATGAACTAAATAGCAAAGGCTCATTTTCTATGTTATATGTCAAGTCAACGTTATATTGGCTAGCAAAGCAGGTTGAATGGGTATACCCAGTCACAGTACCAGCCCAGCCGTATGCACATTTCGACGGATAGCAGACATCTGTCCAGACAGTTGCAGCAGGTGCGTTTGGTGCGTGGTAGCACGTCCCAGAATTGTCTACGTATGTAGGTGGACTTCCGCCAGAAAATTCACATGGCGCGCCAGCAACAGACGAACCGTAAAAAGTTCTTTGACGCGAGCAATGTTGCAAATCGCAGCAAGTGCCGGGAGCTGTAGAACTGCTATTGATGAACATCCCATGAGCGCGGTAATCATTCATAAACGTTTCTGTACGCCATCTGTAAAACTGCCGCAGTCGCGCTTTGAAAAGTACATAGGTACTAGTGACAGATGCAGTATCTAATAGAAAATCGTCGCTGTTATCTGGCATCCATTCGCCTAGGTTGACAGGTCTAGTAATGATGCGTCTGAATTCGTGAACTGGTAAGTATTGTCCAGTCGTAGTATTCAGAGCGTCTGGCGGCACGCGTAGCCCCATCCAATAATCGGGGCTACCCACAATAGATATTCTGCCTGTTTTGACTGGATCCCAATTCAGCAGCGCCCATGCTGCGAACTGTGCGGCTGTGCCGTAGTAATTGTACGTATAGGTGTTTCCGCTATACGGCCCAGTAGTCATCGTCAGCGTAATCGTCACCCATGGCAGATAGCCGCCGCCTGCATTGTTTGGCGAGTATGGGCCGTTTGGAAAGTTGCCCCATGGTGTAGAGACATCATCATCTGGCGGGCCACCAGATAGATAAGTAAACCCAGTCAGCATAGTAATTGGATCTACCGCAGGATCTACGCGATGATCGTAGAGACGCACTCGCGCAGTAAATTGATCACCAGTCAACGAACTAAAAGTAATTGCATTCTGATAAGTGCCTACAGGATCTGTATTCAAAAGTACGCCAGCCGTTACCGCCGCGGCGAATCCGTAATAGGAAGTTAGTACTGGCTGTGTTGTGTAGACGTATCCTGCATTGCCTGGACAGCCCAATCCGCCGCCGCATGGATCGCCGAAATATGTAGCCATCGCTTCGAGTACACAGTTTGTATTTCCGTAGAGCTGGTCGCATCCGCAAGCAGGACTACCGCAATTTGCAGGCGTAAAAAAACTACCGCAGCAAGCGTGGTAGTTTGTTTCTTCGCAAGTTTGCGGCGCTAGATCTACGCCCGTTTTTTTGCATAACAGATTAAACATTACAAAGAATGCGCCGGGGCTGTTGTAGTCATTGACTGCCCAGTTACATTGAGTGCTGCTAGGTTTCGACGGACTGCAAAAAGCGCTAGGTGCGCAGCAACAATAATTGATACCGGCGGGAAATGCATCGCAGGTAGTAGAAAATTCGTTCTGAGAGTATGGTGAAATACCGTTGTACTGACAAGGATCATGTCCTGGTACACCATCGCCGAATGAGCCATATGTAGATGAAATAAAATCAGTACCGATGCTGAAGCCCATGCGCAATCCTTTAGGCGGATTGCAGTCGTAGCCATCGCAGCTCATACCTTTGATCCATGGATTAAAACATCCAGCAGGGATAGCGCACGGCGCGCATTTGGCGAACATCAAATTAGACATTGCGCTTCCTAGTAAATATTTCGAATATGCTTTTGATCCATGCCCCTATGCCACTTTGAAACATCAGCACGATAAAAGCGACTGCAAACAATAAACCAATTAAATAGGCGAGCGTAGATAGCCATTTACTTTCGACATTCTGCACATCTGGCAGCGCGCGAATTACTGCATTGATCGCTTCTAGTATTGCGCTCTGTTCGCCTACTCCTGCTAAAGATTCTGACTGAATCACTTTCGTATCTGCCTGTGGCTTGCCTGCTTCTTTATAAATAATCTCGAATCGTGCGCGGCTCGAATGAGCGAGACTAGAAATATCTGTAGAAGATTCTGCGATTCTGTTCTCGCCGCTACTGCATGAACACAGCAGGACTAGCAGTAGGATTCTTAACTGCACGTTCCACCCAGTCCGTTTGGGCGGTCGAATACGAATATAACCGTACCCTGTTCATTCAACCATTGGTAGACCATGACAACGCCGCGTACTGGCTGCACAGTTATTCCGCTGGGAATATTTGATATCGGAGTGCCGTCTGCTAAATAGCCGGTCGATTGCGCCTGATATTCCCACAAGTTATATGCAGGTACATCAGTCGCAGCGCCTACATACGCGGACTTGTCAAGATGTACCGCTGTGTTTGTTGAGACTACTGTGGGCGTCGCTGTGAGATTGATTTTCTGTACTCGATAGTTCCATCTGTTCGAATTAGAAGCCATCGCAGTACTTGAAATAATGAAGCCCATCCAAGATGGCAAGTTAAACCCAAAAGGGGAAGCAGCTGTCGGGTCGCGCGCAGCCTGGACGTACTGCGCCTGCCTTGCCATATTGTTCGACGCTGTGGCGGTGAGTCCAGGCAGTCCAGTCGTAAAATATGGATTGAAGATTGTCATGGATAGCCAGCCCAAGCAGGCGTTGGGTCTTCAATTTCTGGAAACGAATTGAGGTCTGGGGCTAATGTGTTGAGGTCAAAAAGGCCACCTGTCCCTACGCCGCGATACCATGGTTGATACCAATACGCAGCATCTGCCTGCTTTATAGGCTTTGTCGCCCAAGTGCTTACCTGTGTCATCAGCACGCCGCCAGTAACGTTTGGGATTACTCGCTGCTCAAGATGTCCCCACTGGTCAGCCTCGAAACTTAGCGTATACGTATCCCACGGATCTTCCGTCATTGCCTGCTGATAGCCAGTGAAAACCACAGTACCTATTGGATAGCTGAGAAATGCAGTCAAATTCCTTTTGAATAACTTTGTATTCCAATAAACAGGAAAGTAGTCTGCATTGCCGCCCAGACTCTTGACGTAGGTTCGATCTACATGAAGTTCGATATCTAGTGTGTGATGCCAGACGCGGTAATTTTCTGGCATGCCCATCATGTCTACTGCTGTACCTGATATCGCCGCAGTTGGTGGCCAGGCAGCAACATAATTCGTAGGAAGTGTGGAAGGGTATGTCCATACTTGAACATTACGAAATGTGGATCGTCTAGACAATCGAGACCAAGCAGGGGGAGGGTTGTCATCATTGTATAAACCATCGTCGATATACCCTGTGTACTCGACGTCCATTTGAAAGGTGTTTACCGTTAACTGCTTATACGTAATGGCTGTCGAAATAAATCGAGTGTCATACGCGTAGCGCTCTCGCATCAATGGCTTTGTATTATTTTCTGGGCCAGTTGTAGTAAACGTCAAATTATTAAGCACGTCAAAGTTTCCATCATTGCCGCTGCCTGACGTAGTGAGTATGTAGGTCTCTGAATAGCGAGACGCTAAGCCTTTTTGTGCAACGTGCAATTGCTTCGTAGTGCGTACGCAGTTTGTAATTGAAAATGCCATTAGCGCTGTCCTCGTGTGTTTCTAACGATTGCCTGTAGTGCTTCTAAAGATGCCGCTTTTGTTGGATCATTTTCAGCAACAGCCGCGGCGTCGCCTGGCGTGAAATTAGGCATAGCCATACGTGCATTCTGTGCTTGTACTTCAGCGGGTAATTCTGGCGGTGCAAGCCCTTGCCCAATTTTCATAATCGAATTTGCATCAGAACGCCCAGCGTAAATTCCAAACGAATCAGAAAACTGCTGTATAGATTTTCCAAATGATTTACCTGCTTCTTTTGTATTTCCGTCCATCAATTCAAAAATAGCATTCAAGTTATTTTTGCCGATAGACATGATGCCAGTCACTTGATTTACAATTGCAGCGCCTATTCCTTCGGGTGCGTTTGTTTTGCTTTTCAAATCTTCTGTTTGGATATTTGCTGTTTGCACCGCAAGCGGTGAAGTTTGCTTTGCTACGAGTTGATCATTTTGTAGCTGTGCGATTTCTCGCTGTGCGCCCGCCTTTGCAGCGTCTGGCGAATATGTCTCAGCCAATTTGTTGACGCGCTGCCCCATTGCATAAAGCTCTTTTAATCCTCCAATGGCTGCCTGAATACCGAAAAAACCTGACAGCATTCCAACAGCGCCGGACGCTTCGCCTTGAAAATATCCTCGCAGCTTCTGACTAATACTTCCTGCCTGCCCCTTAAACTTTTCGAGCTGCGCGACTGCTTTCGTGCCATCAGCGACGATTGTCAGCGGTAAACGAATTTCAGCGACTTTTTCCATGTTTAATCATCTCTTCGAAGCCGTCGACAATGTTCGATTTTTCCTGTAGCCAGTATGCCACTTTCTTATAGTCTGATCTCGTCAAAGCGCAAGCGATTACCGTTAAAAGATGCTCGACTCTCTCGGCAAACACTGGCTTTTCTAACGCGCCAATATCTGCATCACCATCTACCAATCTTTCCGCTAACAGGCGATCTAGTCGCCCGCCTGCGTAGGGTTTGCTGTAGCAAGCGCGCAAATCTCCTCTACTAACTTCGGATCTGCCTCAGAGGCTTTGAAGCCCAAGGGAAACAATGCGCTACCGTCGCCGTCTCGCACTAGCCGCGCCCACAGCTCGACGATTGGCAGCTGTACGTCGCTGATAGTTGGCCGCCGCACCTGTATATCCCTGTCCAGAATGACAGAGCGAACAGGTCGCCACGCCGGCACCACTTTAGATAGGTCGCTGATCATGCGACAACAACGCCAGTAATTTGAAGCTCAAGTGCAACCATTTCGGCGCCATCTGCTTTAGTGGATTGCGTAAAAGATGTCACAATGCAAAAGCCTGCATACGTGCAAACTGAGAGCGAATCTCGATAGGTAAATGCAACAGCAGCAGACAAAGAAGTTTGATTCAAGAATGCAAGTTGTACAGTTTTTTCAGAAGAAATCGTAGAAGCTGTTGCAATTTGTGCAGACAAAAAGCAATTCAAAGACATAGTGCCGCTGAGTCTTCCAGTTAGAAAAAACTTGTAAAAAGAACTAAGGGGCGTTGCCTCTATGGCTTCTCGTTCAAGTTTCATAGTGCCATCTTGAACATTAAAAGGAATTGTTGCGAGTGTGATTACTGCGCCTGTGCCTGTCTGTGGAAGAAATGCCATGGGTAATACTCCTGTAGTTAGTTTTGATGAAAAATTAAAAGATTGATCATTGAATATCTGGTGCGGTCAGCGCTGCCCGGCGTCGACTCCTCTAAATAGCCGTGAGAGGCGCCTGTTACCCTGCAAGAAAAAGCAGTCTCGCCGCTGTCTGTCCATGTCGAGCCGTTTATATCGGTAGTCAGTTGCTGCAATATGTCAGCGGTCGCTTTTAACGTAGAAGCAAGTATGTAGACGTCAATACTTGAGCGCCATATTCTGATATCGGCTGGGATTGCTAATTCCATGTCCTCAGACTTCACTTCATAAATCAGAAGATTGCTAGTCAGCGCCTGCGCTGCATTTCTTAAATCTGGCATAGCGGTATAGCCCAGATCGTTACTGAGTTTCCAATAAATTAGGCTTGCTGCGCTCATTTTCCCGCCAACATCTTCTTGGCAGTCTCGCCTAGATACTTTGCGAATAGTTCAGCCTGTTTAACTGCCATCAAGAATACTTTGGGGCGTATTCCCTTGCCGGGAATCAATGCGCCTGTACGAGCAGTAAAGCCAGGATCAAGAATGTTCACTACAGACGTATATCTGTCTTTTCTGCCTATGCCTGTAAACCCAATTACTTGACCTCTACCAGGGCGCTTAATTTTGCCTAGTACATTTTCAAGAATTGCCTTGCGGTGAAGTTTTCTACCTTCTCGGTAGTAAGGCGCTGTAGCCCATTCTGTATAAAGCGTCTTCTTCACAATGTTGTTCGCTTTCAACATCGCTCTAAATTGCGCCTGCTCTAGCAGCGTCCATTTGATATTCGCTATGCGCTTATCTAAATTTCGCTTCGCTTGCGGTGATAAAGAGACTTGAATCATACGGCCTCTTCTGCTCTGGTCAGTCCCAGCCGTACGAATCGGTGCTTCATTCTGTCATCTTCAATAGATTGAATCTGATATGAGGTTGATACTGCGCCATCAGTCAAAACCACAATCATTCCATTCTTCAAGCCGGGATACCAAGGCGCTTTTATGTAGGTCATTTCAACTACTGCTTTGCCCATGTTGTTCATTTTGTCTTCGCGTTCAGCGCTCTCGACGTGAACGACTGGGGTATATAAAACTGTCGAAGCGCCTGTTATTT